>ENA-OPMG01001989-OPMG01001989.1-human-gut-metagenome-genome-assembly--contig:-NODE-1989-length-10506-cov-1.557363_pt1 | contig 10506 bp, 5 predicted proteins | sample MGYA00241522_ERZ501741 | MGnify/ENA primary metagenome ERZ501741 (study PRJEB25962, sample SAMEA2042616) | human gut metagenome | biome: human gut; feature: human-associated habitat; material: faeces...
GTATATGAAAAGCTTATTTTATTTATTCCTATCTATTGTAGGTGCGTGGCTTTTTTCGTCTTGCTCAGATGATTTTCTGGGTGAGACAGAAACCACGGACTTAGATCAGGCAACCGTATTCGCTGATAGTACTTATACGGCAGATTTCTTAAACCAGATTTATGTGGATATTGGTTTTGATATCCAACATAATCGGTATAAAGATCAGTATAATGATCATGGAGGATTGCAGACTAGTTGTGATGAAGCTGCGTATAAAGCTAGTACCGGGCTTACGACAGATGTAATGTTCGCTACTGGAACAGTCAATCCTGTTACTATTTCTGAAGACGATGTTTGGAGAATTGCATATCGAAATATTCGTCGAGTAAATGTGTTCTTTAAATATGCAGATGGATCCCGAATGGCTGAAGCGGCAAAGGAAGAGTATAAAGCAGAAGCACGCTTTTTGCGTGCTTGGTATTATGCAATGCTATTAAGACATTATGGTGGTGTGGCTTTAATTGGTGATGATGTTTATGAAACTGTAGAAGAAGCAATCAAGGAGCGTAACTCTTATGCGGATTGCGTTGAGTATATCGTGGATGAAGCTAATAAAGCTGCAGAAACATTGCCAGTTGAAAGAAGTGGAAACAAATTTGGACGTGTAACCCGAGGAGCTTGTAAAGCCTTAATTTCACGTGTACGTTTGTATGCTGCTAGCAAATTATTCAACGGTAGTGATTTTGCGCCTGCTGATTTTCCAAAAGAATTGTTAGGGTATCCTACTTATGATAAGGAGCGTTGGAAAATTGCTGTAGATGCTGCCCTTGATGTGATAAAGATGAAACAGTATGATTTGTACATTCGTAATGAAGATGAGAATAATGAGGCTTATCCGGGATGGGGATATTATGCACAGTTGTTACCTGCTGATTATTATGGAAAAGTGGGAACGGAGGTTTATTGCGGTACAATCTTTGAAAAGAAAGCAGGAGCTAGTATAGATACAAACCGATGGTTTGCTCCTCCTAGTACAGGAGGAAATGGTATTGGAGGGTATGTTTATCATGATTTGGCTGAACTTTTCCCAATGGCAGATGGCACACCGACTAAGGATAGTCCAGATTATGACCCTACGAATCCTGCTAACAAACGTGACCCTCGTTTCATGTTCACTGTTACTTATGATGGATGCATAATGAAGAGTAATATGCAGGATACTGAAATTAATATATCTGTGGGAACACAACAGGACGCTATCTATCGAGGGACTCCGACAGGGTATTATACACATAAATTCTTGAAATTCGGTTCAATGGCAAATCAAATGCTTTATGGAGGTTCGCAAGCACGACCATTGATGCGTTATACTGAAATTTTGCTGAATTATGCAGAAGCTGCTAATGAATATTATGGACCTGATCATAAAGATGTACTAGGAGATCAAGAAATTAGCCCATATATTGTATTGAGAAAGATACGTGAGTGTGCTGGCATAGAGCCTGGCGAGGATGGAACATATGGAATTAAAAATAATATGAGCCAGGCTGATATGACAGAAGCTATTCGGTTGGAACGTCGGTTGGATTTAGCGTTTGAAGGACATCGTTTCTTTGATGTACGTCGTTGGATGATTGCTGAAGATACAGATAATAGGATGATGCATGGTTTTGAAATCACAAGAAATGGTGAGCGGAAGACAGGAAGAATCATTGATACTCGTCAGCATACCTTCCGTAAAGCGATGTATTTTTATCCAATACCTTATAAAGAGACTGTGAAATCACCGGATTTGTTGCAGAATCCTTATTATGAATAGGAATGATTGTTATATTAAAAATAAGAAATATGAGATTTAAAATACAAACTACGGTTTTACTTTTCGTCTTATTAGGTACTGTGAGTGCTTGCAATACATTTAAAGATGAAATAGCTCCTGATTCTTATATGGAAGTACCAAAGCAGTTAGATGGGAAGTGGCAATTAAAAACTGTTGTACGCAATGGAACGGATATATCTGAAGTGATGGACTTTAGTCAGTTTCGTCTGATTATGAATAAAGATAATACATATAATATTGAAAACTATCTCCCTTTTTTAGTAAAGAAAAATGGTACATGGAGAATTGATAATTTGACATATCCTTTTTTCTTAACTTTTCAGGAGGAAGGTGCTGAAAGAGAAGCTATAACTGAAATCACTTACCCGATTGTACAAGGGAAACGCCATATAACCCTTACAATTAGTCCGGGATGCTCGAGCAACTCTTATGTTTATTCTTTTGAAAAAATAGAAGAATGATTTAAAAAGAAAAGCTTATGAAATATTATTTTAAAAAACATAGAATAAAAATCTTTTTTTTGTTGGTACTTTCCTTAATAGTCTTTGGATGTTCCTTTTTGATTAAGGAGGTAAATGTTAAACAAGAGAACGAGGCCGGAGAGATGGTTGCCTATATTAAGGCTGGTGAAATTGCAACTTTTACGTTTAGTGGAGAAATAAACATCGATGGTGATGCAAGCAATGAAACGTTTATTGTTGGATTCTTGGCTCCAAGAAGTTGGAATGTACGTCAGAATGCAACTGTGACATACAGAGAAGATAGGTATGAAACGGAAGTGGATCACAAAATGACAGGAATTCCAGATACTGAACAGCCTGCAAATTATAAAGGTATGAGTTGGTCAGCGGCATTGAAAAAAAAATATGGTGTACGAGGCAATGTCTTGAACGATATGGAATGGATTGCATTTAAATCGGATAACTATCCTAGTGTAAATGGAACAATACATTATACAGTAACAATTAAGTGTAATTCAGGAAAAAGCAACTTAAAATTCCGACCAAGTTTTTTTATCAATCACTCTAGTGATGGGATTGGAGGAGACGAGGCTCATTATTCTGTTAAGGATGCTGATGATTGCTTTGAAGTGGTAGAAGGATCAGGTACTGTGATTGATTTTTGTTCTACGCACTATTATCAAATTGAACCTTTGTCTGCTTTACAAGATGATTATGTAACATTCACTTTTCAAGGGGATATTAATACCAATGAATTGATAAAAGCTGAGAATGTGTATATAGAAGCTACTGCTTATACGATAGAAGGAAAGATATATACAGTCAATGAAAAGAGTGCGAAAACACTAATGAAAAGAGAAACGAAATTGCCAAGATATAATGTAACTCTTTGGCCTGGTGGATTTTTTAACATTCCGGACGGTGAAACAATTTCTCGTATAGAGTATATTTTCACAAATGAAGATGGAACAGTATCTATTTCCCAGTCAGATGACAGTAGAGATAATGAAGGAGAAGAGGTAGAAGAAGGAATAAAAGAGCCTTTCGTATTCGAATTTCAATGTGAATAGAGTTTAACCTTAAAAAAAGATTATATGCGTAATATTTTGAATAAAAGAAATAGTCGGTACTGTTTCACATGTTTTGTAATGTGGCTACTACTTGGCTTGGGACATTTGAATGCGGTGGCTCAAGAAGCAGGAGGAACGGCTAATATTACAGGTAAGGTAATCGATCAATATGGCAATCCTGTCTCGGGTGTTGTAATCACGATGAAGAATACTGATTTTAAGACTGTGACAGGTGATGATGGTACTTTTGAATTTCAGTATAAGAAGGGCGATATGCTTCGTTTTTCTCATCCAGGTTTTTTACATAAGGAAATTAAGGTGAACAAGCTAAGAAATCAGGAACGTATTTTTAAAGTAACGTTGACAGAAGAGTTCGTGAAATTTCCAGATGTAATAAATGGACCTTATGATACGAAAGATAAAGCAAGCTATTTAGGTTCAGCTGCTACGGTTTATACAGATCAGGTTAGTTCATTGATGGGAACTACTATTCTTCCTTCATTACAAGGGCGTTTACCAGGACTAGATATTGTACGTACTCGTGGTGCACGTAAGAGTCAAATTGAATCCAGTTCTTCTGGAACCATCTTTAACTTTAATAGCCCTACATTGGGTAAAGAGGCATATAGTGATAATACGGAATTTAATGTTCTATCACGCCACAATGCACCGGTGGTGGTAGTGGATGGTGTGCAAAGAGAATTATATTCTATCGATCCTGATGCTATTGAATCGGTATCAATTCAGAAGGATGCTTTGTCATCTATGTTTTTGGGGATGCGCAGTTCCCGTGGTGCATTAGTAATTACTACTAAAGATCCTATCAAACAGGGATTTCAGTTATCATTTACTGGACGGTTTGGTGTGCAGAGTTCAGTGAAAAAACTAAATCCGCTGTCTACTTCTCAATATGCTTATTTATTGAATGAGGCGTTGCTGAATGATGGTAAAAATCCCTTTTATTCTTATGATGACTTTATTAAGTTTCGTGATCATTCCAGTCCGTATACACATCCAAGTGTGAACTGGTGTGATGAACTGATGAACAAAAATTCGACTACTCAGTCTTATAATTTGAATGCTACAGGCGGTAACAAGTACGCACAATATTTTATTAGTGTAGGCTATGTAGGTGAAAATGGATTATTTAAAAATCCAGGTGGAGATGCTCACGATACAAATATGACATTTGATCGTTATATGATTTCTTCTAAAGTGAACATCAATATTACTGATGATTTGACAGCAAAAGTTACTTTGATGGGACGTATAGAAGAAGGTACCCAACCAGGAGGGACTGGAAATGGGTATGATGATATTCTCAGTTCAATTTATTCTACTCCAAGTAATGCATATCCTGTGACAAATCCAGATGGATCATGGGGAGGTAGTCAGTCGTTCAATAATAATTTGTTATCGCAGACTATTAACTCTGGTTATATAACAGATGGGGCTCGGGATGTATTGGGAGCTATTAATTTGCGCTATGATTTTGGTAAGTTAGTTAAAGGCTTGTCTGTTCGTATGGTAGGTAGTGTAACTTCTCAGAATCGTTCGACTACGAAACGAACAAAAACTTCCGAAGTTTTTGATTATACTATTGATAAGGATGGCAATGACGTTTATACTCGGTATGGAGAAAAGAAAACGCAATCAAATTCATTTAGTTCTGTGGCTACCTATCGGCAGATGTATGGTCAGCTTGCTGTTGATTATGAACGTCAATTTGGTAAGCACAAATTTAAGGCCAGTGTTCTAGGAGATACGCGAAATACTCTTACTAACTGGGATCTTCCTGAATATCCATCAAATATTATAGGTGATGTCTCTTATGATTATGCGGAGCGATATTTTGCACAGGTAGCATTAAGTGAAAGTTATTACAATCGTTATGCTCCAGGCAGAAGGTGGGGAACCTTTTACGCTTTCGGTTTAGGATGGGATATCAGCAAAGAGAATTTTATGGAAAACTGTGAGTGGCTGAATCAACTAAAGATACGCGGTGTGTATGGTAAGACAGGTAATGGTATGAATAATGCTGGGTATTATACGTATTATCAGACTTATTCCTCAGGAGGTGATGATTATCGGTTGGGGACTAATTTAGGACAAAGTTCAGGAAGTTTTACAGAAAAAGATAAACTGGCAAATTTATATCAAACGTGGGAAAAAGGCAATAAACTGAATATTGGTGTAGATATAGCTTTGTTTAACAACAAATTACAGGTAACTGCTGATTATTTTAATGATAAATATTATGACTTGTTGCAGGCTCGTGGAAAAAGTATCGAACTAATTGGCCAGAATTATCCAGATGAAAATATTGCTAAAGAACGTTGGTATGGAGGCGAATTCTCAATTACCTATCAAGATCACGTTGGCGATTTTAATTATTATGCATCTGCTAACTGGAGTTGTGAGCAAAGTAAAGTGTTATATAAAGATGAACAAAAAGTGCCTTATGAATATCTGCGTACTACAGGTAAACCCAAAGGGGCAATCTTCGGTTTGGTAGCAGAAGGTTTTTTCACTTCTCAAGACGAAATTACAAAGAGTCCTGTAATTGAAGGATTTAACAATATTCAGCCTGGTGATATCAAGTACAAAGATCAGAATAACGATGGAGTTATCAATGACTTTGATAAGGTAATGATTGGTGGCGATAAACCACTCTCTTATTTTGGTATTGATTTAGGTTTCGAATGGCGTGGATTAGAATTCTCAATGTTTTGGCAAGGAGTGTACAATAAAGATGTTTTAATGAGTGATTGGAATTTATTGGAAGGTTTTCAAACTCAAGGACAAGTTTATGGACAGGCATATGAGAATATGCTGGATCGATGGACTCCAGAAACTGCTGCTACTGCAACTTTCCCGAGGTTGAGTGCTGGTGGTAATAAGTATAATCAAGGCAATGGCTGGGGCTCTTCTTTTTGGTTACGTTCCGGTAATTATATTCGGTTGAAAAATGTTAGTTTAGGATATAACTTACCTGATTCATTCTGTCGTAATTATTTGGGTGGAGCACGTGTGAAAGTTTTCGTAAGTGGACAAAACTTATTCACAAAAGCTGCTAATGAACTCGTTGATCCCGAAGTTAGCTTCGGTAACTATCCGCTACAACGTTGCATCAGCACAGGTATTAATGTTAAATTCTAATATACTATGATATCTATGATACGAAATAAATATTTGACGCTAATCGGAGTTGGGTTGGTGTTTACAGCTGTATCCTGTACCGATGGGTATGAACCAGAGCCAGTTGAACTGGTATCAATTGATTTTGTATTTTCAAAAACCGATTCTCTTGGTACGAATGCGGTAAAGTTTATGAATAATATTTATGCCACGTTGCAAAACGGGCACAATCGTGTAGGAAGTGATTATTTAGATGCTGCGTCTGATGATGCTATATCTATAAATGTTTCTGACCCGGATGTTTATAAGTTGGCAATGGGACGGTATACTGCGAGTACACGTGTTGAATCGGATATGCGATGGAAAGAGTATTATTCAGGAATCCGTAAGGCAAACATTCTGATTAATCATATTGATGTTGTCCCTTTTATGCTGACTTATAAGAACGCAAAGGGAGAAACCAAACCATTGAATGTTACAATGAAAGCAGAAGCGCGTTTCTTGAGGGCTTATTTCTATTTCGAATTAGTGAAACGCTATGGTGGTGTTCCTTTGATGGGTGATGATGTACATATATTGGGTGATGATATGGAGATCCCAAGAAATACTTTTGAGCAATGTGTACAGTATATTTGTGATGAATTAGATGATATTAAAGATGATTTGCGTACCAATCCAATGCCTGATTTTGAACAATATGCACATACTCCTACTCGTGAGGCTTGTCTAGCTTTAAAGTCTCGAGTACTATTATATGCAGCGAGTCCTTTATTTAATGAACGTCCTATTGAGATTGGTAATGAATTGATAGGCTATGCTTCTTATGATAGAGAGCGTTGGAATGATGCGGCTAAAGCTGCCAAGACATTTATTGATGAGTACGGTCCGAATGGTAATGGGGCATATGGTTTAACACAGTCTACATCTGATGGCGATAATCGGGATTTTCGTGACGTCTTTTTAGGTTTTTATAATAAAACTAATAATCCTGAAGTCATTTTTTATCGTCCGGGGGGGGAAGATAAGTCTATAGAAAGCAATAATGGGCCTTTAGGATTTTCTGGTGACAATTTAGGTAAAGGACGTACGCTTCCAACTCAAAATTTGGTAGACGCTTTCCCTATGAAGGACGGCATGTTTGCTGGACAAGGTAGTAAATATACTCTTAATCAGAGTAATCCATATGAAAACCGTGATCCACGTTTGGATTATACAATACTGCATCATGGGTCATCTTGGTTGAATAATACGCTTGATATTTCAATCGGAGGAGTTAATAATCCATCTAACTCTGCTGAATATTCTAAGACGGGCTATTATATGTGTAAGTTTATGGGTAAATTTGGTGAAGAGTCTCAATATGGGAATAAAATACATCTTTGGGTTATGTTTCGTTATGCAGAGATGTTGTTGAATTATGCAGAGGCAATGAATGAGTACCTTTCTTCTCCTTCTCAGGATGTGTACGATGCTATCATTGCATTACGGGCACGTGCTGGTATTGAATCAGGTAATGATGAATCTCCTTATGGGCTTAAGAAAAATATGACACAGGCAGAGATGCGTGAAGTGATTCAAAACGAACGGCGTATTGAAATGGCATTTGAAGAACAACGATATTGGGATATTCGCAGATGGAGAATTGCTGAAGAGATATTTAAGAATCCTTTGGAAGGTTTGGAGATTAGGGTAAAAGGAAATACTACGAGTTTCAATGAAGTGGATGTCCTAAGTACGACGTTTGATGTGAAACGCTATTTATATCCGATCCCATATAATGAGGTAGTTAAGAATGATAACATGATTCAAAATCCGAAGTGGTAATATTATGAAAAGACTATTATTAATATTAGTATGTATAAGCCTTTTTATCTCGGCGTTCGGTCAATCGTTCGTTTTGAAGGGAATTGTCTCTTCAGCCGACGGTGAGTTGTTGCCGGGGGTAAATGTAAAAATACAAGGTACAACAGTGGGTACAATTACCGATATTGACGGTAATTTCCAATTAAATGTAAACAAAGGTGCTGTATTGGAGTTTTCTTATATCGGTTTTAAGAAACAAAGCATTAAAGTAAATAGTCAGCAAATGCTGAATGTAGAATTGGCTCCTGATCAAACAAATTTGGATGAAGTCGTTGTCGTTGGTTATGGTAAGGCTAAGCGTATAACGTTGACAGGTGCAGTTAGTGGAATACAGGCACGTGAGATTCGTAATGTTCCAACTAGTAGTGTACAGAATGCTTTGACAGGAAAGCTGCCGGGTTTTTTTAGTCAGCAACAGTCTGGTCACCCAGGTAAAGATCAGACTTCTTTATCCGCGGTGTCAGTTCATTGAATAATGATGGTAATAAACCGTTGATTATGGTGGATGACATGCAGTATACTTATGAACAGTTGTCTCAAATTAATGTCAACGAAATTGAAAGTATATCAATATTGAAGGATGCTTCTACTACGGCCATCTATGGTATCAAAGGTGCTAATGGTGTATTAGTAGTAAAGACTCGTCGTGGGGAGCAAGGTAAACCGAAAATTAATGTACGTTTGGAAACTGGTATGCAAACCCCAGTTCGTACGCCTAAATTTCTGAACGCTTACGAATCTTTACAATTAGTAAAGGAAGCACATACGAATGATGGTACTTTGTCTGATTTCCCGTATACTGAAGACGATATGATCGCTTTCAGAGATCATACTGATCCTTATGGGCATCCTGATGTCAATTGGTATGATGAGATTTTTAAGAAAATGGCATTTCAGGAGAACATAAATGTTGATGTCTCAGGTGGTTCTAAGAAATTGAGATATTTTGTTTCTGCGGGATATTTTACTCAGAATGGCTTGGTAAAAGACTTTGGGGGTAATTCTGGTGATGGTGTGAATCCTAATTATTCCTATCGTCGTTTCAATTATCGCACTAATCTTGATTTTGATGTGACTGATAACTTCAATATGCGTTTGGACGTTTCTTCACGCTTCATGGATATCAATGAACCGTACAATATGAATGTAACAGGTGAGCTTTATGATTTCTCTAAAATGCACCCTTATTCGGCTCCACTTTTGAATCCGGATGGTTCATTTGCTTATTTATATGATACGCAAGATAGAAAACCGACATTGAACGCACGGTTGGCAAATGAAGGATATAAACGTACTAGACGTAATGATAATAATATTTTGTATGGTGCAACATGGAAGATGGACTTCTTAACGCCAGGGCTTGCAGCTGATTTTCAATTGGCATATTCCAGTAGTGATGAAAATTATCGTGCAGTGATGCGTACACGATATCCGACTTATCATTACGATTCTGCAACAGGTTTGTATAATATCAATCCGAATGGAGTCTATGATTATGAGCAGGATTTTGTATATAACAGTACAGATAAAGCTATCAAAGATTTGAATATCAAAGCATCTTTGAAATATGCTCATGTTTTCAATAATGCACATGATGTAAATGTTATGTTTTTGTACAATCGTCAGAGTACAACAAATGAAAAGGATGCAGCTGTTCCCAATAATTTCGAAGGTTATACGATGCAGCTAGGCTATAAATATAAAAATAAATATTTGGTAGATTTGAACATGGCATATAATGGGACCGATCGTTTTGGTAAAGATAACAATTTCGGATTCTTTCCAGCATTGGCTATAGGTTATGCTATCTCTCAAGAAGACTTTTTCAAGAATGTAGATTGGTTGGGAAGGAATGTGCAGTTATTGAAGTTTAGAACTTCCTATGGTCTTGTAGGGTCAGATGTAGCAAGCGGCGATCGTTATCTGTATCGGCAAGTATATAAAACAGGTGATTCTTATACGTTTGGTGAAGGTAACAACTTTGGTGTTAGTGGCATCAAAGAAGGTGATTTAGGAAATTTAAATGTAACGTGGGAGAAAGCGAGAAAGTTTAATGTTGGTGTAGATATGAATTTGTTTGATAAATTCTCCTTGACTTTCGACTGGTTTATAGATAAACGTTATGATCAGCTAGTTACCAGAAATGATATTC
>ENA-OPMG01002011-OPMG01002011.1-human-gut-metagenome-genome-assembly--contig:-NODE-2011-length-10380-cov-2.709346_pt1 | contig 10380 bp, 7 predicted proteins | sample MGYA00241522_ERZ501741 | MGnify/ENA primary metagenome ERZ501741 (study PRJEB25962, sample SAMEA2042616) | human gut metagenome | biome: human gut; feature: human-associated habitat; material: faeces...
ATATAGCAGAGGAGTCCTCAAATTACATCCGTTACCAGATCTTACAACAGGCATCAGCAACCCTTTTAGCTTCTTCTAGAAACCTTAAAGCACAAAATGTTATTGGGTTATTAAATAGTATAAATGTGTAAGTTGACTTGTTTAGCTGAAATGGATTATTATAAAATATAAAGTATGAAACGTTATAAGAAGAAAAGAGAATCATTTTTTTCTAAGATTGTTAATTTCACATTAACAATTCTAATAGCTTGCGCAATAGGTTCGCAAGTCTGTACAGCAGCTAACAACAACCTTAGAATAGCTCAGGTTAGTGATGCCCATTTTTCTTCATTTGAAGAAAATACTTCTTATAAATTTTTGAAAAAATCCGGTGAATTATTAGATGATGTAATTTTTCAGATAAATACATCAGGTCCCTACGATTTTGTTATGTTCACTGGTGATTTAGTCAATTATCCTAAAATAAGCGAACTTCAAAAATTCACAAGTCATGTCAATAATCTGATGTACCCATGGTATGCAATTGCAGGAAACCATGACATAAGCATAGACGGGCCTTTAACTAAAGACAAATTTATGGCGACTCTTGCTCAGGCAAATGATAATATGAACCAGAAACATATCTATTATGCTTTTACACCTAAAAAGGGGTTTAGAGTAATCTGCCTGGATTCAATTATTGATTATAAACTTACTGCTAACGGGGAAATTTCTAACGAAGAATTCATGTGGCTGAAAGAAGAATTAGACGAACACCCCAAAGATACAATCATTGTCTGCACGCATGTCCCTATCATAGAACCGTATTCCAGTTCAAACCATAAAATGCTTAACGAATACGAAGTAAGAAAGCTTTTAAAGACTCACAAAAATCCGTTGATAGTACTTCAGGGACATTATCATGCGGTAAAAATCAAACAAGACGACAACATGCTTGTCATTACAAGTCCGTCACTGGTAACTTATCCTAATGCTTTCAGAGTTATAAATATAAATTCAAATAAGAACAGAACATTAGTAGATGTTTATTTAAAAGAAACAAATCTAAAAGATATACAAACACGTTCAAAGTTAAGGTTGATGGGGACTGAAAAATTGTATGGAGAAGAATGTGATAGAAACGCAAGTTTTGAACTAGGAAGGAAAGATTAATGGATGAATTTAGAATAAAATTCCGCGGAGTAAGAGGCAGTTATCCTGTTGCAAATAAAGAATTCTTGAAATACGGAGGAAATACTTCCTGTATTGAAGTTCATGCAGGTGAGCACTTAATAATCTTAGATGCTGGTACAGGACTTATAAGTCTCGGAAATGAGCTTATGCACAAGTATATAGAATCAGGAACTACAATTACTGACAGAACTCCGGTAAAGTGTACGATTTTATTGAGCCATATCCATCTTGACCACATCCAGGGCTTTCCGTTCTTCCGCCCGAGTCATCTGGCCTCAACCAGAATGTGTATGCTGGGAGGAGTAAATTACAATGAAACGCTTGAGAATGAACTCTCAAAAATTTTATTCACGAAATCTTTTCCGCTTGATTTAGGCGACATTGCTGCTGATTTGAAAATAATGGATTTAAACGAAACCAATTATATTATCTTTAAGCAGGGTGAAATGCCGCGTGTAGTAAGGGTTAATGAACTTAAAGAAGGGGATTATACTGATGAAGATGTTGTAATAACCTGCTACAAGTCTTATGCTCATCCGCAAAACGGCGTTTTTGTTTACAAAATAGCCTACAAAGGCAAAACACTTGTTTATGCAACTGATAAAGAAAGCTATCCTGGCGGAGATAAGAAACTTATTAAGTTTGCAAAGGGCTGTGATTTATTAATTCATGATGCACAGTATTCAACAGAAGATTATTTAAGTATTTATGTTCCAAAGCAGGGATTCGGACATTCGACTTTTGAAATGGCTCTGGATTGTAAACAACAGGTTGGAGCAAAGAAAATGGTGTATTTCCACTATGATCCAGGATATAATGATGAAAAACTGGATATGCTCGCAGAAGAATATGCTTCTGAAGATGCTATTTTTGCTTATGAAGGCTTAGAAATTAATCTGTTATGAAAAAACTAATTTCAATATTGCTGCTTCTTGTAATGGTTTTCTGCTCCGGTTACAGAAAGCCTTATAAGTATACTATTGATGCAGGGAAAGACGCTTTTTATCATAATAATGTGGGATTGAATTACTTAAAAGACCGTATTTATTATGCAGCAATTCAGGAATTTAAAATTGCAATACAGCTTAGCCCTAATACGCAGGCAACCGCAATTTTTCAAAACAATCTCGGAGAAACATATAACTTTATCGGCTATCCTGATATGGCAAGAGTTTGTTTTGAAGATGCAATAAAGCTTTATGGATTGAATTTTAAATATTATTTAAACCTTGCCGAATGTTATAAAAAACTTGGTATTACAAATACAAAAATTAAGGAGTATTCAATTTCCACAAATCCTTATGACAAAATAATGCTGGGAGTTTTATACATACAGTCCGGAAGCACGCGAAAAGGCGTGATACTTCTTGATGAGCTCTGCTCGGAAGAACCTGATTTACTTATAACACCGGCTATAAGACAGTACTTAAAAGAAGTCACATCCAAAATGTAACTATTTAAAGAATTGCTTCATATTCTTTGCTACATAATTGTTAAACGATTCTGCGACGTGTTCAAGTGGAGTATTGTCCATTAAGCTCTTTTGCAAAACCTTAAAAGCCTGATTTTTATTGTTATTTAGCATTGGAGTCAGTATATCCAATGCTGACTGAAATACTTTTGTAATACCACCGTCCATAAGGCATAACGAATTTTCCATCATTCTTCTTGTTATACTTGCAATAAGTGTATATGCCTTCAATGCCGCAGCTTCTTCATTTTTATACACGTCTTTATATCCGTCCAAGTCTGCATATTGTTCATACAATGCTTTCAACTCTCTTCCATTAAACATAGAGCGACCATTCAAAAATAGAAATTCATCTGAATTATAGACTTGTGAGTTAACAAGGTGAAGTGTATCTCCGCAATCTTGATTCCCGCATAGACTCTGCAGCTTTTTAAATTCGGTTAAATCCTTGCAGCCTTCGTCATTAAGCTCAAGAGAAATGAAGCGGAAGTTATACATTGGGGAATCCATATTATTATATATTACGTTTTTGTAACCTTTAAAATTTATGTTATTATTCATTATTTTCATATATGAATAATAACCCGTAAAAAAATTTTTTGCTATTAGTAACAAAATATTTTATAATAGTTTCATGAACAAAGAGGCTGATTTCGCAGGTACATTTTATCCAGAAGATGCGGATAAACTTAATGAACTGCTTGATTCATATAAACAGAATATTAATATAGATTACAGAAGCAAGGCGGTTATAGTTCCCCATGCCGGCTATGTATACTCAGGTCATGCTGCAATGGCAGGTTTTCAATACCTTGAACCCAGCGAAAATATTTTTATAATAGCGCCTTCTCACCATAAAAGTTTTAATAATATTGCCTTGCCGGAATATTCATTTTTTGAAACTCCGCTGGGAAATATTGAGGTTAATAACAGGTTGATTAAGGAAATTGCTCAAAAATTCCCTTGTACAATTGATAATGAACCATTTGAAAAAGAACACTCTATAGAAGTTCAGCTTCCCTTCTTACAAAATCTTTTTTACCCGCGCAGACAAAGTGCAGCAGATTTTGTAAAAAATCTAAAAAAAATTGGTAAGAAGATTAAAATAATACCCGTTCTCACAGGAAATTGCGATTACAGACTCATATCGGATTTGATTGCAACTTACTGGGAGAACTCGTCGTTTGTTATTTCATCAGATTTAAGCCATTATTATCCGCATCAAATGTGCAGGCAGATAGATACTTATACAGCTACAATTATTGAGACAGGCAGAATAGAGTTTTTAGAAAATGCTCAAGCCTGCGGAGTTGTCGGTATTAAAGGACTGGTTGATTTTGCCAATAACAATGACTGCTCGATGATTAGAGCAGAGATGTATAACTCTGGTGATATAAGCGGAGAAATGGATAAAGTTGTCGGATACGGTTCCTGGTTTATGTATACTGATTCAAGAAATGAATTTATTGAAAAAATTCAAAAAAAAATAAAAAATATTCATTTTAATATTACACAGGAAAAAGAAAATATAGAAATTAAATATTTTTCTGATGCAAGTACTAGACAAAATTTCATAAATGAGTTAAAATCAAAAAGAAAGTTAGATATTATTAAAGGATTTACTACAAAAGGAGTACATCATGATGATTTTTTAATATATTTAAATGATAAACAAGTAAATATATATGGTTCACAAGGTCAAAATAGAACGGTTATTCTTACTTTAAAATTATCAGAATTACAAGTTATATATGAAGAAATAGGAGAATATCCAATTTTATTATTAGATGATTTTATGTCTGAATTGGATGAAAAAAGAAGAAATAATTTTTTAAATAATATATTGTAAATTTATTAATTAATTTTTCACCACTAACTCCAAATAATCCTATAATATTACTCCATGCTTCTTTCATATTATTTGCATTAAATATTATAAAACTTATCCAAACAAACTCATTTGGTTACTTTGACTCATGCCTTTTAAACATCCTGCCTTTTCTAATAATTCTACTACAGATTTTCCTACTTTTGAACGTATTTTCAAGTCATCTATAGACATAAACTTACCATCTTTTTTAGCTTCTTCAATTCCTTGTGCTGCAACTGTACCAAGTCCAGGAATACTATTAAGTGGTGGTCTTATTCCTTCCTCTTCTATTCTAAATTTTGTTGAATGTGATTTATATAAATCTATAGGTAAGAAATTTATTCCTCTTTCATACATTTCCATAACTAATTCCAATATTGCATACATATTTTTATCCTTAGTTGTTGCACCATTTCCTGCTAAATCAATTTCTTTCATTTTGTTTTTTACTCTTTCCTCTCCATGGCACATAATATCACTGTCAAATTCGTCTGCTCTAATTGTAAAATAGGCTGTATAATATGCCTTTGGTTCATGTACCTTAAACCATGCTATTCTAAATGCATTTGTTACATAAGCTGCAGCATGTGCTTTTGGGAACATGTACTTTATTTTTTCACAAGATTTTACATACCAATCTGGTACGTCTTTTTCTTTCATAGCGGATTTAAATCCTTCCCATTTATCTGGGTCTTTTAATGCTTTACCTTTACGAACAGTTTCCATTATTTTAAAGGCTTTATTTGGTTCTAGCCCCATTTTTATTAGGTAAATCATTATATCATCTCTACAGCATATAGCATCTTGCAGTGTTACTGTTCCTTCTTCTATTAATGTTTGTGCATTTCCTACCCACACGTCTGTACCATGTGATAACCCAGAAATACGTATTAGTTCATCAAATGTTGTAGGTCTTGTGTCTACAAGCATCCCTCTAACAAACTTTGTTCCAAACTCTGGTATACCATATGAACCTACCTCTGAATGTATTTGTTCTGGAGTAACACCTAAAGCTTTAGTTGAAGAAAATATTGACATTGTTTCTTTATCATCTAATGGTACATCTGTTGGTGCTACTCCTGTTATATCTTGAAGCATACGTATTACAGTTGGATCATCGTGTCCTAGTATATCAAGTTTTAACAAGTTTCCATCTATTGAGTGATAATCAAAATGTGTTGTTATTATATCTGAATTTGGGTCATCTGCTGGGTGCTGTACTGGTGTAAATTCATATATTTCTCTTCCTTTTGGAACTACTATAATTCCTCCTGGATGTTGTCCTGTTGTTTTTTTTATCCCCTGACATCCTACTGATATTCTTGCTATTTCTGCTTTATTTATTGGTATATTTCTTTCTTCATAATATTTTTTTACATATCCAAATGCTGTTTGTTCTGCTACTGTACCAACTGTTCCTGCTTTAAATGTTGTTCCTTTTCCAAATATTACTTCTGTATATTTATGTGCTTTTGCTTGATATTCTCCAGAAAAGTTTAAGTCTATATCTGGCTCTTTATCTCCATTAAATCCAAGGAATGTTTCAAATGGTATATCCATTCCATCTTTGGCCATTTTTGTGCCACATTTTGGACAATCTTTATCTGGTAAATCAAATCCATTTCCAACTCCATAATCATCAAATTCTGAATATTTACATTTTGGACATCTATAATGTGGCTGCAATGAATTTACTTCTGTTATACCTGTCATAAATGCTACAAGTGATGATCCTACTGATCCTCTTGAACCTACTATATATCCATCTTCATTTGATTTCCATACTAGTCTTTGTGCAATAATATACATTACTGAATATCCATTGCTTATAATAGAATTTAATTCTTTATCTAGTCTTGTTTGAACTATTTCTGGTAATGGATCACCATATAATTCATGTGCTTTTTTATATGCAATATTTTTGATATCTTCCTCACATCCTGGGATATGTGGTGGACATTTTTCTGGTGATATTGGGTCTATTCTATCACACATATCTGATACTTTATTTGTATTTGTTACTACAACTTCATAAGCTTTTTCTTCACCTAAATATTCAAATTCTTTAAGCATTTCTTCTGTTGTTCTTAAGTATAAAGGTGCTTGCTCATCTGCATCTTTATATCCTTGTCCTGCTTCTAATATTCTTCTATAAATTTCATCTTGTGGATCCATAAAATGAACATCACATGTTGCAACTACTGGTTTATCTAATTTTTCTCCTAAAGCTACTATTTTTCTGTTTATATCTCTTAGTGCTTCTTCGTCTGGTACAACACCTTGCCTCACCATAAACATATTATTTCCAATTGGTTGAATTTCTAAATAATCATAGTCATTTGCAATTTCTTCTATTTCTTCATCTGTTTTTCCTGCTACAATTGCTCTATATAGCTCTCCTGCCTCACATGCACTTCCTAATATTAATCCTTCTGAATATTTTTTATATAATGATTTTAATATTCTAGGTTTTTTATAAAAATAATTTAAGTGTGAATATGAAACTAATTTATATAAGTTTTTTAAACCTACATAGTCTTTTGCTAAAATTATAGCATGATATGTTGGAAGTGATTTATAATCTGCTTTTCCTATTTCTAAGCTATCCACATCATCCCAAGTTTTTGCACCTTTTTCTTTAAGCATTGAAATCATAATATTAAATACTTTTACAGTTGTGTCTACATCATCCAATGCCCTATGTGCTACCTCAACTACAATTCCTAATTTATCTGCAATAAAACCAAGCTTATATTTCTTAAAATCTGGAAATAAGCTTTTTGCAAGCCTTAAAGTATCTAAATATGTATTATTTAATTCATACCCTAATTGTGAAGCATTATATTTTAAAAACCCTATATCAAAGTCAGCATTATGTGCAACCAAAATAGAGTCTCCAACAAATTCTAATATTTTAGGAAATACTTTATCTATTGTCTCTGCATCTTTTACCATATCATCTGTAATATTGGTAACTTCTACAACTTTTTGTGGTATTGGTTTTTCTGGATTTACAAAACAAGAAAATTCGTCTATTACTTCACCATTTTTTACTTTCATTATTCCTACTTCTGTTATTTTTTCTGTTCTAAATGAAAGTCCTGTTGTCTCTAAATCTAGTACACAATAAGTTGCATCTAAGTCTTGTCCTTTAGAAAAAGATATACAAGAAACTGTATCTGGTGCTAAATATGCCTCTACACCATATATAACTTTTAAATCGGGATGAGCCTTTTCCAAATATTTATGTGCTTCTGGAAATGCTTGTACAACTCCATGGTCAGTTATTGCAATTGATTTCATTCCCCATTTTACTGCTCTTTTTAATAAGTCTTCTGCTGATGTCATAGCATCCATTTGACTCATCTGAGTATGCATATGTAACTCCACTCTTTTTTCTTGAGAATTGTCTTGTCTTACTTCTCTTTTTATTCCATTACTTTCTACAATAGCATTTGCAATAACCCCTAGTTCTTTTGCAAATGGGTCAAATTGTGCTGTACCTATTACTTTAACACCTTTTGCAGAATTCATTCTTTTTAATATTGCTTTAGATTTTTCTGCTTCTAAGAAAACTTTGCATGTTATAGTACTGCTCCCGTCAAACAAATTAAACATTGCCAAAATTTTACCAGATTTTAACTCTCTTGTTTCTGTTGCAAGTATTTCTCCATCTATCATCACTTTTCCGCTATCTATAGTTAAATCTGCTACTTTAACAAGTGGGTCACTCATTTTTCCAACTCTACCATATATAACTGGATTTGTTGTATCTTCTTCTTCTGCTTTTTCATTATTAGATTCTACAGGTTTTGCAACTCCTTGTTCTACATTAGTAGAATTATTATTTTCATTTGCTGCATTACTAACTTTCTTTTCACTCTTTTTACTTTCTGCTGCTTCCACCATTTCTGCTTTTGCAATATTTACAACTTGCTCTTCTAGACTTTCTAAATGTGCTTGATATTCTTTAAGCTTTTCCTCAGAAATATTTTCAACAAATTGAATTTTATAGTTTTCCCCATATATATTTTTAATAAGTTCTGAAAGTACAATATGAAAATTTTTTCCATCTAACAAAGCTTTTCCTTTAAAAGCCAAATTAACATTTACATTACTTCCTTCTACTTCTATCTTGCTTCCTCTAAGTAGCGCTTTTGTTAAAGGGTGTTTTCTTGAAATATATGAAATAATATCTTCCCATTCTTTTTCTATATTTGTTTCAAACTTTTCTAAATATTTTATTCTTATTAAAACATTTTTTAGCTGAAATCTATTTTCTAAATATATCTCAAACTTTTCTAAATCTTTTATTTTTATTTGTTTTTCTGCTTCTATAGATGTTTCTAGTTTTCCACTTTTTTTAAATATATTTATAGAAGTAATTAAAGAATTATATAATGCAAAACTTTCTGTTGTAAAATCTTTAAAAACATCTCTTATTTTCTTTTTGTCGTCTGTAACTTTTTTTTGTACTTGTTCTTTTACCATTACGTTTCTTTGTTCCATTTGACTTCTCATTTCCTTTCCAAAAAAATGGACTTTTCTAAAATTTAAAATATTCTTAGAATATCATTATATGTTACATATACCATTAAAGCCATTAAAAATATAAATCCTACTAATTGAATATTTATTTCTGTCTTTTCTTTTAAAGGTTTTCTTCTAATTGCTTCAATTAATAATATTACTATTTTTCCACCATCTAATGGAGGAAATGGTAGTAAATTTGTAAAACCTAAAGAAATTGATATTAATGCTAAAATATAAATAAAGTCTGCTAATCCATTTGTTTGTGCAACTACATCTGATATTCCAACAGGTCCCATTAATTGGTCTATAGAAACTCCACCTGAGAATAATAACCTTAAATTATCTACTATTGAAATTGCAAACTCTCCTGTATCAAAGAATGCATAATAGATATTATTTATAAAATTATTTTCTGCCATTTTTAAATTTACACCTAATAAATAATTAGACATAACATCTGGCATTATTGTAATATTTACATTTTCACCATTTCGTTCTACTGTAAATTTTATTTCTTTTCCTATGGACAAGTTTATATAATCAACTAATTTTTGTGCATTATTTTCAACAGGATTATCATTAATAGCAATTATAATATCTTTTGCTTGTAATCCTTGTTTTTCTCCTGGACTATTTGGATAAAGTGCTGCTATTTCAGTTAGTTTATCATTTGATGTATTTACTGCTATACCTGTATAATTATACTTTTCTTCTGTTGGCTTTATTTTTAATTCTTGCTCTTTTCCATCTCTTTCTATTAAAATGCTTAATTCATTTCCATTAGATTTTTCTAGTGCTTCATCTAAGTCTGCCTTATTTTTTATTTTCTTTCCATCTATTTTTAAAATTTTATCATTTTCCTGAAGTCCAGCTGTTTGTGCACTGTAATTTGGAACTACTGTATCAATCACATTAGAAACATTATTTCCAACACATGACATTAATGTAAAATAAATTAATAATGCAAAAATAATATTTACTAATCCACCTGCTGCAACTACTGCAATTCTTTTTGGTATGCTTGCTTTACTAAAAGAACCCTCCACTTCTGAGCGTTCTTCTTCTCCTTCCATATTACAAAATCCCCCAAGAGGAATTAATCTTAACTGAAAAAGAGTTTCCTTACCTTGCTTTTTAAATATAACTGGACCAAACCCTATAGCAAATTCATTTACCCTTATTTTACATAGCTTAGCTACTATAAAGTGTCCACCTTCATGAATAAAAATAAGAAAACCTAATATAAAAATTATTTTTAAAATCGTAAGTAAAGCTCCTAACAAAACAGCCTCCTTAAAAAATAAAATTATTATAGATATTTTTAATTTATATA
>ENA-OPMG01002012-OPMG01002012.1-human-gut-metagenome-genome-assembly--contig:-NODE-2012-length-10374-cov-154.434926_pt1 | contig 10374 bp, 8 predicted proteins | sample MGYA00241522_ERZ501741 | MGnify/ENA primary metagenome ERZ501741 (study PRJEB25962, sample SAMEA2042616) | human gut metagenome | biome: human gut; feature: human-associated habitat; material: faeces...
GTTGTTCCTATGTGTGAGAGTGGAAGGAATATCCTAGCTAAGCATAAGAAAAAAGCGAGGTTTTCCTCGCTATTTTAATACTATTCAATACCCTTCTTGATTGAATTAGCTAATAAAGGTAGCTGTTCAGATCCAATCAAAGGTACTGAAGGTTCAAACGGAATTCCAATTCCATCGCCATCGTATCTAGGAATGACGTGGACGTGGAAATGAAGTACTGACTGACCGGCAGACTTACCGGCATTGGTGATAACATTTACACCTGTAGCCTTCAATTCCTTAATACAAGCTTGCGAAATGAGTTGAGCGACCGAATAAACATGTCCAATCACATCTCTAGGTGTTTTAGTGAAATCTTGGAAATGCTCTTTACTAACAACCAAAGTATGACCTTTGCTCGCTGGATTTATATCCAAGAAAGCAATAACATCTTGGTCTTCATAGATTTTGTTGCACGGAATCTGACCGGAGGCAATCTTGCAAAATAGACATCCGTTATCTGCCATATCCCATAACTCCTATTATCTATATAGATTACTTATCGTCGTCAAATAAATCAGGATAGCTGGTCTTAAGGTAATCGTAGAAGGATTGGTTGTTGACAACAAAGCTGTTATCTTTACCGGCCAAGTTCTTCAACCAGTAAACAATTCCATCAGTCTTGTAGTTGCCATCGCTTATCATTTCATAAGCTGCATCCATAGCATTAGCTACAGCTTCACTGCCTTTACCTTCATTGGCCTTCTTAGAAGATCCCAAATTAGCATTGTTATAGTTGTACTCCATTTGGACAAATGTATAAGTACCACTATTGTAGAAGACAGGTGCAGAAACACTGCTCTCAGAAACAGTAGGGAAGTAGAACTTCAACTTCGATTCGGCGAGTGTGCTCTTTCCAGTGAAATCCTTCATCAATTCATCTTCGTTAGAATATTGAGTGAAGACACGATCAGTAACTGAAGAATCGACACTGCTCAATGAAGACTTGGAATAAATTCCTTCCTTGCGGATATCGTTCTTGAGTAAGGAATCAACCTTAGAAATCAATCCGATTTCGATATCTTGAGTCTTAGATGAAGAGAAATCATTATATTGGGTTTGATCCTTCTTGATTTTTGCCTTGTAATAGTTGTCAACGATTTGATCGAACAATGTATCGATCTTATTGTCAGCTAACCATTGCTTTTGAGGATTAGACAAATAATTCTCATATTGAGCATTCCAACCATAGAAATAAAGTTTTTCATCTTTATTTGAGCCATCTTCTAATAAGGCTTTACCATCAGTTGTATAGATTGCATTCTTCTTGTCTTCATCATCAAATGCACCAATTCCATTCCAAAGTCTTTCCATCTCCTCAAGAGGTTTGCCTTCGTAGCTAGGATCGACAGCACCACTCTCAACATAATGGTTGTAATAAGCGTTGATGAACTTTCTTGCAGCACCAGTGATATCTGTTCTATCAGTAATAGTCAAAACATTGAGCTTTTGCATGTTAGCCAAAGCGATGTTACCAAACTTTTCGTTATAGATATATTGAGCAGTAAGTTTGTTTCTGATTATATCAGGATATAAAGAATCTTGGATGTATTCGGTGTAATCAGCACTACCCTTCTTGTCTTTACCATCAGGAGCAGAGAAGATTTCATCAAATGACATATTAGCATTAACTACTTTCATCTCGTTGTAATTCAAAGTGGTTTGAGCAATATCTCCACCAATCTTTGCTTTGAGATCAGTCAATTGATCCTTTTCGATCTCTCTGATGAGTTTGTTCTCATCAAAACGATTATCTTTGTTATAGCTTCCACCAGTGACTTTTTCCTTCAAAGTCTTCTCACCACGAGTCTTGAGCTCTTCACCAATGCCTTTGAAAGTCATGGTGCTCTTTTGGTCTGTGGTAGTAGCATAGTAAGTCTTGATAGATCCATCAGTAGAATCATTAGCGACAGATGAATTCAACTTCAATACTTTAGATCCGTCTTTTCTATCCTTGATTTCACCATTAGAAGCTTTTTGAGCGACAGTGAGTAAGAGGTTATTCAAAGCTGTATCGTTTGCATCAGTGAAATTAGTGTAGTATTGATCTTTTGTATTGAAATTAACGTTTTCTACAGTTCCACCTTCAATCGAAGCTAATTGATCAGCATAATCCTGAGGAATATTAGGCTTTTCGATAGATGAACAACCGACCAAGGAGAAGCATCCTAATACGACACTAAGTACTTTTCTAATATTGTTTTTCATGGTATCAATTCCCCCTCCGATTAGTCAGAACTTGAATCATCACTAGATGAAGTGGAAGATGAACTTCCACCAGATGTTCCAGATGAAGTGATGTATTCAGGGTTCAATGTGATGTTACCTGAAGCATAACCAGTGGCGAGTGTTACATCGTTGGTTGTGTAATAGTATGTAGATTCATTTGATGCATCATAGTTCTCAAGTCTAACTTCATAGACGCCGTTCTTGAGTTGATTTGTTGTTGTATCAATTGCATCACTCTTAGCGACGATATACTTACCGATGATAGCCTTGTTGAAAGAATAGATGGATGAATATCCAAGTGTTCCGAAGAACTCATTATCGTAGTTTTCAATCTGATAACGTAATCCTTTGACATAGCTAAGCCAAGCACTGTCATAAGTCTCTTGTGAAGAGATATTGTTAGAAGCGATAGCTTCTTCTACATACTTCTTAACAAGTGCATCGTTGGCATCGGTGAGCTTAACTGTATGACCATCAGCTAAAGCCTTGTTCTTGATGTACTCGTTTTTAGCATAAGTGGTATTAGAATCTCTAGATGAGATGTTGTCATCGATGATTTTATCCTTACGAGAATTGTAAGAGCTGGTAGCATTTGTACCATAATCGATGTAGTTGATGTAGTTATGGGTCTTGAACTTACCACTATCATCTCTCTCAGTAGCTGTATTCACATCCAAGGTCAAGTAATCTCTCATATCAGTTGAAGTGAAAGGATTCTTAATGACTGACATGAAGTGGACACCTTCGTAAGATGATGAAACACGCGTTACGAGAATAGGAGTTGAAGTTCCGACACCAGTCTTGGTCTTATCGTCGAAGACAATCTTGCAATCAGTCTCAGTCAAAGTGACGGGAGAAACTGAAGGAACGCCATTCTTGACAGTTTCCTTCAAGACCTTAATCTTTCCGTTGACCTTAGCGAGGCTTGCATCGCTCAAAGATTTGTTGTTGCTGTTGTTATAAGCCAAAGTCAATTGTTCGACAACATCCTTAGCATCATCCAAGCTGATGTTGTACTTGTCGACAAGGGATTGAGCTTGTGCATCAGCAGAAGAGCCTAAGCTTGCAGGATTCTCGACATAGATGAGTCCAAGTCCATGATAGTTGTAGTTGTTAGAGAACAAAATATTTCTCGGATAGTTCTTTGAGTTTCCATTAACTACTTCGACTCTATTGTCGAAAGCAGAAGTGGCATCGCTCATCTTGCCCATGACCAAGGTTTCGAGGTAAGAAGAACCATAGACATCATAGTCGATAGAATCAGTTCCATTGGTGAGCAATGATCTTGCCATAGAACCATCAGTAGTGTTGCTTGAAGGAAGAAGTCCATCTTGAGCATTCTTGTTGACAGTAGAGCTGGTATCAAAAAGCATATCCCAAGCATAGGTTCCAAAACGGAATTCATTAACCAAAGTGGTTCCACCAATCTTGTTCATCAATCCTGTGTCACCATAGTTTGAAGCAGATCCAGTGTCATCAGACTTTTCAAGAGCGATTTGTCCATAGCTGAGGTTGTTTGAATAACCATCATCATCACTTCCAGAAACACCCAATTGTTGAACGATTTCAGAAAGCTTCTTAGCCTGGTCTTCTGTTACTTCACTACGGAACTTATCCGAACCATCAACTTTTACCAGGATGTGACGCATATGGTATGGATAGTTCTCACCGATATATTGGTCGAGAGGTGAAGAAGCGGTCAAAGAGGAGTTGGAGTTGAAATAAGCGGCATAATCTCCATTTTTATCACTGGCATCAGCAGAGATAAACTCTTCATCCTTAAATCTATCATCGAGATTGCTTTTTTGTTGGTCGAGATAAAGCTTATTTCTATATTGCTCTTCAGTGTCTACACCAGCAGACTCCAAAAGCTTTTCCTTCTCTTCCTTGACAGATGTCTTGTTAGAAGTTGCGTTGGATTCAGCTTTTTCTTCATAATCAGTCTTGTACTTAGCATTTACTGCTGCTTCCATAGAAGCGGTACGAGGCTCAGCCATTTGAATATAAATGTTGTTTAAAACATCATACAAAGCAGAAGCGGACTTTGATGTTCCACCATAGGCTGCAAATACATCATTAAGAGAGATGGTCTTTCCATCAATCGTAATCATGTTATCTAGTTGCTTTGAAAAGTGGCCAGTGCATGAAGTCAATTCTAAAAGTGTGGCCAAAGTGAGGAATAGATAACTTTTTTTCATATCAAAAAAATACCTCCTGGTAATTTTGTGCTTGTCTATTCTAAAACCGACCTTTGATATATACAAGATTGAATATTTAAAACCATAAATTAAACCTCTAGTAGCCTCTCGGTTTCTTAAATGTTAATTTTTTCTTAATTTTATCGACCAATGTGTATATAATCAACGTCGTTATGAGTAATGCAAAAGTAAAAATCACACCTGAGATCATCGCAGTAGCATCTCAAAAAGGCGGTGTAGCTAAGACTACAACCGCTGTAAATTTAGCCTCTTGCCTAGCGGATTATGGCAAGAAAGTTTTATTGATAGACTTAGATCCACAAGGACATTGTGGTAGAGCTACTGGATTCGACCCCGAATTATTGAAAAGAACATCATACGATTTGTTTTTTCATCCACAGGATCCAAAGAAATTGATAAGAAGAACATCATATAAGAATTTTGATTTAATAACTTCAAATTACAAGTTAGCTTCTCTCGAATTAGATATGCTGGCCAAAAAAATAACTCCAGATTACGGAGATTTAAAAGATACAGTCAAGATTCTTTCTGAAGGATATGAATATGTCTTAATAGACTGTCCCCCATCAGTTTCATATCTGACTATCAATGCTTTAGCTAGTTCAACTTCTGTGCTGATCCCTGTCCAATGCGAATACTTCGCATTGGAAGCAGTCTCTAGAGTCATCTCAGCTATAGCAAATATTCAACATGGAATCAATCCTAAACTTGATATCCTTGGAATCCTATTGACTATGTACGATTCACGCTCGAGATTATCTACCGAGATTCTCACCGAAGCAAACGATCTATTCAAAGGAAAGGTGTTCGGAACACCCATTCCTAGAACGATATCGTTGTCCGAATGCCAATTGAAAGGAATTCCTATCAACCATCTAAGACCAAACTCCAAAGGAACCTTAGCATATAAGGTCTTAGCTAGAGACGTGATGGAATACGTCAAAAGAAAAAAAGAAGAAGAAAATCAATAAAAAAGAGGCTCGACGGCCTCTTTTCTTTTGCATTTCTTTATCCGTGTATGAACATCGCATCACCGAACGAGAAGAACCTGTACTTCTCTTCGACTGCATGTTTATAGGCATTCAATACATGCTCTCTTCCAGCAAAAGAAGACACCAGCATGACTAGAGTAGATTTAGGAAGGTGGAAATTAGTAACAAATGCATCTACAGCCATCCATTTGAATCCAGGGTAGATAAATAATGCTGTATCGCCGCTCATACCTTTAAACTTGCCATTATTTAGATGAACTACTGTCTCTAATGTTCTTATAGAAGTAGTTCCAACTGCAATTATTCTTCTACCTTCTTCTTTAGCCTTATTCAATTTATCAGCGACTTCCTGAGACATAGTGAACCATTCAGAATGCATGTGATGCTGACGAATGTCATCAGTCTTGACTGGTCTGAAAGTTCCTAATCCGACATGCAAAGTAACATCTAAAACTTCTATTCCCATGCTTTTGATCTTGTCGAACAATTCTTCAGTGAAATGGAATCCGGCAGTAGGTGCTGCTGCGCTTCCTTCAACTTTAGCATAGACTGTTTGATATCTATCGTTAGGAGCTACTTGAGACTTGATATAAGGAGGAAGAGGCATCTTTCCAAGCTCATCTAACACTTCCATGAAGATTCCTTTATATTCAAATCTAAAATGTCTCAATCCTTCATCCAATACCTCAGTGCATATAGCTTTGAGTTTTCCTTCACCAAAATCGATAACAGTTCCGAGTTTTACAGCTTTGGCATTACCTACCAAGCATTCCCAAATATCAGCTCCTTCTTCTTTTAATTGTCTTAAAAGCAATACTTCAACCTTAGCCTTGGTCTCTTCTTTGATTCCAAACAATCTTGCAGGAATGACTTTGGTGTTGTTTCTGACAATTACATCGCCAGGTTTTAAATATTTCAATAAATTCTTAAAGTAAGGCTCATCGACCCACTCACCAGTATTTTTATCCAAGACCAATAACTTAGATTCATCTCTTTTCTTGGCTGGAGTCTGAGCTATCAATTCCTCAGGTAAATCGTAATCGTATTCTCTAAGATCATAGATGTTGTATCCAAATTCTTTAATAGCCTTCTCTACAGCCTCATCATCTTTAACTAAATTCTCGTGTGAGACAGCTCCTATTTCTTTCTCTTCCATTTTAAAATCCTCTTTCATTTCCAAAATCTTTCATAACCTGATTCTTATAATCCAAGAATCTATCTTCTTCAATTGCTTTTCTCGCCCCTTCAACGATTCTAATAAGGAAACGAATGTTATGTATAGAGCAAAGCCTCAAGCCAAAGCCTTCATCACATTTGATCAAATGATGGATATAAGCTCTAGAGAAATTGTTCTTGCATGCATAACAGTCACAACCTTCTTCGATAGGTCTTGTATCTTCGATATATCTAGCACTCTTTATATTCAATCTTCCATGACTGGTCATAAGCGCACCATGTCTTCCTAATCTTGTAGGTAAGACACAGTCGAACATATCGACACCTTTCATGATTCCATCGAGAATCATATCGATGGATCCCACGCCCATCAAATAACGAGGCTTCTCCCAAGGCAGATACTTCACCGCATATGAGACCATCTGATATTCAACTTCTCTAGGCTCTCCTATAGAAGTTCCACCGATGGAATATCCATCGAAAGGAAGACTCGCCAATTCTTGTGCACATCTATTTCTCAAGTCTTCAAAAGCACCACCTTGAACAATTCCAAATAGAGCCTGATCTTGTCTTGTGTGAGCTTTAAGACATCTTTTTGCCCATCTCAAAGTTCTTTCCATGGATTGCTCCATATATTCGTGAGTTACGGGATAAGGCGCACATTCATCAAAGCACATCGCAATATCAGCTCCTATCTTTTGTTCCAAATCCATAACTGATTCAGGCGTGAAATGCAAAGTACTTCCATCTAAATGAGACTTAAATGTAATTCCTTCCTCTGTAATTCCTTTATTCTTAGCCAAACTCCAAACTTGAAATCCCCCAGAATCAGTGAGCATAGGTCCATCATAATGCATGAACTTCTGAACTCCACCCATCTTTTCAACGAGATCTGCTCCGGGTCTCAACGATACGTGGTAGGTATTAGCTAAAATGACACCAGACCCACAAGCCTTGACTTCTTCAGGACTTAAATACTTGACTGTCATCAAGGTTCCAACCGGCATGAACATAGGAAGCTTTACATCACCATGGTTGGTATGCAGTATTCCTGTTCTTGCTTGACAATGTGCATCTTTATGTAATATCTCTAAACCAAAGCCTTGTGCACCCATAAATATCTCCTTACAAATAACCAAACACTAATTTTAAAACATTTTCATCTTCTTTTATACTAATTTAAAAAAGAACTATGTGCATAGTTTATTCTTATCGATTATACTAAAGTATTAGAAACGGAGGAAATGAGATGACTGATAAAGAAATCATCGAAGCCGAAGAGAAGAGAAAAGCCGAATTCAAAGGTAAGAATGTTGTATTCATGGATCACCCTTTGATTCAACACAAGATTTCAATCCTTAGAAACGAAACTACCGGAACCAATGAATTTAGAAAGTTGGTCGAAGAGATAGCTCGTTTGGAAGGATACGAGGCCTTGAGAGATTTACCTTTGGAATACGAGGAGACGAAGACTCCAATAACCACAACTTTGACTCCTTATATAGCTGGAAAGAAGCTCTGCCTTGTACCTATCCTTAGAGCAGGTCTAGGAATGGTCGAAGGATTGTTGAGCTTATGTCCTACAGCCAAAGTCGGATTCATCGGAATGTATCGTGATGAAGAGACAAAGATTCCTCATGAATACTATTGCAAGATTCCTTCACCAATCGAGCAAAGAACAATAGTTTGTCTAGATCCTATGCTTGCAACAGGTGGAAGTGCATGTGATGCCATCGAAGACATCAAGAAACGTGGTGGAAAGAAAATAAAGTTCCTTTGCATCATCGCAGCACCTGAAGGGTTGAGAAAAGTAACTAAAGAGCATCCTGATGTGACATTCTATGTCGGACATCTCGATGAGAAGCTCAACGATAACGCCTACATCGTCCCAGGTTTAGGAGATGCAGGTGATAGAATCTACGGAACTAAGTAGTTAAACAAAAATAAAATAAAATGTCTGGATAACATCCAGACAATTTTTAAAATTTAGCTATTTTAAATTTGTAAACCCTTTCACAAAATTAATGCGATATCGATAAAAAAAATTTTATTTTATTTGATTAATTTTTCTTGCTTTGGTTTAAACTTATTGACGTCGAAGGTAATTCGATAGAGCAAAAAGGAAAAGCAAAAGGAATTAGGCAACTAAATTCGTATGCAATTCGTTGCCCTTTGTTTTAAAGGGAATTGAGGAAAGTCGTATGTTACTTCGGAAATTCCCAACATACTCCGGAGTGGGTAAAGTCGTGTGTTAAAAAAAGAGGTTAGGAATGCCTCTTTTTTTTACGTTTCAATCTTAATTCTATAAATAAAAAACGAAGAAGATTAATTTCTTCGTTTTTTATTGCATTCTTATTCGATTGAGATTGTTTTAAACTGCTTTTACTATATTAACAGTGATTACAAAGCTTTTATCTTTTAACCTAGTTTTAAGATGCTTTAATCCTTGTATATATGAATCAACTTTAGTAGAATCGTCCAATTCAGATGGGTTTTTATTATCAAAATAACTTCCCCAATTTAATGCTCCTTTATAAGTTATTACATTACTACTTTGAGGATCTGTTGCTGCACCATTACTTTTTGGAGTAAATCCAGACTTGCTAATTGTTCCAATTGTTGTTTCATCAGGAAATTTGATGTATTCATTTTCAGTATCGTTTATATTCAATTGCTCAGTAAAGCTAAATTTTATATCGAAACTTTGATCACCTAAAGATGTGAAGGCGAATGCCTTACCATCATTAGCAGTAAACTTTAAACTGAATGAAAAATCCAATGCTTCTTCGGATGCACTTCCAGAATAACTTATGTATGGTCCTTTTGTGCTAGGTCCTAATTTGATTTCTGACTTGGAAGAAGCATCAACATTAAATCTATGATCCTTAACATCAGCAACAGTGACATTCACATTAAAAGTCTTATTATTAATGTCTTGAGCAGCAATTACCCAAGAAGAGAAACCAACACTAGCAGCAGTTAGACAACCCAAAGCTAAGATGGAAGCTAAAATTACTTTATTATTTCTTACTTTCTTCTTCACAGTGTTTATTTACCTACTGTTGTTTGGCCATATTCAAAAGTAGCAGTTAACGTTAATTCGCCTGTTAAAGCTGTCTTCATTGCTTGAAGCTCTTTCAAAGCATTTTGATAGTATCCACGCAAGCCCTCTTCAGGTTGATGTAATTTGTAGAATTCACTAGGAGCTTTTCCATCAAAATAAGAACCCCAACCGAAAGAAAATGTTTTATCAGTATCATTTATATCATAAATCTTTCCATTTGCAGGATAAGAAGGTGGTAAAGTGACATCAAATCCTCTACTTTTTACATCTATATAACTCCAAGGTGATCCTGTTTCACCTCTCACTCTAACCTTATCATCAGTTACCGAATTAGTTGCCGAATTTTTATCTTCTGTTTTATCTTTTTGAAGTTCAAAAACAATCTTTAAACCTTGTTTATCCTTGATTGAGTTATAAAATGTTTCTCCAACAACGATATTCAATTCTTTTATTTTTATATCCCAATCAGGCTCAGTACCACTTTCTCCTTCACCTCTTTCAATTTTTAAATTAGGATTTGTATCTCCAGCAGCTTCAGCAACAAAAATTGAATTGTTAGTATCATCTAAATTAAAAGTTAGCTCTACTGAATTATCTTTGGCGTAAGCGTTAAAGATATCCACTCTTGACGATTCGAACTCGCGAACCGCAAATA
>ENA-OPMG01002013-OPMG01002013.1-human-gut-metagenome-genome-assembly--contig:-NODE-2013-length-10370-cov-2.521764_pt1 | contig 10370 bp, 9 predicted proteins | sample MGYA00241522_ERZ501741 | MGnify/ENA primary metagenome ERZ501741 (study PRJEB25962, sample SAMEA2042616) | human gut metagenome | biome: human gut; feature: human-associated habitat; material: faeces...
ACACAAATATTTTTTAAAGTTTTAGGAGGCAGTACAATGAAGGGTACAGTTAAGTGGTTTAACGCAAAAAAGGGTTTTGGTTTCATTTCAGATGAGACAGGCAAGGATGTATTTGTACATTACTCTGGACTTAACATGGAAGGCTTCAAGTCTTTAGAGGAAGGCGCTCAGGTTGAGTTTGATGTAACAGATGGCGCAAAGGGTCCTCAGGCTACTAACGTAACAAAATTATAATCGGTTGTTTTTCAGTGTGCCTTTTTTATATTATATATAGAAAGATATATTGTAACACAATAGGATTATGGGGGCGGTCACAATTAATATTGGACCGCCTTTTTTTGATAATATAATCTGGAGGTTTTATGGAGAATTTAAATATTAATTATGACAAGACAGTGAGTAATGCAACTGTCAGTATGATATCAGCAGGCGCAATACTTGTTATATCTGTTCTGATAGTTCTTCTTGTGTTGGTAATTAAGAGATGGAAGGGAAGATTTATACCTTTGGCATTAGGTGTTCTTTCGTATGTTGTATTTGGGTTTATGTTTTCACAGCTTTTGATGAGTGTTCTTTCACTTATACCTAATGTTGACCAGTCATTTACGTATAATACCAATGCATATGTGGTTATATATAATATTCTGCTTGCAGCAGGGTTTGGTATTGCAAGATGGTTTACGGCAAAGATGATGACTGACAGATATAACAGAACAGGGGACGTGCTTATGGCAGGAACGGGTCTTGCAATTGGAGATACCGTTATTACTTATGCATTGTCAATGTTTACTTTTTTTGTATATGCACAGGCAATATCAGCTAATGGATTAGAAAAATTCATCTCGGATATGTTTAACAGCGGAATGGCTGAGAGTGATGTAATTACATTATATACTTCAAATGTATCACAGCTGATTGATTCGCCTGCGATTTTGTGGTTTTTAATGGCTGTATCTGCGGTTCTTGATATTGCACTTAATATAATGCTGTTTATGGTTGTATATGGCGTAGTAAAGAAACAGGTTAATTATATGTATGCATATTATGCGATAATTGCACAGTTTGTTTCTAATATAATGTTCCAGTTATATAATGCATTTTCACTTACTAATATTATTGTTTTGTTTATTGTTAAGCTTGTGATTGTGGGAGGAATAGCTTTATTTATCAAGCAATTCATTATGAAGGAGATAAAATACTCAAATGACTGATGTGAAAAAAGGACTAACAGCAAATGAAGTAGAGCAGTTAACAAATGATGGCATGGTCAATGTGTCAGTTGGAAAACAATCCAAGACCATTGGCCAGATTGTTGCGGGCAATGTATTTACATATTTTAACCTGATATTTGCTGTATTTGCTGTTCTTCTGGCTCTTGTGAGGTCATATAATAATATGACATTTCTTCCGGTAATTATTTCTAATATGTTTATTGGAATAATTCAGGAGATAAGAGCTAAGAAGGTTCTTGATAAACTTACGGTGGTTAATGCACCTAAGACATCGGTTATAAGAGATGGACAATTACATACTGTAGCTTCGGAGACTCTGGTTAAGGGAGATTTGTGCGTATTTTCAGCTGGAAACCAGCTGAGTGCAGATGCAATTCTTGTTGATGGGTTTGTTCGTGTCAATGAATCATTAGTTACTGGTGAGTCTGACGAGGTTGTCAAGAATGCCGGGGATATATTACTCTCCGGCAGTTTTATTGTGTCAGGAGAATGTAAGGCTGTGCTTACAAATGTTGGTCTTGACGCATATGCAGCAAAGCTTGCAATAGAAGCAAAGGCAGGACGAAAGAAACACAAAACAGATATGATGCAATCTCTTGATAAGCTTGTTAAGACAATCGGTGTCCTTATAATACCTATAGGAGCAGGACTGTTTTTACAGAGCAGATTTGCAGTCGGGGGCTCAATAAAGAGCAGTATAGATTCAATGGTAGCCTCACTTGTCGGAATGATTCCAGAAGGGCTGTATCTGCTTGCAAGTGTTGCACTGGTTGTCAGCGTTATGAGACTTGGAAAGAAGAATGTTATTGTACATGAGATGAACTGTGTAGAAACACTGGCGAGAGTTAATGTATTGTGTGTTGATAAAACTGGAACAATAACCAGACCAGATATGTCAGTTACTCATGTTGAAATATTGGATTACACAGATGGTTACGGAAAGCATACTGATTACCATGAAACAGAGAGAATTATAAAAAATGTAGTGGCGGCAATCAGCTCTGACAATGCAACAATGGAAGCAATACATTCGTATTATGGAATTGAAGAAGAATGTGAGTGTGACCAGGTATTTCCATTTTCCTCTCAGAATAAATACAGTGGCGCAAGATATGGGAAAGACGTATATATGTTAGGAGCACCTGAATATCTGCTTCTTGATTCATATCCTGATTATAGGAATATTATTGATAAGTATTCATGCAATGGAGAGAGAATTGTCGTGTTTGGGCTGGCAAATGAGCAGATAACAGGAAAGGCGATAACCCCTATGGCTTTTATAATCCTTGAGAATGAGATAAGAGAAACGGCAAAAGAAACATTTGAATATTTTAAAAAGCAGGGGGTCGCAATTAAAGTTATATCTGGAGATAATCCGCTGACTGCATCAAAGGTTGCAATACGGGCAGGGATAGATGATGCCACACATTACATAGATGCGACTACGCTTAAGACAGATAAGGATATAGCAGATGCAGTTCAGAAATATACTGTTTTTGGAAGGGTTATTCCGGAACAGAAGAAAAAGATTATAGAAGCATTTAAGATGGCAGGCAATGTTGTCGCAATGACAGGTGACGGAGTCAATGATGTACTTGCATTAAAATGTGCTGACTGTAGTGTTGCAATGGCATCAGGAAGTGAGGCTGCCAGCAATGCTGCTCAGATAGTTCTTCTGGACTCTGATTTTTCAAAGATGCCGGATGTTGTTGGAGAAGGAAGAAGGGTTGTCAATAATATTAAGCGTTCAGCATCGCTGTTTCTTGCAAAGAATATATTCTCAATGCTGCTTACGATATTTACACTTATATCAGTTAATCTGTATCCTTTATATCCGACCCAGTTATCATTCTTAGGAATATTTACAATAGGTGTACCGGCTTTCTTTCTGGCATTACAGCCTAATAAGAGTCTTATAAAGGGTGATTTCCTGCTAAATGTAGTACTAAAGGCGTTGCCTACAGGTCTGACGGATTTTATTGTAGTTACGATTATAACAATATATGGCAATTGCACAGGTGCACCACATGAGCAGACAGCGACTGCAGCAACACTTGTGCTTCTTACGGTGGGCATGGCAGCACTGGTAAGAGTATGTAAGCCATTCGATATAATAAGAGTATGTGTGTGCGTTGCAATGGCATGCGGAATTGTATTTTCAATGATATTTTTACGCTCATTATTTGCAATGGTTGTATTAAAGGGGCTGGCACTTAATCTTACTGTTATGATGATGGTTCTGTCGCTGCCTCTGTACAGATATGTATGCAGGATGACGGCATGGCTGATAGATTTCTTTGAAAACCATAACCGTCATTTCAGACACCTGCTTAAAGGCTGATATATTAAAAATGTATTACTGCTTATTTAGAGCTTTTTCAGAGAATTCAGTTGTTACAAGGCTGCTGTAAGGAACTGGAGATTTAAGCTCACCAGCCTGCGTAAGAATGTCCTGTAAAAGATTAAAACTGTCTTCGGTGAATACAGTAGAGGTTTTCCATGTATCCTGTGATTTATATCTTTCAACAATCGCGGTTATTGTTGCAATATCGGTTTCTTTAAACTGAGGTGCAATGATGGCCGCAATTTCTGCTGATGAATGTGTATTGACATAATCAAGCCCCTTCTGTGTAGCGTTAGTGAATTTCTGGATTACATCAGGATTCTTCTTGATATAGCTTTTCTTTGCACAATATGCTGTGTAAGGAACATAGCCGCTTTCTACACCGAGCGAGGCGATAACGTGGCCTTCACCCTGCTGTTCAAGTAAAGTTGCAGAAGGCTCAAATTCAACTGTGTAATCACCTATTCCAGATGTGAATGCGGCAGAAGTTGAACCAAAATCAACATTCTGAAGGATTTCAAGGTCTGTTTCAGGGTTAATATTATTCTTTTTCAGAATATATTCAAATAACATCTGGGGCATACCGCCGGCTCTGCCGCCGATAACAGTTTTTCCTTTAAGTTCAGACCATTCAAAATTATCATTGGCTTCCCTTCCGACAAGGAAATTGCCGGCACGCTGTGTAAGTCCGGCAAAGTTGACAGCATAGTCATCAGAGCCTTCGGCATATACATAGATTGATGATTCAGAACCCATGAATCCAATATCTGCATCACCGGATATTAAGGCTGTCATTACTTTGTCAGCACCAAAACCATTAGTTACGGTAAGCTCAAGCCCTTCGTCGGCAAAATATCCATTCTCAATGGCGACATATTGTGGTGCATAGAATATAGAGTGTGTAACTTCGCAGAGAGTGATTTTTTTAACGGAATTGTCTGCATTTTCTTTGTTGCAGGCTGTCATTGGAAATGTTGTGACCAGTATGATGGTCATAATAATAAATAATGATATATATTTGCTGAAATTCTTCAATGAAATTCTCCGTTGTAGCTGCTTTTATTGTTATAGTATTATTTTTCTGTAATTTTGTTCCACAAAAGTAATAAAAAGATTGTCATTTAATGAGAAATTATGGTATCATAATAGAAAATTACAGTGTAGATAATTTAATATCTGTATATGGAGGCGCGTTATGTTTAGAAAGAATAAAACAACAGCTAAAGCAGCGTCAGGTAATGATTTGAATACATTGCTTGATGTATTTGATAAGATAATATCTGGTGAGATATCGCATACAGGTGAATCACCGGCTGATATAACACTTTTTGAAAATCCTGAGGTTGCCAATAAGTTTAATGAAGTTGTTGAGACTTATAAGAGATTCAATAATAATTTCGTAATGAGACTTAATGAGGCTATGGAGTCAATTGGCGATAATTCATATGTAAAGAATATGATGGATGAGGTGCAGTCACAGGCTCAGGCTATTGGTGCTATGGGAGAGTCAGGACATAATCTTGAAGAATCTATCAACCACATTAATGTTGCCATGGCTGATATTAAGGACAATACTCATGAGATGCTTGCTGCTACACAGAACAGTACAGCTAATATGAATGAGAGCATTAAGGTTGTTAATGAGTCATCAGAAAAGATTTCGGATATTAACAGACAGGTACAGGAATTTCAGGACAAGATTCATAAGATTGGAGAGATTGTTGATATTGTGAAGAAGGTTGCAAGCCAGAGTAATCTGTTAGCTCTCAATGCTTCTATTGAGGCTGCAAGAGCAGGAGAGGCAGGAAAAGGTTTTGCAGTTGTTGCTGATCAGGTAAGACAGTTATCAAGCAGTACATCAGAATCTGCTGATGATATTGTTAATTATGTAAGGGAACTCAATGATGATATTGGAAGATTGGCAGTATCCATGGATGATACAACTGTTAAGCTTTCAGAAGGTAATTCAAAGGTTGAAGAATCACTTTCAGATATTGAAAGAATGAATAACCAGATGGTTGCAATTAATGATGCTGTTAACGGAATATTCGCAGATATTGATACACAGTCATCTATTACGACAGAATTTGCCAAGCAGGTAGACAGTATTGCGGCAAGCTATGATAAGTTATCTGATAACTGTATGGCTACAGGTACTCATATCTATAAGATTGGCAGATATATTGATACTGCAAGAAGTGATATGTTCAGGTCATTCTCTAATGTTACAACACAGGATATGATAAGAATATTCCAGATTGACCACTTTATCCTTATGTGGAGAGTATATAATAATGCTGTTGGATTTGAAACTCTTAAGGTTACACAGCTTAATAATCCAGATAGCTGCAAGCTGGGTAAGTGGATGAAAGCACAGACAGATACGCGTATTACAGGAAGCAGACAGTTTAAGGATCTTGATGCGGCACACAGACAGATTCATAAATATGCTGTTGATTCTTGGAACGCCAAGGAGTCTGGTAATGTAGAACTTGCACTTGAATACTTCCAGAAGTGCTATGATGCATTTGGTGTATATAGTAATAAGATAGAAGAGTTCAAGAGCTATATGAGAACAATTGGTTATACTGATGAAACTGAAAAAGTGACTTTCAGAAAGTAATTAAAGTGAATGGTCTCCTATGGTGAAGCATAGGAGACTTATTTTAATGTAAGAAGGAATAGAGTGGTTTAGATAATTATAAGGAGATAGCAAACAGAGTATGGAAGAATATAAAGAAAAAGCAAAGGAAATTATGGTTATAGGCCATAAAAATCCTGACACAGATTCAATATGTTCGGCAATATGTTATGCTGATTTAAAGAATAAGATAACCGGAACAGATAATTATGTGCCTAAGCGGGCGGGACATCTTAATGAGGAAACTCATTTTGTACTGAACAGATTCGGTGTAGAGGCTCCGGAATATATTAAAGATGTACGTCCACAGGTAATGAATATAGAGATAAGGCATACAGAGGGAATAGACAGAGAGATTTCGGTGCGCAATGCATGGAAATTGATGGATTCGCTTAATGTTGTAACACTTCCTATTACAGAAGGCAGAAAACTTACAGGTCTTGTTTCAATTGATGACATTGCCAAATCGTATTTTGAAACATTTGATAACAGAGTATTGTCAAATGCTAAGACAAGTTTTGCTAATATTGTTGAAACACTTGGGGGAAGAGTAATTACAGGTGATGAAAGCGAGATATTTGACAAAGGAAAGATGCTTATTGCAGCGGCTAACCCTGATATGATGGAGAGCATGATTGATGAGGGAGATATTGTAATTCTTGGTAACAGATACGAATCACAGCTCTGTGCAATAGAGATGGAGGCAAAATGTCTTATAATATGTGAGGGGGCAAAGGTATCCAATACAATTGCCAAGGTTGCAAAGAGCCATAACTGTATTATTATTGAAACTGATTATGATACATATACTGTTGCAAGGCTTATGAATCAGGCAATTCCGGTTGGATTCTTTATGACACCAAGAGACAGAATTGTATGTTTCAAGACAACAGATTATGTTGAAGATATTCAGGAGATTATGACTAAGAAAAGGTTCAGGGATTTCCCTATAGAGGATGAAAACGGTAATTATGTAGGAACTATTTCAAGAAGAAATCTCCTTCGTTCAGGCAGGAAGAAGGTTATTCTTGTTGATCACAATGAGAAGAATCAGGCAGTCAATGGAATTGAAGATACAGAGATTCTTGAGATAATTGACCATCACAGATTAGGACCTATACAGACAATCACCCCTGTATTTTTCAGAAACCAGCCTCTTGGCTGTACGGGAACAATTATTTATAAGATGTATCAGGAGGCAGGAATTAATATAGAACCTGTTATAGCCGGGCTGATGTGTTCGGCAATTATATCGGATACATTAATATTCAAATCTCCAACATGCACACCTGATGATATAGAAGCGGCAATGGAGCTTGCTGATATTGCAGGAATTGACCCTGAAGTGTACGGAAGACAAATGTTTGGAGCTGGAAGTAATCTTGATGAAAAGACAGACAGAGAAATATTCTATCAGGATTTTAAGAAGTTCGCAATTAATGATGTTACCGTAGGTGTGGGGCAGGTTAATGCAATGGGACCTGAGGATATAGAGAAGATAAAAGCAAAGGAAGTGCCGTTTATAGATACAGTAACAGGTGATGGTGGGCTTGATGTAGTATATTTTCTTATGACAGACATATCAACGGAATGCTCCTATGTACTGTGTTCAGGTAAAAATGCGGATACAATAATGTCACAGGCATTTGGAGTTGACAAACAGCAGGATACATATATACTAAAGAATGTTGTTTCAAGAAAGAAACAGTTCCTCCCGGCCATTATGGAAGCTATGGAGCAGTAGAGAAAATGGAGAATAGTGATGAAGGCATTACGAAAAGATGATCCCTGCTGGTGTAACAGTGGGAAAAAATATTGTGACTGTCACATGGAATTTGATAGAAAATTAGATAATTTCAAGAGAAAGTTTCATAAGGTACCACCAAGAAATATTATTAAGAATGAAGAACAGCTTGCAGGAATGAGAGAAAGCAGCAAGATTAATATTGCTGTGCTAGATTATGTTGCAGAGAATATTCATGCAGGAATGACAACTCAGGATATAGATGATTTGGTATACCAGAAAACAACCGAGATGGGTGGAATACCTGCACCACTTAATTACGAAGGATTTCCAAAGAGTGTGTGTACTTCAATTAATGAGCAGGTATGTCATGGAATACCATCTAAGAATATCCAGCTTCTTGATGGTGATATAATTAATGTTGACTGTTCAACGATATTAAACGGATATTTTTCGGATTCATCAAGAATGTTCTGTATAGGTAATGTTGCACCAGAACATAAGAAGCTGGTGGATGTTGCAAAAGAATGTGTTGAGTTAGGTCTTGCACAGGTTAAGCCATGGGGACATCTTGGAGATGTTGCGGCGGCAATAAATGAACATGCAAAGGCTAATGGATATTCAGTAGTAAGAGAAGTTGGTGGACATGGAATAGGTCTTGAATTTCACGAAACCCCATTTGTAAGTTATGTAATTAAGAAGGGAACAGGAATGGTCATGGCACCGGGCATGGTATTCACAATTGAGCCAATGATAAATGCGGGACTTCCAGACATATATATAGACGAGGGCAACAACTGGACAATATATACAGATGATGATTCGTACTCAGCACAGTGGGAAATAATGGTGCATGTGACTGAGGACGGATATGAGGTTATGAGCTACTAAAAGTTTGTGTATATTCGCAGATGAACACAAACAATAAAACAGACACAACACATCCGTCCTGACAGGACATACAACAATAAGTGAAAAGCTCCATATACTGTAGTGATACATGTATATGGAGCTTATTTTATGATGATGACACAACAGGTTCCGGCGATGTGCTATGTACCGTGGCAGCGTTGGGATGAATTATATGAGCCTTCGCGGGCAATTATGCGGGGAACTATGTTTCCTGTACTTGATAAACCATTTACAGGAGGCAGGTCATGAATTGTTGTAATAATATTAGAAATGAAAAAGCTATGATTATGAAGAATATTTATGAGCTTGGCTTTGCACTTGTTGAAACTATGCTTTATCTTGATACCCATCCGGATGATGCAGCAGCTATTGAATATTATGCAGAGATTAAGGATAAATATGTACAGTTTATGAAAAAATATTCAGATTATTATGGACCTCTCAGCATGGAATATATGGTAAATGACAACTACTGGATGTGGGTGGCAACACCTATGCCATGGGAATATAAGGGAGGTATGTAATATGTGGAATTATGAAAAGAGACTTCAGTATCCGATTAATATAAAGAATTGTAATCCTACGCTGGCAGCAATGATTATTTCGCAGTATGGTGGACCAGATGGTGAGCTTGGAGCATCAATGAGATACCTTTCACAGAGATATTCCATGCCATACAGGGAGGTTGCCGGATTGCTGACTGATATAGGCACGGAAGAACTTGGTCATCTTGAAATGGTCAGTACAATGGTTCATCAGCTTACAAGAAATCTTACAATGGAACAGATAAAAGGAACTCCGTTTGAGGCATATTATGTTGATCATACGGTTGGAGTATGGCCGCAGGCTGCAGGAGGTGTACCTTTCTGCGCAATTGAATTCCAGTCAAAGGGGGATGCAATAACTGATATTGCAGAGGATATGGCAGCCGAGCAGAAAGCAAGGAGTACTTATGATAATCTGTTAAGACTCTGCCGTGATGATCCGGATGTGTATGAACCGCTGAAGTTTTTAAGAGAAAGGGAAGTTGTGCATTTTCAGAGATTCGGAGAAGCTATGTCGATTATACAGAGCAAGCTGGATTCTAAGAACTTCTATGCATATAACCCGGAATTTAAAAAATAATAAATAGAATGATATTAATAAAATATTATGATAGAATACATTTATAAAAGACTGATTAAAGGAGTACTTATGAAAGAGAAGATATATACTATACCTGTTAATGATGCATTTTCATCAGACTGTGAATGTCCGATTTGTTCAATGTATAAGGCACTGGAGGATGATGCAGTAAGCTATACAATGGGACCTAGTTATATGGAAGATGATATAAGGGCTGTGACTGATAAAAAGGGTTTCTGTCAGAAACATTTAAAGAAAGTGTATGACTGTGAGAACAGACTTGGCTTTGCACTTGTCATGAAGACACATCTTGACAGGGTGATTAATGATATTGAAAGTCTGCAAGATGGAAAAGTGGCAGGGAAGTCTATG
>ENA-OPMG01002016-OPMG01002016.1-human-gut-metagenome-genome-assembly--contig:-NODE-2016-length-10360-cov-5.344396_pt1 | contig 10360 bp, 10 predicted proteins | sample MGYA00241522_ERZ501741 | MGnify/ENA primary metagenome ERZ501741 (study PRJEB25962, sample SAMEA2042616) | human gut metagenome | biome: human gut; feature: human-associated habitat; material: faeces...
GGCCGGTGGCTGCCGCCGACTGCTCCGAGTATGTCTGGTGCAGGATTTCAGTCTGCTCCTGCTCGTCTGCCGGGATAGGCTCATAATCGGTGGAGAGATAGCTTAAAAGCTCTACATCATCTGGCAGTATGATTTCGGATACCGCACCGTCTGCCGGGTATTCGACCTGCGCCAGCAGCGGAACAATGGCATAGTCTGTACCGGGAGTTTTGCCGATTGTGACCGTGTTCTCATCTGCGTTCAGCGCATCGGCATCCATATGGGCATCTACGCCGTCATACAGGTCAGAAACCCACGCGGAGATACCGATTTTTGTCTCGCCGGTTGCCACGGGCAGACCCATGCTGCCAAGGTAACTGCCGGTAGGCGCGTCCGGCAGATCGGCGTACAGATTTTCAGTAATCTGCGAAAGATTCGGTGTCGGAACATTGGCTTCAGCGGTTTCCGGTGTGGTGGCTTCGGCTGTCTCCGGCGTGGCAGGGGCATCCTCTGCAAAAGCGGGCAGCGCTGCGCCCAGATTTGTGAGCGCAATCCCACCCGCCAGCAGCAGCGACAAGCCCTGCTTTATTCTGTGTTTGTTCTTCATACGAATTTCTCCTTTTGTTGCAAAAGAAAAAGCCCGCTGCACGGTGCAGCGGGCTTGGTTACCGTTCGGGAGCGTGTTTCTTAGGGGTAGGCGCGGCTCTGGCCTTGTAGGCTTTGCGGTATTTTTCGTCAGCATCATAGAACTGCTGCGGAGAGATACCGGCATCCAGACATCCCTGCAAAACAACCGCATTGTAGCGGCTGTTGACCGGGAGCAACTGGTCGCGGTACGGCGCATTCATCGTGTAAACCATAATTTCGTGCGGCGTACCATCTGCATCCGTGACCGTCACGGTCTCCTTGTCATAGAATGTCGGGTAGCCCTCGTAACAGTCAAGCTGGGATTCGTCATGGTCGGTGACAGACCAGATCAGCCCTTCGACGCTTGCGCCCTCTTTGGGCAAAATCGTCAGGTAGCCGCGCCGGAAAGCCAATTCATAGCCATCCAGCTTGGCAGTGCCTACCACTGTCGCTTCGGGGCAGCGGTAGGCCATCTGTTCAAAATTCAGATTGGAACCATAGGCAAAGTATTCTTTTCGAGACATTGGGTTTCTCCTTATCTGACCTCATCTGTATGAAGCCGTGGTTGATTGCTGGGATATAACGACTTATCGTGCCGCCATGCCTTATCACCGGGCAGGTTCTTCAGCAGATGCATCCGCACATTTTTGTACTCAGGACCGATCAGCCCCAGCCGCAGCAGGAAAGTGCGGAAGGTGAACGCCGGGTTATCCCCGATGGGCGTTTTCCGGAACTGCGTGTACTTTTGGTTGATGCCCTGCGCCGAGATCGCCATTGCCAAAATAATGTTGGCTTTTGCTTCACCCGCGTGCAGCGTTGAATTGAACAATCTCCACTCCACAGTGCCATGATAAAAGACAGAATGCATATTGAAGGCATTATGTTGAGCTCAACATAATGCCTTTTATGGCAAGAAAGCGATTATGTATCCCCCGTTCCAAACTTTAATTGTACAGCGACAAAAATTATAAAAACAGTCTGTTTTTCTCTACATAATAACTATATAATTTGAGTATTCCAGATATGATGGAGGTTGTTATTGTGGATGATGGAAATCGACTGACCGTGTATGAACTTGTGGAAAGAGTTATCCCTTGCATCATTGCAAAGCACTATAGCGAAAACTATATTCAAGGCTTTCGTTCGACGTTTAGGAACCTGTTAGCGTACTGCAATAAAAATGAAAAGAAATATTTTACAGCGGAATTGGCTCAGCAGTTCATGCTGGATTGCTACGGTGTGCAGCCGGGAACAGTAGAACGGCGATGCTCACGAGTTCACCGTGCAATGGATTTGTTGTCAGACTACCAACATTTCAACGCGGTTATGCTTCGGCGGAGGTTGAATCGAGAGTTCCCTGCAGGATTGCAAGAAGGTGCGGTCAACTACTTGCAAAAGCTATCTCTCCACGGACGCAGGGAGAATACGCTGCGCAGCCACAGAAATGTTCTTCTTCGCTTTACAGATTATTTGTTCAGCGTTGGAGTCACGGATTACAAATCACTTTCAGCAGATATTGTAAATCGATACGTCAAAGTTGTTTCGTGCAATTACAGCAATTCGGTTGTAAGGCTCCATTACAGTATCCTTTTACGCTTTTTTCAGTACCTTGCGCATAGCGGCTACAAGGAAACAGATTTGTCTTTGAAAATGATGCCAATTGTAAAAGTATCCGCTTCCGCGCGAATTCCTACAACATTAGATCTTAGCCAAATCGAAAGTATCCTTGCATCTGTTGACCGTGAAAGTCCACAAGGGAAACGCGACTATGCAGTTTTAATGATTGCAGTAAAACTCGGCATTAGAACCAGCGATATACGTAATCTTCGCCCTGCCAATTTTAATTGGGAACAGCATTTGGTGTCTTTCACACAAGTCAAAACAGGAGAGCCGATAACTTTACCACTTCCCACAGATGTTGGATGGGCTGTAATAGACTATCTGAAAAATGGAAGGCCTGTAAGCGATGCCCCGGAAATTTTTCTCCGCGCAGTCGCTCCATACGTCTCTCTGCAAAATTTTGACAACATTCTTATTAAGCATATGCGAAAAGCGGGCATTCCTTTGGATTCAATAAAGCACCACGGGCTTCACTCGCTTCGACACAGCCTCGCAACACATATGTTAGATGAAGGAATCCCCATTACCTCGATTCAGGGTGTATTAGGACACATAAATGCCGATTCTACTCAAAAATATATTGGTGTAAATGTACGTCAGCTTCGCAGCTGCGCATTGGAGGTGACTGATTAGTGTTTGAGGAAAAACTTCTTGAACCCCATTTTACCAGTGTGCTTGCACCATATATGCTGGATGTTGTGGAGCAAAAACGTGCCCTTGGCAATAAATACAACGCCGGTGTTGAGGCACTCAGTGCATTCGATGACTTTTGCAATGAGCAACAATTGCGTATACCTGCCATTTCGAAAGAACTGCTGCAAAAGTGGGAGAAAAAGAGACCTCACGAAAACGAAACCACGCAATGTTTTCGGATTTCGTATGTGCGAATTCTTTGTAAGTATTTGCACAGCAATGGCTATGATGCTCCATGTGCATTCCACCCTGCGCCTCATGTAAATAGATGTTTCGTTCCCTACATTTTTACGAAAGACGAAATCGAGAGATTGTTTTCTGCGGTAGATTGTACCAAAGAATCTTCAGAATCTCCACTACGACATTTAGTTATGCCGGTTCTGTTTCGCCTGCTTTATACATGTGGGCTGCGCGTGTCAGAGGCTCTGCACCTTAAGGTTGCAGATGTTGATTTGGATGCTGGAGTTTTAGCCATATACGGTGCAAAAGGAGACAAAGAACGGCTGGTAGGAATTTCGGACTCAATGCTTGCATACATGAAATCCTACCGCAGTAATCCATTAGTGACAAATGCAAAAAGTATTTACTTTTTCCCTGCTCCTGATGGCGGATTCTATGATACAAGTACAATTTACGATATTTTTCGAAAATGCTTATTTGATGCCGGGATTCCACACCGAGGTCGAGGAAAAGGGCCTCGTCTCCATGATCTCAGGCATTCCTTTGCGGTCCACATTCTAAACAAATGGAGTTCCGAAGGAAAAGACATATATACCTGTTTGCCGATTCTCCGCACTGCTCTTGGGCATGACCGAATTACAACAACCGAAAAATACTTGAGGCTTGTCCCGGAAGCCTACATGGAAGTCACCGAACCATTCAATGAGCGATTCCATACCATTACAGAGGTACTTTGCAATGAGGAATAGATGCAGCTACGCCGGTTTAGTCTCCGCATACTTTAGCGTGTATCTGGCAGGAACTAAAAATGTCAGTACAAATACAATTTACTCTTACCGGGACACCTTTGTTATTTTTCATGGCTACCTTGAAAAGTATTGTGGCCTTAAATTAGAGAAAATGCTTTTTAACGACCTTTCCCGCGAACTGATTCTTGAATTTCTACAATATCTTGAAACTGAACGCAAATACAGTATATCTTCTCGAAACCAACGACTTGCTGCGCTGAAGTCATTTGCAAAATATGTACAAATTGAATGCCCGGATGAAATGATTCTGTGTCAGCGCATTCTTTCAATTGACAGCAAAAAAGCAGCAAAGCCGACGGTTCAATATTTGAGTAACCAGCAAACCGATATTCTAATGGAACAGCCTGATATTTCCACGCCAAAAGGTCGCAGAGACTTGGCGATGATTCTTCTCCTTTACGATTCAGCTGCACGAGTGCAGGAACTTTGCGATTTAAGAATCTGCGATATCCGAATAGATTCACTACCGGTTGTACATTTATTAGGGAAGGGGCGAAAAAGTCGAGATGTTCCGCTTACCAAACCGTGTGCACAGGTATTGCGACAATACATTTGTGAGAACCATCTTGATATACCAGAACGCCGCAATGACCAGCTGTTTACAAATCCGCAAGGGAAAAAGTTGACTCGCAGCGGTGTTTCCTACGTGCTAGCAAAATATATCCACAAAGCAAATACTGCGGTGGATTCATTTTTTCCGCAGATTACACCGCATTGTCTCCGGCATTCTAAAGCAATGCATCTTGTTGAGGCAGGCAAAAATCTCATTTATATTCGTGATTTTTTGGGGCACGAATCTATTGAGACAACACAGGTTTACGCAAAAGCTAATCCCGAAGCCCGGCGCAAGGCATTAGAAACAATGGACACGAGGATGAATACGCCTGCCATGCCGGATTGGAACGACGACCCTGACTTAAAGGCGTTTTTAAAGACCTTGTAGAAAATTATGCTGAGATTTCTGGTGAACAGTCTCGAAGTAACATCTGTTCTAAAAGATTCTCAGCATAACTTTTTTCTGCGCATAACAAGCCCTGTACCGTGACGAATGGTAGTGATAATCACTCCCATCCCGCCCTTGATACCAGCGGTCTTTCAGTTGATCCATACTCGCACCGCTGGGCAGCTTGCGGATTTCTTCCAGAATCGGTTCATCCACCGGCTGGCAGTAGCTGGAGATTCGACTGGGGTTTACTTTCAAGGCTGCAAACAAAATGTCTTCCTTGGAATACATAATGGACAGCACATTTTTGAGGCTCTGCGGTGTGTGCTTGCTGGCGTCCACATGCACGTGCATACCGCAGGATGAATTGACCCTTCCGCCTGCACGGCGCAGGCTGCGGATGACCTCCTGCAACTTTTCCATCTCAGCGTATTCCAGTTTGGGGGAGTTCAACTCGACTTTATACTCGCCCGAAGTAGAGGAGCGCCGATATCCTTCCGGATGAATACTTCCGTCCCGGACGATTTTCCACTCTTTACCGTCCAAATCTTTGACACGGTAGGCATCGTAGCCACCGCCGGAATGCTCGGCGCGGGTTCCAAACAGATTGGCCAGCGCATGGGCTGCCGTGGCGCGGGTTATTCCGGTCAGCTCAATTTCACAGCCAAAATACTGGTCGCGGAAATCAAGGGGCAAGTGCCTCACCCCGAAGTTCCGCGTCCATGGCGGCAATGCGGCGACCGATGGCTTCGATTACATTGACCGTGACGCCGTTGCCAGCCTGCTTGTAGGCTTGGTTATCGCTCTGGATGGCAAGCATCGTGTCGATGCGGTCATCCGTCCAGCCCTGCAGCCGCAGGCATTCGCGCGGTGTCAGGCGGCGGATGCGCCCCTCGCACAGAACACCGTGACGGTCTTTTGTGGTAAGTGTATGCATGGGTGCGCCGGGCTTACCGGTGCGTTCGGTGTTGCGGGCGAGGTCGGACTTGATGGGATTTTTGACCGGGCGAACTTCAACAGTGCCTTGTTGGCAGCCCGTTGTAAGTGTATGCGCAATCTCTTTACCAACCCGTCCGCGCCGACTGTTGACTGTGGCGTAGCTCAGGTCGATGCTGTCACCGACCTGTGCCATCTGGTAGCCTGTCTTGGTCGCACATTTGATTGGTACGCCCACCTCATACAGCCCGGTCTTTCCGCCAAACCCGCCCAGATTGGCAGCCAGCGTACAACTCAGTCCTTCGGGGGAGTAGACTCGTTCTCCTTGGTGACCGCCGTGGGTTTGAATAAGAGAACCTCCTGTTGTTTCGGTGAAAGGAAATACTTTTCCTCTACATCGCTCATCAAGATATCCGATAATGTACACGCGGTTTCTTGACTGGGGAACGCCGAAATCTTTGCTGTTAAGACATTGCCATTCCACACCATACCCCAGTCGGTCCAGCGTGTTGAGGATCGTCGCAAATGTCCGCCCTCCGTCATGAGATAACAGGCCGGGTACATTATGAGTTGTAAGCAATTATGTAAAGTCTCCTTTCGTAAATGATGTAGATACGTTTCAAATTTGTGTTTCGCTGTGCATAATTTTCCTTTATACTTTGGTTATCACAGATATAAAGGAGGCCAACTATGCCAAGTCAAAAGAGTATCCCTATCTCAGAATTAATCACTACAGCAAATTCAGAATTATTGCGACTAGATTTCAAGCGTAGTGCATTACAAATTTACTGTGCTGAATTCAGAAAGTTTTCAGATTACTACAGCAATGAGAAAATTCAGGACTATACTGCAACGACTGGACGGGAATATTTTCAATCCATCTATGGCGTAAATATTGCAAGTTCACGACTCCAGCTAACAAAGTCGCAATCTGCCACGCGCAGAGCGATCCGCCTTTTAGACGACATCTTCCAGTTCGGATACGCACTTAGATATTGCCACCGCAGTTATACAGTCAATCCAGAGTATGACATTTTGCTGGAGAGCTATCTTATGAAGTGCAGAAAGAAGCATAATTCACAGGGAACACTACGCACAAAGCAGATGAAGCTATGCCAATTTTTTGAGTATATAGAGGGCCGCAACATTCAGCTTGCATGTTTGACATCTGCAGATCTCTCGAATTTTATGACTACTCTTTGCCGTTGTCGTCGGCCAACACTTTACACGACTGCCAGTGTGCTGAAAGACTTTTTGCGCTATCTTTATGAGTCAGAACATTTCACAAAGGATTTATCTGCAGATGTTCCCAAACCTAAGATTTACACAGATGAGGACATTCCTGAAACATGGACTCCCGCAGAAGTAAAGCAACTGCTATCTGCTGTTGACAGGAGTAATCCAATTGGAAAAAGAGACTATGCTATGTTTCTTCTTGCGATCCTGCTGGGGATGCGGGCGGGCGATATTTGTAACCTGAGATTCAAAAACTTGGATTGGAACCAAAAGCTGATTACTTACACGCAGCAAAAATCCGGAAAAGTCAGTGCTTTGCCGTTGCTGCCTGTGATTGGAGAAGCAATTATTGACTATTTAAGAAACGGTCGGCTTGATTCCAATTGTGACAATGTCTTTATTCGGCACCTTCATCCCTATGGTGGATTCCAGTCCAGCGCTGCCGTATCTTCTGCGCTTAAAAAATACATTACATACGCAGGTCTGACAAGAAAAAATCGAAAAGCGATCCATTCGCTGCGACGTACCCTTGCAAGTACACTCTTGATGGACGGCACACCACTGTTGACGATTTCTAATATTCTCGGCCATTCCAGTCCCAAAACAACCACAGGCTACACAAAAGTAAATCTTCCCGCCCTGCGCAAATGCGCATTATCTTATGGAAAGTGGGAGGCTTCTGCATGACTGCTAAGATGCTACTGGAACAGTATATGGCAGAGCGCCATGCGCTTGGGTTTGTGTCAAAAACCGACGAAGGATGCATTCGGCGTTTCCTGCGCGATTACAAGGAACCAGAAGATGGAAAAATTGTTTTCTCTAAGGAGTACGTCCTTGAGCATATTGGAACGGGCTTAAACCAAAAGGCAAACACTGTACTCCGAGATGTCAGCGCAATAAATGGATTCTTGAATTTTGTAATTCGAAAAGGTTTTACCGCATACAAAATTCCGCCCAAGTCTATGCCCAAAGAAGTGCGCAATTTCAGGGCCTATATATTTACTGACACTGAAATTGAAAAGATGTTGGATTCTGCAGACCATTTTCCTGTATGCACGCAAAACCCGGTAAAAAAGTACCAGATTCCAGTAATGTTCCGCATGCTGTTTAATTGCGGACTGCGTACCTCTGAACTGTTGAATCTGCGCGTCTGTGATGTAGACTTTACCGAAAAAGTTCTTGCAATTCGTGACACAAAATTTCACAAAAGCCGTCTGGTGCCTTTTACGGATGCCGTTGCAATTCCGCTGGCTAACTATTTAGAATTGTTTCCGCCTGCCTCAAATGAAGCAATCCTTTTTGCCAGTTGCTGTTCTCGCAGTAAAGGAGAACAGTATGGAGCCTCTTGGATACACACACAATTCCGGACACTTTTAAGAATGTCCGAGATTCCTTACGGAGGGCCAGATAGAGGGCCTCGGCCACATGATATGCGCCATACATTTGCTGTTCATTGCCTAAATAGCTGGGTTCTTGCAGGTGAAGATTTGACGGCAGGGCTTCCCGTTCTTTCAACTTATTTGGGACACAACGACCTATCCGGAACGCAGCGATATCTCCAGTTGACTGCACAAATGTATCCGGATATTACACAAAAATTGGAAAAACAATTCGGTGAGTTGATTCCAACAATGGAGGTGCCAAGATGAAGTCGCTTGATTTCGCACTACTTTTGTCGAAGTATCTTACACAATATTTGCCTGCACAGCGAAACTTGAGCAGCAACACAATCTGTTCCTACCGAGACACATTTAAATTGCTGCTGATATTTTGTCGCGATATACAGGGGTTCAATATTGCAAAATTACCAATGACTCAGCTAGATAGAAAATGTATTGAGGACTTTATTTTGTGGCTTAGGAACATCCGAAAATCTTCGCCTTCCACATGTAACCAACGGCTTTGCGCAATCCATGCATTCTTTGACTATGTTATGGTCGAAGAGCCACAGTTTATGGAACAGTGCATTCAGATACACAATATTCCCAAAATGGTTTCGTCCGCTCCTCCCGCAAAATACCTTACACCCGATGCATTACGCTGTTTGTTGGCTACCCCCGACATTACAACGCCAAAGGGACGCCGACACCTTGTTCTTCTTACGGTTTTATACGACACGGCAGCACGTGTAAGTGAATTAGCCGATATTCGTATGCGTGATGTTAGACTTGATTCGCCTGCAGCAATTACCTTACATGGCAAGGGAGGAAAGGTTCGCACTGTTCCGCTGATGAAGCAAACAGTAGAATTGCTGCAAAGCTACTTTACGGAAAATGGTATTACGCCCCAAAAAAGTCCGGACATGCCACTGTTTTGGAGTGGGAATTACCGCAAGCTGACGCGCTCTGGAATTACATATATTGTCCAGAAGTATGCAGCTGCGGCACAGGCAATCTCAACCGATATTCCTGCCACTATATCTCCACATGTGTTCCGGCACACAAAAGCCATGCATTTAGTTCAAGCAAATGTAAACACTGTTTATATTAAAGATTATCTCGGCCACGCAGATATTTCCACAACAGAGATATATGCCCGTGCAGACAACGAAGCAAAACATGCGGCACTGGAAAAAGCCTCTCTATGCTTGGAATTACCTTGCGCTTCGAATTGGGAGCAGGACGCTGATCTTATTGCATGGCTTTCATCCCTTGGCTAAAAGAAACATATTATGCACAGTGGAGCAAAGCAAAAACAGCCTTTCTCCGCTGTTTTTAGGAGGTGCTATACATATTTGATTTGTGTACATAATGTACCTTATGCACTTCTGCACATAAGGTACATTTTCAAACAGCAGATACGAAGGCTTCCGGGCTTCAGCCAGGCGGGCCAGTTCAAAGAAGAGAGTGCCGCGTGGATCTCCGAATCCTTTTCGAGATCCTGCAATGCTGAAAGTCTGGCAAGGAAATCCGCCGCAGAGCAACTGGAAATCGGGCATGGTGCTGGGGTCGGCTTTTCGGGCATCTTCAATGAACCACTCTCCCTTCGTGTCAAACAGGGCGTTGTAACTACGGTTGGCGTATTTGTCGATTTCGCAGTGTCCTACGCATTCAAATCCTCCGGCACGGGTCAGTCCTTCGCGGAAACCGCCGATGCCGGAGAACATATCGATGAATTTAATCAAGCACCCGGCTCCTTATGGACTTGGGTGCTATTCTGGGCGTACTTAATAGGCACCCCTCATCAAAAACAAAAGCAGCCCGTCACAGGCTGCACCGAACAAGATTTTTTTACCGTTCATAATGTATAAACCTCCTCGTATTATAAAGTAGTAGTTATTAGAGTCCCTCTCCAAGGACAAAATGCTACAATAGACAAGGTGCTGTGGATTGGTTTA
>ENA-OPMG01002018-OPMG01002018.1-human-gut-metagenome-genome-assembly--contig:-NODE-2018-length-10355-cov-10.683689_pt1 | contig 10355 bp, 5 predicted proteins | sample MGYA00241522_ERZ501741 | MGnify/ENA primary metagenome ERZ501741 (study PRJEB25962, sample SAMEA2042616) | human gut metagenome | biome: human gut; feature: human-associated habitat; material: faeces...
AAGGAATAAATGCGGCTGGCAAATCAGGATTGGGATTTATCTTTGATGGAAGGGAGAAATATTTATAGGACTTCTTTTCTTTAAAATGAAAAGTTTTCACTAAATTGCGCTCATAATAACAATAATGACTTTATGCAAGATATAAATAGACTGAAATTGGTTCTTGTTGAAAAGAAACGTACCAATAAATGGTTGAGTGAGCAGTTGGGTATTAATCCTTCTACGGTATCCAAATGGTGTATTAATTCATCTCAACCGGATTTGGAAACTCTTATAAAAATAGCATCATTACTTGAAGTGAATGTACAGGATTTGTTGAATACTCCTAAGATATGAAAGTATGGCAATCAATGATAAACAAGTAAAGTATGATTCCGGAATTAATGTTTTGGGTAGTATTCCTGATTATGTAGTCATGCTTGAATTTATTTGTGAGAACATAGGAAAGAAATCGGAACCAGAGCAGGTGTTTTCTTTCAGAACTCATAAAACTTTTAATAGGTTCTTGGCTGCTATCAAGGCTTCTATTCTTCAATTTGCCAATGATAATCAGAAGAAGATGTTTCTTACCGCTATCAGTTCAGAAGATTTTTCTGTAAGAGAAAAATTGCTTGTATTGTTTTGGCAGTTGGTTTACGGTAACGCTCTTTTTGCTAAAGTGACCAAAGAAGTGTTTATGAGAGCTGTATATCAGGGAAGAACTTCACTTTCTGTTATAGATGTATTGAGTCTGTTACATCATATTAAGGAAACGGAAGAGGGTGAATTGAACTGGTCGGAAGATACTTTGAAAATAACAGCATCCAAGTATTTGACAATGCTCAAGAAACTGAACTTGGCTGAAGGCAAAACAGCTAAGGAGATATGCTATCCTATCATTACAGGACAACTGTTTGTTTATTTTATCCGTTGGATAATCGTTACATATCCAGAGAACAGGACGTTGGAAAATCCATTTGTCATCTTTGGGTTTATGGACAAGAGAAGCATTATCGAGAGATTAAAAAAAGTTGAGTATCTTACGCTATGGCAGATTAGCCAGATGGGTGAAGATGTAACCATAGATTTGATAGACCATGAGTAGTACATTTCAGATAGAGCATAATCGTTTGTTTGGAGAACTGAGAGAAGTGCTTAAAACAGATATAGTGCGCATTACAGGTAAGGCTAATGGAGGAAGAAGCATTCTTTTTGTGTATCCTCCTGAAGATGATGATGCCTATATAGCGTATGCAAGAGAGAATTTTAATTCTGATGAATATTCCTTTATAGATTTAAGAACTCTTTTTACTGAGTTTATTTCCGAACAAGGAATAGAGCAGTTTCAGGAGAATTACAAGGAATTTGGGAATGAAGTTTTCTTTAGCGATAATTTCTATGAAGAGACTTTCTTTTATTATATAATTAAAGCTATAGAAAACTCCTATCAAATGAATAAGATACCTGTCCTTGTTCATACGGGTACTATTTATGGTATGGGTTTTTCCAATATCAATATTATGGAACATCGGATTGTGATGTCGGCCCAACTTCCATTGATTGCTTTTTATCCAGCTACTGTGGATAAAGATAACATTAACTTTTTGGGTAGGCAGATTGCTTCCAAATACCGCTGTATCGTAATAAAATAAATCAGAAACTTATTAATTGAAGATGTCTTATGAGTAAGATAAAAGATATACTCTCCATTGAATTGGAGAACGACATAAAGAATGTCATAGACTTGAATTCGCAAAATGAGGAAGATATAAAAGACGAGCTTGATGGGTTTATTCTTACGGAAAGTCTTGCCAAACATTTATCTGATTTTCTGGATGTATTCTGTTCCAATATGAAGGAATCCGGTGTGTGGCTTAGTGGTTTTTATGGTTCTGGTAAATCCTATTTTGCAAAAATGATAGGCTTCTTGATAGCCAATCCTGTTATAAAAGGAACTCCCATGCGTGATCGGTTTATGCCTAAACTGATTGGGCTTAAGAATAAGGAAATCATAGAGAATCAGATACGTTCATTGGATAAGACAGATTATCAGGTTACTCTGTTCGACTGTGCAAAAGTCGATTCCAGTTATGGCATATCTTATATGGCGATGAGCCATTTCCTGTTGTCTTTAGGGTTTCTGAGTAACTGGATTGGAATGATGGAATTCAACTTGATGCTTGAAAACAAATATGATAAGTTCTTAGCTACAGTAAAGGAGCAGAATGCAGGAAAAGACTGGTATGACATAAGAAAAAAGATGTCAGCAGTTACGGCTCTTAAAAAAGCCATTCTTACTTTCATGGCAGAAGATGAATATGAAGAAACCCGTAAACTGATTGACGAAAGAATAAAAACATATGATGCTACAAAACTGAAGGAAGATTTGAGTCTTTATCTGGAACATTATCAGGAAAAGAAAATCGTGTTCTTTATTGATGAAATGAGCGAAGCTTTAAGTCAGAAAAAAATTAATCTTCTGGATTTGGAAGGACTTTCGGAAGCTTTGTCTTCTCTTGGAAACAGAGTATGGACAGTAGGTATCGCACAACAGGCCTTTAATGATGTGCTGAATGCATCCGGACTGAATATTCATCAGCTCAATAAGGTGGAAGCCAGATTCAAGACTCGTATCCCTATAGCTGCCGAAGAAATTGACACTATCATCCGTAAGCGACTTCTGGCTAAGACTGATTCAGGAAAAGAACAGTTGGAGTCTTATTATGATAAGAACAACGGTATGATTCAGGATATAACCCATATTGCCGGTGTTTCCTTGAATGCCACCAAAGATGAGCATACATACGCAGATTATTATCCGTTCTATGAGCATCAGTTCAAACTGTTACAGTATTTCCTGTTCGGCTCAAGAGATACGGTAACTTCTCAAATCGGTACTCGCGGTATGTTGGTTTCTGTATTCGATGTATTGAAAAAAGAAGCTATGACAGAAGCGGACGTATTTACGCATGTTAATGCTACGCAACTATGCCGTCAGGCAGAGGAAAATATTCCGGAAGCATTGCGTATGCGCTATGAACAGGCGGATAACCATATCAGTAAAGAAGGTATGAAGTATGTAGAAGGAAGAGCTTTGCTGCAAACCATTCATTTCCTGGAGAAAGCCAATGCCTATACTACAATAGAAAATATCACCAAGTCTTATGTCCGCAGACCGGAAGACTATTACAGTGTGCTTGCTGAAGTAAAGAAAGCACTTGAAATATTGGTAGAGCGTAATGTCTTGATTACATCCGGTAATCAGTATCGTATCACCAGCCAGATAGAACAGCAGATTATCGATGATATGAATTCATTCTCTGCTGAAGTTTATCGTGTGCGTGCCGAGATAACCAAGATATTGAAACAACAGAAGATCATCAAAGTTTCGCAGACACTTACATCGGATGGACAGGCAATACCTTTTTGTGTGGAAAGCTCTCTTGGAGAGAATTTTGTAAATGCAGGAGAAAAATATATGAAAGTCAGCTTCTATGATGTCTTTCATGAAGATTATGCACAGCTTGTGGCTTCTGTAAAACAGGATACACAGAGCCAGAAAGGTATAATAAGTATCATCCCTTCATCTGTTTACGGAACAGAAATCTTTAATCGTGCACAGGAACTTTTGAAGATAGATTATATCGAAACCAAGACCTATCATACAGCCGATGAGAAGAAAGTGGTAAACAATATTGTTTCTACTAAGGAAGAAAAGATGAAATTCCTTACTGAATTGATTAATAAATCATACACGGAAGGAACAGCAGTCTATCTGTTTAACACCTATCAGTTGACTGATGCCAATTATCAGAAAGAAATAGAATCTCTCCAGCGCAAGATGTTCGGAAATATTTTCTATAAGAGACTGGGTGCGTCTTTATCCGATTCATTGGCAGTGAAAGTGCTTACAGCAAGCAGTACACAGCTGACTACCATGTTTGGCGGTTCGGAGGAGTTCCGTTTCTTCGATTCTGCCGGAAAGTTTATCGGTGAGAATTTAAGTGTGTCTACAGAGATTTTAGAGAAATGCAAGTCGTACTGTACTGGAGATAAACTGGAAGAGGAACTTTCTGCACCTCCTACAGGGTATAAGTTCGGAACTATCCTTACTGCTGTGGCTGCCTTATTCCGTGGCAATAAGTTGATAGCCAAGTTCAATGGCGAAGACTTCCATTCTGTATCGGATGCGCTTGAAGCTAAGATTTTCGACAATACCCGTAACTTTGCTAAAGCATCGTTTAAGGCTGTTATGAAATCTTTGTCTTATAATGACCGGCAGGAGATTGTAGATATTCTGAAAGAGGATTGCCAGTACAAGAAGATTACCGGAGAAAATGCTCCTTCTTATAATTTGAACGATTTTGAGCTGGTCGATTGCATCCGTACACTTTCCAAACGCATGATGGATAAGGTAAAGGACAAAATCATGGGCGATGATGAAATGGAACTTCTGTTCAAACGTTCTGTTCAGGCACGTAATGTATTCAGTCAATATACAGCTGCCGTAACAGAAGCCAATTATATAGCTACGGCACGTACATTCCTTCAGGAAGCGGATGATTATATCAAGGCGGTAGAACAGGTACAGAAGGATTTGAAGTTCATAGACTCTGAATTTAAGGCTATTGAAGAGGAGCGCGCTTTTATTCAAAATGTGACGGAGGAATTCGACAAGACAGAAAATGACATGAACCTGATTCGTGGCAAAAAGGAACAGTTTGAAGAAGCACGTGAAAAGGATTTGGTGGCTAATGCTCCATTAATGAAAAAACTGACTCAGGACATTAAGGATATTTATTACGAGGTAATGAAGCATAAAGCCGAATTATTGAGTGAAGAAGTTATAGCTTTATTAACCATGACAGATGAACTGAAGAGTCAGATAGACCAATATCCTAAGGAATGGAATTCCAGACTCTATCGCAAGATTGAAGAATTGGAAAAATCATGGAAACGATATGCAACTATTCACGTAAATCTGAAAGAATGGAGTGTAAAGTGTAGCAATACAGGCATGTTGTTGCGTGACATTGAATACAAGATTACGAATCTGAGTATGGTCAAGCAGGAAGTCAGTTTGTGGGATACAGAGATTATAACTCAAGATCCTGCACCCAAAAAAACTGATATTCCTAAGTCGCCTGATGCTCCGATTCCGGAAGATAAGCCGGCACCACAACCCAAACCAATACAGCGCAATATGAAAGCGAAGTTACCGAAGGGTACCGCTTCTGTAGCTGAATACAGGTCTTGGCTGAAACAGCAGTTGGCGATGCTGAATATGTTTGGTGAGGATGATATTTTGAATTTTGATAATTAAGTACAAAGCAATAAAGAACAGATATGAAACTGATAGATCATGTACTCCATATACGCAGCCTGATACAGCAGGCTATTGACAACCGTTTTTCCCGTTTGGGACTGGAAGTAGCGGAGGAAAAGGGACTTCCGGAAAATACTTTAACAGGTAACAGAGAGAAAAGAAACAAGCTGGAAGCTATTATAGCAACGCATAAGCAAGCGTTAGGTGATGACTATGCGGAAGCGAGAAAGGAGACCATCAATGAATGTACCTTCACACTTTTCAATCGTCTGGCTGCTTTGAAGGTGATGGAAGACAGGGAACTTTTCCCGGAAGTAATCCGTCGCCGTGTGGAGCATGGAAACCTTTCGTATGCGCATAAACAATGGCTGGAAGAACATACAGATGAAAGAAATATGGAACGTATGGGCTTGAAGCATTTCCTAGAAGATAAATTTCAGGAACTTTCCGGAAATTATAAAATTCCTTTGTATAGTCCCGATTATGCATACGCCATGCTGCCTACAGCCGATGAATTGTTTGAAATTATTACGGCTTTCAATGAGATAGAACAGGATGCGGATTGCGGTGCGGATATTTGGAAAGGTGATGATATATTGGGCTGGTTATACGAAAACTTTAATACAGTAGAGAAACTTGCGTTGAAAGATTCCGGTGATAAAACGGAATATGACAAGGTTTCTTTGCAGAGCCAGGTCTATACTCCTCAGTGGGTAGTAAAGTTTTTGGTGGACAATACATTGGGTAAGATGTATTTGGAAATGTATCCGGACAGTAATTTTATTTACGATGAAAATGGTAAGGTGAAATACTTGATTGCCAATGCGCCCATTTCACAAATGCGTCATCCAAAGAAACTGGAAGAACTCAAGCTGATTGATCCGGCTTGCGGTAGCGGAAACTTTTTGATTTATGCATTTTCGCTGTTCTATGATTTGTATTTGAACCAGATAGATCAGTATGATGCCGATTATTCACGCAGGGATATACCGAAACTGATTGTGGAAAACAACCTTTATGGTGTAGATTTGGATGAACGAGCCGTACAGCTTACCCAAATAGCTTTGTTTATCAAGGCTATGCAACTGAAAGGACGAAGGGGAGCTATGCCTGCCTATACGCATGTGGTAAGTACCCATTTTGAACTTCCTGAATATAATCAGGTAGAAGCTGCTTTCATGTTGGGCTCAGACTGGAATGAGAAACAACAAAAGACCATCCGTTCTATTTGGGAAGATTTACGTGCTGCTTATAAATTTGGCTCTCTGATTCGTGTGGAAGAACAGTTGGATGCCCTGCTGCCGGTAGACTCTTCTGATATGTTTGCTAATCAATGGAAAGCGAATATGTTTGATTTCAAGCATCAGATGATTACAACCTTGCGCAATCAGGTTCATCAGTGGACGGGTGAAGGCAGTAATGAGTATTCATTGGCAAAGGCGAACGATGCCATTACATTTTTGGATATTCTAAGTATGAAATTTGATGTGGCTGTAGCCAATCCTCCTTATACGGATAGTGGAGATTTTGGAGCTGAATTGAAAGAGTTTGTGGGTGCGAATTATTCCAAGCCCTTGAAGTTTAATACTAATCTTTATGCTTGTTTTATCAAAAGATGCTGTGAACTGGCAGGTGATGATGGTAAGGTGGGGATGATAAATCCTCCTACTTTCATGTATATTAAGACATTTGAAGATGTGCGTAAATATATTGTTGAAAAAACTTTTATTTCTTTATTTGTTGAATGGGGGTATTTAGGCTTATTTTCTCAGTCCGCTCGTGTGGATAGTGCTATCTTTATTTTGGATAAATCTGTTAGACAAGAGGAATCTACATTTATTAAATTGAATGATTTGTATGAAATGAAACGTAAGGAAGTTTTGTTTGATGCATATTATGATTTTTGTAATGGAATACAGAATCCCCGTGTCTATCAACTACCTCAATCAAAATTAAAAGAAATAAAATCTTATCCTTTTATTTATTGGATTTCAGATGAGTTTAGAGAGTCATTTAATACTTGTTCTTTTAATGAAATAAGTAATGTTGTAGAAGGATGTAAAACGGCTAATAATTATAAATTTCTACGATTCTGGTGGGAGAGAAATGAAAGACATATTGTTTCTAGGACATATCCTATATATGCTAAAGGTGGAGAATTCTGTAAATGGTATGGAAATTTATGGCTAGTTTTATTGTGGGGAGAAAATGGAACATATCTAAAAGGTGATATTAAAGCAACTCCTAATAATGAGCAATATTATTTTAGCGAAGGAATAACATTTACAGGCGCTGGATCTAAGGGAGTCAGTTTTAGGTATCTTCCAAAGGATTCTGTGTTTGATACTGGTTCTAGGTCTATATTCTCAGATAAGGTGAGTGTTTATATTCTTTTATCTATTTTAAATTCTTCATTAGGGAGTTATGTATTAGGTTGTCTGAATCCTACTGTAAATACAACAGTTGGAGATATAAAACGAATGCCCTATAAATCACCTGATGTTTGTCATGGTGGAATTCTGAATTCATTAAGTGAATCTTGTGTAAATATAAAAAGACATTTATGTAAGTATAATATAAGGGAATTTAATTATGAAGGTTCCCCGATAGCAAATTTGAAGAATATAAATGATAGTATAGCAATCTTTTATAAAAATGAGAGTGCTTTATTAACGCTTGTACTTTTAAATGAGTCTGTTATAGATGTGGTCGTTTTTGATGTTTATGAACTATCAGTCCATGACCGTCAAATGGTCATTGATAAAGAAGGAATTCCTGTAGGTGATTACAGCGTTTCCTCACAAGCCAAAGAAGCCTATAAAGAATGGTTGTCAACCAATACAGAATTCCCAGCTTCTTCAGAAGTTCTGGAGCATATTGACTCTTTAGAGATAAACGAAGATCAACCGCATATAGATGATTTCGAGTCGCTCTATCAGAATAACAACGGATGGGAAGAATTCTGCATCAAACATGAGATGAATCCGATAGAAGTATGGTACCAGTTTAAGAATGCCAGTATATTGCCGCCGCAACGTACACAGGTATTGGCTTTTGAACTGATAACAGATGTAATCCGGAGTGTATTGGCAAAAGATGATGATGGGGTAATCCCTTTGACGGAGCGTATGGGTGAAGAACAGCTAGCCGGTCGTATAGAGCAGGAATTGGTGGAGCGCGGATATAACTCGGCGCAGATTTCACAGATTATTCAGTTGCTTGGAACACCATTGGACAAATATTTGCAGGATAAGTTCTTCAAACAACTGAGCGATCATCTGAATCTCTTTATGTATCTGCCAAAGACTCCGTTTATCTGGCATCTGACAAGTGGTCCACACCATGCCATAGAACTGTATATTAGTATCTATAAATGGAGCCGTGATACCGTGTTTCGCATAAAGAGTGTCTATATAGCCAATAGGGGGACAGCCTTGAACGACCGTCTTTCGGGTATAGATGTTAGTACCGCCAATGGCCAGCTTGAAGCAGCAGAACTGAAAGAGCAGCTGAAAGAGCTGAAAGTGTTTGCCGAAAAGATAGATGAACTGTTGGCAAGCGGTTACGATCCGAAATTGGATGACGGTGTAGGCAAGAACATTGCTCCTTTGCAGAAGGCAGGCTTGTTGAGCTATGAGGTGCTGAATGCCGGACAGCTCAAAAAATACTTGAATGCTGACTGGTAATAGGATTACTAAAAAGAAAAGATTATGGAGGAAAATTCACTATACGATAAAAAATCTCTCCGTGAGATAATTGGAAAGAGTGCAGACTGGAATGAAGTGGCTAAAGACTGCGTAGCTTTCAGTAATGCACAAGGGGGAGTGATAGACTATGGCATAGAAGATGATGCGGATGCGCCACCAGCAGACCAAAAGGTTTCAGAAGAAATAGCTATTAACCTGGAGAAAAAAATAAGTGGTAAAACACAGAATGTGTCTGTCCATGCCGAAATCCGGACGCATGAAAACGGTGGGCAGTACATCCGTCTGCATATAGTACGTGGAACTTCTTCTGCTTCTACTACCTCCGGTAAATATTTCACACGGGTAAGTGATGAAAGTAGGCCACTTACAGGAGACGACATAACCCGTCTTTCTGCTGAAAAAGGTTATTATCGTTGGGAAGACGAGGAAAGCAAATGGAGCTGGAAAGATGCAGACAAGGAGAAATTGAAAGTGTTGCTTCAACATTTGCGGACTTCAGACCGTGTATCAGACTTTGTAAAACAGAAAGAGGATAAGGAACTGTTGGATTATTATTTCCTGACAGTGGAAGAGTCGGACAAAATGACCAATCTGGGAGTGCTTTTTATCGGAACCCAATCGCAACGAGGCAGACTGATGAATGCGCCTGTGGTGCAGTGTATTCAGTTTGATCAATATGGTGATAAGGTTTGGAAATATCTTATTGATGACTTTACAAAGAATCCTCAGGAAATCATTGAAGCGATATGGAATAATGTGCCTGTTTGGAGGGAAAGCAATGAAATCAGTGACGGACTGTTCCGCAAGGAAATTCCTGCGTATGACGAAGCGGTAGTCAGAGAACTGACCTGTAATGCGTTGGTGCATCGCCCTTATACGGTAAGAGGAGATATTTTTATCAATATCCATCCGGACAGGATTGAAGTGGTCAATCCTGGAGCATTACCATTGGGAGTAACTCCGCAGAATATCCTTCATAAAACTGTAAAGAGAAACGAGCATTTTGCCAATCTGTGCTATGCCCTGCGAATGATGGAACGTGAAGGTTCCGGATATGACAAGATGTATGAAGTACTTCTTTCCAATGGAAAACAGATCCCAATAGTTGAGGAAGGTGATGATTATGTGAAGGCTATAGTAGGAAGACGAATCATCAGTCAGGAAGCCATCAAAGTAATTCGTTATGCTTTGCAGGTAACAGAACTCCGTCAGAAGCAAATTATCTGTTTAGGGCTGATAGCCCAGCATGAAAGTATTTCGGCGGCAGATTTGATTAAATTGCTGAATCTGAAAAATCGTGATGCTCTTTCTCCATGGCTTGATAAGTTAGTGGATGACGGTAT
>ENA-OPMG01002019-OPMG01002019.1-human-gut-metagenome-genome-assembly--contig:-NODE-2019-length-10349-cov-2.014280_pt1 | contig 10349 bp, 7 predicted proteins | sample MGYA00241522_ERZ501741 | MGnify/ENA primary metagenome ERZ501741 (study PRJEB25962, sample SAMEA2042616) | human gut metagenome | biome: human gut; feature: human-associated habitat; material: faeces...
GGCGGACACGACAGCCGGATTTGCCACGCGCTTTGCATGGGAAAACCGGATTCCTTTCCTGGCCCGGGTACTTCAGGCCGGCGACCGTGAGGACAAGGATGCACCCTCTTGCGGCACCTTTCTCACACTTCGCCCGGATAACCTTTTGCTGGTCAACATGGCTCCTGTGGAGGGAGAACGTGCCGTGATGCTGCATTTGCGTGAAACGGACGGTCGGCCGGCAGTGTTTGCTGTGACTTCCGATGAGGTGAAGATACGGAAGGTGACGGTTTGCGACGTGACGGGAAGGTCTGTCGGCGGGAGGGACGAAGCGGAATTTAACCCGTGGGAGAGCAAATTCATTAAATTGAGTTGGTAAGGCAGAAGGGCAGGAAAGAAATATTTGCCCGTTCTTTCATGTTTTCGTATATTTGCATAAACAAAAATACGGATATGCTGAAGTTTATTTGTCTGGGGAGCGGCAGTAGCGGAAACAGCTACTTCCTCTTCTCAGAAAATTATGGGATATTGATTGATGCCGGAATTGGGATACGAACACTGAAAAAACATTTTCATACTTACGGGCTTTCCTTGAAACAAATAAAGGCCGTGTTGATTACGCATGACCATGCAGACCACATCAAAGCTGTCGGGAGCTTGGCGAATGAGTATGGGCTTCCGGTCTATGCCACCGAACTTGTACACGACGGAATCAAGCGTAATTATTGTGCAAATCCGAAATTGAAAGCAGAAAACATACATTTCTTGGAGAAGGGGCAGACCTTGAAGCTGGACCGTTTTGAAATTACGCCTTTCGATGTACCTCATGACAGTACGGACAATGTGGGCTATAGCGTGCAATACGGAGAAGTCAACTTCTGCCTCATTACGGATGCCGGACACGTGACAGAACAGTTCGGCGGCTACATCGCCCGGGCGAATTATCTGGTACTGGAGGCCAACCATGACGAAGACATGCTGATGATGGGGCCGTATCCGGCTTATCTGAAAGGGCGGATTAGCGGCGATTACGGACATTTGAGCAATAAGGCTGCGGCGCAACTGCTGGCGGAGCATATTACGGACAGGCTTCGGCATGTATGGTTGTGTCATATCAGCGAAGAGAACAATCATCCGGAACTGGCGCGAAAAACGGTCGATACCTGCCTCCGTTCCGTAGGGATTGTCGCAGGAAAGGACTTTGAACTGGAAGTATTGAAGCGCCGTATTCCTTCCGAAATTTACGAATTGGAAAAAAAATGAGAAAAAGAGGGGTGAAAGTTTGGAGGGTTAAATAAAAAGCTCTACCTTTGCACTCGCAAAATCAAAGATGATGCGTCCTTAGCTCAGTTGGTAGAGCAATTGACTCTTAATCAATGGGTCCAGGGTTCGAATCCCTGAGGGCGTACAGAAGGCAACCTTAGGGTTGCCTTTTTTTGTTGACGGACGTCCGGTTTGTCAAACTGTTAAAATGTACATAGAAGAAGGAAACGGGTACCATATTGTCAAGCGGGACGTTTTGCTTCCCCTCGGCCTATTCTGTGAATCCGTCCGTTGCCGGCCGCACGTGTTGTCATATTCTTCACGGGAATCTCCATTAAATTTCTACCGCACTATTTTATAGGCTGATTTGTTGCTCATTTTATGTTGAAATGCTATCTTTGCATGAATTTCGAACAAATAAAAACAAAAAAGAAAAGACATGCCTAAAATATCCGTTCGCGGTCAGGAAATGCCGGAGTCGCCGATTCGCAAGTTGGCTCCGTTGGCCTTCGAGGCTAAAAATAGAGGGATACATGTGTACCATTTGAATATCGGCCAGCCTGATTTGCCGACTCCGCGAGCGGCCATAGATGCCATCCGTCACATAGACCGGACGGGTTTGGAATACAGCCCGAGCCAGGGATATTTGAGTTACCGGGAAAAGTTGGTCGGATATTATGCCAAATATCATATCAATCTTACGGCGGACGACATCATCATCACGTCAGGAGGTTCGGAGGCCGTGCTGTTCGCCTTTTTGTCCTGTCTGAATCCGGGCGACGAAATCATCGTTCCCGAACCGGCATACGCCAATTACATGGCATTTGCCATTTCGGCGGGAGCGGTCATCCGTACGATATCCACTACGATAGAAGAAGGATTTTCGTTGCCGAAGGTCGAGAAGTTCGAGGAGTTGATTAACGAACGTACGCGGGCCATTCTGATTTGCAATCCGAACAACCCCACGGGATACCTCTATACGCGCCGTGAGATGAACCAGATTCGCGACTTGGTGAAGAAGTACGATTTGTATCTTTTTTCGGATGAAGTGTACCGCGAGTTTATCTATACCGGTTCTCCGTACATCTCGGCTTGCCACTTGGAGGGGATAGAAAACAATGTGGTGCTGATAGATTCCGTGTCCAAGCGATATAGCGAGTGCGGCATACGTATCGGTGCGTTGATTACGAAGAATGTAGAGGTCCGCAAAGCCGTGATGAAATTTTGCCAGGCCCGTTTAAGCCCTCCCTTGATCGGACAGATTGCGGCGGAGGCTTCGCTCGACGAGCCGGAAGAGTACGGACGCGAGGTGTATGACGAATATGTGGAGCGGCGCAAATGTCTGATTGACGGGCTGAACCGTATCCCCGGAGTGTATTCTCCCATCCCCATGGGAGCTTTCTATACGGTGGCCAAGCTCCCGGTGGACGATGCGGAGGAGTTTTGTGCCTGGTGTTTGAAAGACTTTGATTATGAGGGGGAGACCGTGATGATGGCTCCGGCCGCAGGATTCTACACTACGCCCGGTTCGGGTAAGAACGAGGTGCGCATAGGTGTTGAAGAAAGAAGATCTGATACGTGCCCTTTTCGTGTTGCGCAAAGCATTGGAGGCATATCCCGGCCGTGTGGCAGAATAAGACGGCAAGAGGAATGAATTTCAATCTGTTTATAGCCCGAAAGCTGTTCCGTGAGCACGGCGATGTGAAAAAAGTATCGCGTCCGGCCATATTGATAGCTACGTCCGGAGTGGCTGGGGGGGGGGGTGGCTGTCGGTTTGGCCGTGATGATTATTTCGGTGTGCGTGGTGCTGGGCTTCAAACAGGAAATCAGTTCGAAAGTCGTCGGATTCGGTTCTCATATACAGATTCAAAACTATGCGTCGGTCACGACAAATTCCCCGCAGCCTATTGCGGTGCCCCCTGCTTTGATGAAGGAGGTCGGGGACATGAAAGGGGTGGCGCATGTGCAACGTTTCTGCAATAAGGAGGGAATACTCAAGACGGATGCCGATTTCAAAGGTATTCTTTTGCATGGCGTGGGGGTGGAATTCGATGCGTCTTTCCTGAAAGCCCACATGGAAGAGGGGGAACTGCCGTCTTTTTCCGATACGGTGGCTTCCAACCGGATCGTCATATCCCGGCAGATAGCCGATGAATTGCATTTGGAAGTCGGCTCTAAGGTCTTTGCCTATTTCTTCGAGAACTCCGTGCGTACCCGTCGTTTTACGGTGTCGGGTATTTATTGTACGCATTTGACGGAGTTCGACAAAGCTTTGGTCTTTACGGACCTTTATACTTGCAACCGTTTGAATGCGTGGGCTCCGGATCAGTATAGCGGAATAGAAATCTCAGTAAAGGACTTGAACCGTGTGGACGAAGTCTCCGGTGCATTGATTAAGCTGGTAAACCGAAAGACAGACGCTTACGGCGGTTCGTATGTGACAATGACGATACAGGAACTTTATCCTCAGATATTTGCCTGGCTCAGCCTTTTGGACGTCAATGTGTGGGTCATTTTGGCTCTGATGGTATCTGTAGCCGGGTTTACGATGATTTCCGGTTTGCTCATTATTATATTGGAACGTACTAACTTTATCGGAATCATGAAAGCGTTAGGAGCGACTAACCGTGGTATCCGTCATATTTTCTTGTATTTTGCCGTGTTCGTCATGGGGAAAGGATTGCTTTGGGGAAATATAATAGGAATAGGCATAGTGGTTCTTCAGCATTATACAGGAGTATTCCGTTTGGATGCGTCGATATACTATGTGGATTCGGTACCGGTCTTGTTCAATCTCGGGTATGTACTGGCTATCAATGCGGCTACTTTGGTGATATGCGTGTTGTCGCTTATCGTTCCGAGTTTCTTGGTTTCCCGTATCCATCCGGCTCGGTCTATTCGTTTTGAATAAATGTGTATTACGACGGCAATACATTTGTGTTGCATTCTTGTGAAAAATGTTATAGGAATATAATTGTCGCAAAAGGGAAAATGCTTATCTTTGTCACAGAATCAAATATGAAGTAATCGTATGGAGCTTGTTTATTTGGGAATAGTCATATTCCTGTTTGCCCTTTCCACTTTTGATTTGTTTGTGGGGGTCAGTAATGATGCCGTGAACTTTTTAGGTTCGGCCATCGGTTCAAAAGTTGCGCGTTTCAAGACCATTCTGATAATTGCGGCAGTGGGTATCTTTGTGGGAGCCACGACGAGCGACGGCATGATGGACATTGCGCGGCATGGCATTTTTCACCCCGAGTTCTTTACTTTCGAAGAGTTGATGTGCGTCTTTTTGGCAGTGGTTGCTTCTGATGTGATTCTGCTCGATATATTCAATACATTGGGAATGCCCACCTCCACCACGGTGTCGATGGTTTTCGAGTTATTAGGTGGTAGTACGGCCTTGGCTTTGGTGAAGATGCTTCATGATTCCTCGCTTACCTATGCCGGCTTGATTAATACGGATAAAGCCTTTACGGTGATTTTGGCCATTTTCCTTTCTGTCGCCATTGCTTTTGTTTTCGGAATGTTGGTGCAATGGATTTCCCGCCTTATTTTTACTTTTCACTATACCAAGCATCTTAAATATACCATAGGTTTGTTCGGAGGGCTTTCCATTACTTCCATTGCTTATTTCTTATTGGTAAAAGGTTTCGGCAGTGCTTCGTTTATGACCTCCGATATTAAAGTTTGGATTGCTGACAACACGCATGCGATATTGATTTCTTTTATTATCGGATTTACGGTACTGATGCAAGTCCTGCATTGGTGTAAGGTCAATGTTTTCAAGATTATAGTGCTTTTTGGAACATTCTCATTAGCCATGGCCTTTGCTGGGAATGACCTGGTGAATTTCATCGGTGTGACGTTGGCCGGTTTTTCTTCTTATCAGGATTTCATGGCTACTCCGGGGGCGAATCCGGCCACTCACATGATGGGCGTGCTGAATGAACCAGCGGGAACATCTGTCTTTTTTCTTATCGGGGCTGGAGTCGTGATGACGATTGCTTTGATGACATCGAAGAAGGCGCAGAATGTGGTAAAGACTTCTGTCGACTTGTCCCGTCAGACAGCCGGCGACGAAATGTTCGGTTCTTCCCGTTTTGCCCGTCGGTTGGTGAGGAGCGTGATTAACAGCAACGAGTATGTGGTAGACCATATTCCTGCATGGATGAGGAAATGGATCAATTCACGTTTCAATCAGGATGAGGCTATTATTCCGAATGGTGCGGCGTTCGATTTGGTACGCGCTTCCGTGAATTTGGTGTTGGCCGGCTTGTTGATCGTAGTGGGTACGTCTCTGAAACTTCCGTTGTCTACCACATACGTGGCGTTTATGGTGGGCATGGGTTCGTCATTGGCCGACCGTGCATGGGGACGCGAGAGTGCCGTGTTCCGCGTGACCGGTGTGATTTCTGTGATTGGCGGATGGTTTATGACGGCCGGTGCGGCTTTCTTCCTGTGTTTCATCGTGACGTTGTTTGTACATTTCGGTGGAGTGGTGGCTATGGTATTGCTCATTGTTGTAGTCGTGTTCATGCTTATTCAGAATAATCGCAGTTATAAGAAGAAGATGGCGGCAGTACAGCGGGATGAGATTTTCACGGAATTGGCACAAACCAATGATAAGGATGAAGCTTGGGTATTATTGAACCGGCATATCAGTGCTTATCAGTCGAAGATGGTGAAGTATATATCGGAAGCTTATATGCAGACTACTTCCGGTTTGATTGCCGAGGATGTCAAAGTGTTGCGACGGACTTTGAACCATTTGGAGGATGAGCGGAAGAATTGGAAGGTAATCCGTCGGAAAGAACTGGTGGGATTACGTAAAATAGACCCGCTGCAAGCTGTTGAAAAAGATACATGGTTCCATTTGGCATGTAACAGTTGCGAACAGAGTTTGTACTGCCTGAAGCGTATGTGTGAGCCTTCATTGGAACATGTGGACAATAATTTCAATCCCATGCCCGAGGAATACGTGAAAGAATTCATGCCGATTCGGGAAGGGGTGGAAAGGTTGATGAATGTCATTGCCGGCATGATAGAGACGAATAATTACGATAATGCGTTGCAGGTTCGGCAGTTTGGAGACGAGATGAAAGCCCAGTTGTCCCAGCTCCGCAAGATTCAGCAAGACCGCATACGCAAGGGGGATATGGACAATCTGAAGATTGAATATCTTTATATGAGTACTTTGCAAGAGACACAGGAAATAATCGGTCACATGCGTCATTGGGTTCGTGCATGCCGCAGGTTCCAACAAGAAAAAGGTATTGTAACGGTATTGTAACACAGGTTTCATATTCGTGCAACAACTAACTTGTAATTTTGCAGTCGGAAAATAATAATTTAAAGCGGTAAGTCTGATGAATACAAATTACAGGATTCTCGTGGTGGACGATGAAGAAGATTTGTGCGACATCCTGAAGTTCAATCTGGAGAATGAGGGGTACGAAGTAGAAACGGCCAATTCAGCCGAAGAAGCACTTAAGATGGATCTGACCAAGTTCCACCTTCTGTTGTTGGACGTCATGATGGGAGAAATCTCTGGTTTTAAGATGGCCAAGATGCTCAAGCAAGTGCGGGAGACTCGTGATATACCTATTATCTTTCTTACGGCGCGTGATACGGAGAACGATGCCGTCACCGGATTCACTTTGGGGGCGGACGACTATATTTCCAAGCCCTTTTCCCTGCGCGAAGTGCAGATGAGAATCAAGGCTGTGCTTCGTCGTACGGCGCCGCAACAGGCGGTACCGGCTGCTTATATCGGTTTTAAGGAGTTGAAATTGGATCTTAACAAAAAAGAGGCCGTGCTGTGCGGCGAGGCGTTGCAGTTGACTAAGACCGAATTTGAGATTTTGCGCTTACTGTTGGAAAATGAGGGCCGTGTGTTTTCGCGGGCTGAGATACTGCGTAGGATATGGAACAACGATGCCGAGGTGCTGGACCGGACGGTAGATGTGAACATAACCCGTTTGCGTAAAAAACTCGACGGATACGGAAAGTTTGTCGTCACCCGTTTGGGTTACGGATATTGTTTCGATACCTCTGTGAAAGATTGAGATGAAAAGAAAGTCATTGTCATTCAGCCAATATCTGTTTTTTTCCGTTATCGCTATTTATTGTGTTTTCGTAGCAAGTTTCTTGTATTATCAGTATCACCGCGAGAAGACGCATAAGGTGGAGTTGTTGAATTCTACGCTGACCATGTTCAACGTGGATTTGTATGATCACATGGCTGATACGGCCTTTTCAGTGAAAGATTATGTGGCGCGCTATCGTGTACGGCACCATCTTCAGAAACTGCGTGTCACGCTTGTAGACCGTCACGGAAAAGTGATTTTCGATAATGATATTTCCTCCGAACATGTGAAGGATAATCACCTGGACCGTGAGGAAATACGTGAGGCTTTGGCTGCAGGAAGCGGATATTCCATCAAAAGAACCTCAGAGACTCTTGGAGAGGAATTCTTTTATTCGGCGAATTATTTTCCGGAGAAAGAGTTGTTCGTACGTAGCGCATTGCCTTACGATACGGATTTGATTGCCATGTTGAATGCCGACAAGGGGTATTTATGGTTTTCATTTTTGTTATCTGCCATTTTGTTCCTCGTCTTTTATAACTTGACGGCTCGTTTAGGGGCTATGATTACTCAGCTTCGCCTTTTTGCACGTCGTGCCGATCAGGACGAGGCTGTGGATACGAATGATTTGAAGGGATTGGGAAATACCGATTTGGGGCAGATTTCACGGCATATCGTCGATATTTATACACGGTTACGCAAGGCGAAGGACGATCTTTTCCGCGAGCGTGAGAAGCTTATCACACATTTGCAGATTTCCAATGAAGGACTGGCCATTTTCAATCCAGGCAAGGATGTGGTTCTGGCTAACGGGCTTTTCATGCAGTATGTGAATCTGATATCCGATAAGAATATCGGAGGCATAGAAGAAGTCTTTCAAGTGAAGGAATTGCAGCCGCTGTTTGATTTTATAACGATGTCCCGCAAGAGTTTTACGCAGGGAGACCTTAGGCAGAAGTTGTTGGTCGTGGATAAAAACGGTTATGTGTTCAACTTGTCTGTGGCTCTTTTTGTGGATAACAGCTTTGAGATTTCCATTTCTGACATTACGAAACAAGAGGAACAAGCCCGCATGAAGCAGCAGATTACACAAAATATTGCTCATGAGTTGAAGACTCCCGTGAGCAGTATCCAAGGTTATCTGGAAACGATTCTGAATAATCCGGGACTTTCGCCGGATATGCTTAAGAAGTTTTTGGAGCGTAGCTTTGCGCAAAGCAACCGGCTGACGAACCTGTTGCAGGACATATCTACTCTGACCCGTATGACGGAGGCCGGTCAGATGATAGAGGTGACGGATGTGGATTTGGCTTCCATGATTCATAATATCGTGGCGGAACTGGCCTTAAAACTGGAGGAGAAGCAAATGACTGTGGGGATAAATGTTCCGGACAAGTTGGTGCTTCAAGGGAATTCTTCTTTGTTGTACTCCATTTTCCGTAATTTGATGGATAATGCCATTGCATACGCCGGAAACGGTACGCATGTGAACATCGTGTGTTATTCGGAAGACGAGGACGGTTATTATTTCAGTGTGAGCGACAATGGAGTAGGAGTGCCCTCCGAACATTTGGGACGCATCTTCGAACGTTTCTACCGTGTAGACAAGGGGCGTAGCCGGAAATTAGGAGGTACGGGCCTTGGGTTGGCCATCGTAAAGAATGCCGTGCTTTTCCATGGGGGGAATATCAATGCAAAGCCTTCGGGCGGCGGGCATGGTTTGGAGTTCCTTTTCACATTGAAGAAAAAGAAACTCTAAGGGGAAATTGTATTGAGTGGAGGATAAGAAAAACGGTTTGCAAATCATTGAGTTTGCAAACCGTTTTTGTGACTCCGACAGGATTCAAACCTGTAACCTTCTGATCCGTAGTCAGATGCTCTATTCAGTTGAGCTACGGAGCCGTTCTTGTTTTGATTTCGTGTGCAAAGGTATGGCTTTTTATTTAAATCTCCAAATATTGAAGGTGTTTTTTATAATAAAATCGCTATCCTTTTCGGGGGATAGCGATTTTATCTTGCTTATTCTTGCCGTAGCAAGCATGTTAGGTTATTGAATCAAGTCGATGCTGCGTTTTACGAAGTTGCTTAAAGCTTCGCCAGTCAGCATACCGTTTTGCAGCAATGCCAAGTCGATAAGCTGATGCACCTTCTTGTTGTCCTTGCCATAACCGGCCAGTACGTCGTTTTTCTTTTGTTCTTCCGTACTGATGTCCTGATGGCATTTGTCCAATTCATCCTTTTGTGCCTGGTCGATCTCTTCGGGCTTTTTGCCCTCCTGTTGCTGATGGAGTACGGCCTCGCGGGCATGCAACCCTTTGAGTTCGGCTTCGATGGGTTTCAGTTGCTCCGCAGTGTGGGTTTCGCTGTCTGCCAATACCTCCTTAATCAGACGGTGGTCCGTATTCAACACCAAGGTGTACATGTCCGGCATTTCACCGTAGAAGGACATGCCCGGTTGAATATGCGCCATGTCTTTCATACGACGCATGTATTCGCTTTGGGTAATCATGACCGGCATACCGTTTTCTCCCATACTCTGTGCCTCTACGTGGAATTCCGTTTTGTCCAACTTCGGCATCTGGAAATTGAAGATGGCCGAAAGGTTGGCACTCTTTTCAGCATCCAATTCAGATTTGTTGGCATCCTCTTTCACGATAAGTCGGTCGATGATGTCGGCATCCACGCGGGTGAAACGGCTCTTTTCAAACTTGCGTTCCAACATGGAGACGATGGGAGTGTCCAGTTGCCCGTCGAGCAGCAATACGCTGTAGCCTTTGTTCTTGGCTGCTTCGATGTAGCTGTACTGGGCTTCCTTGTTCTGGGCATACAGGTAAATCAGATTACCGTCCTTGTCCGTCTGATTGTCCTTGATGAGTTGCTGGTATTCTTCGAATGTGAAGTATTTACCGTCACAATCCTTAAAGAGGGCGAAGTTCTTGGCCTTGTCGTAGAAGTCGTCCTGTGTCAGCATACCGTAGTTGATGAAAATCTTCAGGTCGTCCCATTTCTCTTCAAATT
>ENA-OPMG01002020-OPMG01002020.1-human-gut-metagenome-genome-assembly--contig:-NODE-2020-length-10344-cov-2.427933_pt1 | contig 10344 bp, 8 predicted proteins | sample MGYA00241522_ERZ501741 | MGnify/ENA primary metagenome ERZ501741 (study PRJEB25962, sample SAMEA2042616) | human gut metagenome | biome: human gut; feature: human-associated habitat; material: faeces...
TATCCGGCTTGACCGGATAATCCATGCCGCAGAATATCATTTTCTCGGTCATCTGTTGTCTCACCCGCCGGGAGAGGCATGACCGGAGCATCAGCCATAAAAAATCCCCGGAATGTCCGGGGATTTTTGTTCAAAACAACAGTTCTATATTTCCGGAAAAATATTTTTGCCGCGGCTCATACGGGTCATCTGGGTTTCGATAGAAGTTGCCAGATTCAGTTTGCCGCCTTTAATAATGCCGCGAACCTGATCGCCCCGGGTTGAATCCGGATTGGTAAACAAATAGCTGACCAGCGGCGTTTTGTTTTTTACGCCGTGCAGTGTTTGGTGAAGCACGCCCAGCATACCGCGGGAAAACAGGTCATAAGCCAGTTCTTCGCTCATCGCTGTGGAGGAGGCGTATTTAACCACCGAGTTAATCGCATCGGTAATGTTGTTGGCGTGAATGGTTGACAAAACCAGGTGTCCCGAAGTGGCAGCGCGCAAAACTTCACTTGCCGTATCCGGGGTACGGATTTCGCCGACCATAATAAAGCGCGGTTTGGAGCGCAAAGCCGATTTTAAGCCCTCGCCCCAGTTGCCGTTCGGCGGCAGCGTTTGCTTGCACAGGCCAAGACCTCCCGCAACCGAATGATAAACACCGTCCAGCGGCATTTCGGTCGGGTCTTCGATTGTGTAGGCAAAGCCGCCTTCCATCGTCAGATATTCTTTCATCAGGCTGGAAATAGTGGTTGTTTTACCGGCACCGGTCGGGCCGGCGCAGAGAATCAGCCCCGAAGCATTGCTGAGGGAAAGCAGGTATTGTGAAAGTTCAACCGGATATCCCAGACTGTTGAACGGCGGCACTTGTTTTGGCATTTTACGGGCGCAGTATTGAATGCCGTAAATGGAAACCGTTCGTTCCACGCGATAAAAAATCTCGTCAAACATAACCGAATAACTGGGGTTGTTGCCGTCCCATGACTGTTCTATCAAGTCAAAAAAATCGTCAAAATCTTCGGCTTCCAAAACCTCCAGTCCGTTAGGCGTAACGTTGTCGGGGATGTAGGCAATTTTGTCCGGCGTAATGTAGATATCCGAGAACAAAACTTCATTTAGTTTAACCATGTTTTCCTCTTTAGTTTTTTATAATTTAAGGCAAAGGAGCATTTTCTGCGGCGTTTTGTTGAATCTCTGCGGAAATTTATCCTTTGTCAGACTCTGTCACAAATAATTATCGCCCTCAACCAAACATGGGGTCAGTTTAACATTAAAAAGAATAATATTTATTTAATCTTTTATGACATTTTTAAGCTCAAACCGCAAATTAAACGCTCTTTTTTCTGCCGCAGGATATAAAAAACCCCGGCATAACCGGGGTTTTTCTTAAATACTTGTATGTTACAAATAGTACCAGGTAATAACGCACTGCTCATTGGTACATCCGCAAGATGTTGCAGCATCTGACGGAGAAACCGGCAGGTTCAGGTTTCCGTAGCTTGCAGCACCGGCACCGCTTGTATTAGCACTTACAGCAGGAACCGAAGCTGTGGTGATACCGGATGTTCCGCTTCCGACGGTTATCCCGATAAAACCGGAAGAAGAACCGGAACCCCAGTCAGCAGTCAAAATACTGACGCAGGCTTCACGACCTAAACCGCCGTATGAAATATAGAAAGCACCGGCAGAACTGCTGTTAAATGCACCGGTACCGATTGTGACACCGCCTTGAAAAGCGTTAACCAACGTATTAGATGTTAATCCTTCCATTTCAGCCGGAACCACACCCATATTAAAGGCATTAGATGTCTGCAAACCGGAATAACTCCGCTGTCCGGAATACAAAGTACGAATATTGGCCACAGTCATGGAAACCTGGTCAAAGGTCTTGGTGATTTTAAATTTTGTCATTGCTTTTGAATAACCTGCGATACCGCCGACTGACAGAACGCCGATAATCGCAAGCACGCCGAGCATTTCCACCATGGAACGGCCGGTCTGTTCATTTCTTTCAAGTAAGTTAACCATTTTCTTTCTCCTTAGTTCAACTGCATTCTATCATAATTATAACAGGTTAAAATTTTGTTACAATTCTGGCTTTCGCCATATTTGTTATTCCTTTTTATAACTTTAGTCATAAAAAATAAAACTTTATTCAAAGCGCCAGGAAACAATATTGTTTTTGCCGCAATATTTGGCTGCGTCTTGTTTGGTAATCGGCAGCGGATTGCTTCCGCCCCAGTTAAATTCATAGCGCTGTTCGCCGTTGCTGATAATCATCTGCAACAGGCTCAGGCTCTCCCTTTCGTTCAGCCGAAAAGCGGCCATAACCGTACATTCGCTTTTGTTGAGTTCGGGAAACGTAACCGTAAAATGACGCGTTCCCGGCATGATAATGCTGCCTTGTTCATCTTCGCCGATAATAACCGGTTTGCCGAAAGCGTTTTGCAGTTTGCCGTCAATCAGCATGCCGCCGGCTTCCAAATTGTTTTTGATGACCGTTTCGGTGTTGAGCCCCCAATATCCCGGTTTGGTCTGATAAAACAGCCGGATGTTGTTGGCTGTTTGTGCCAGTTGGGTCGCCGCGATTTCAATTTTGGGATTCGGCCGGATAATCCAGGCCAAAACAATAATAATCGCCGCCGTCATAACCGTAATGGCAATAATAATTTTCTGATCCAGCTTAACCGCACGACGGTAAGCATAAAAACGCTGTTTCAGAAAAAGCAGATAATCTTTTATTTTTTTCATTGTCTTATCCCATCCCGCTGGTGATTTGGTCTTGCATGTCGAAAACACCCATAACCGCCCAGGCAATAACGCCGCCGACGGACAGCAGGGCAACCATGTTCAGAACGCTGGCTTTTTGCTCAATAACATAGACCGATTCTTCCAGCCAGTCGTTGGCCAGCTTGTCCATTGCCTCTTCAAAATTGTCCAGTTCGGAATAAATCTTCAGGTCGGCAATAATCTCCCTGTCCGGGAAATCCAGCCCGGTTTTTTCCAGAGCCTGGCCGAGGTTGTCACCGTTATTGACGAAGATGAGCGTTTTATCGATTCTTTCCCGCAGATAAGGGTTTGCATCACGCCGCAGTGCCTGTAATGCGGTTGAAACCGGCGTACCGCTTTTGACCAGAGCAGACATCGCCAGCAGCCAGCTGATACCTGAAAAGACTTTATACAACGACCATGGCGGCAGACTGTCGAAAAATGAACGGATTAAACCATGCCAGATGCCGATAGTCAGATAAATGATCGCCATCACTGTCGGCAGAGCCGCAAAAGCAACCGTCCAGTAGGTTCTGATCCAGTCGGAAACGTCAACCAGTGTTTTCGCCGATCCGCGCCAGCGCACATTCGGGGCGGCTTCCTGCATCGGCGGCACCATGTAGGCGCCGATACCGTACAAAATCAATACGTACATAAACATCAGGAATGCCGGATAAACGATAGCCCCCACAATCGGGCGCACCATTTTGGTCGTTCCTTCCGTTACTTTAATCAGGTTTAATAAAGCGCTTTCAAGGTTAGAGACGTCACCGGTGGAAAGCATCAGTCTTTCACGCGCCGGAGCCCAGCCTTTCAGGGCGTCGGCAAACGTCAAACCGTTTTGCAAAGACTTGGACCACGCTGCAATAGCGATTGCAATCGGCTCGCCTGGACTCTTGCCGCCGTTGCTGGCGCCGTCGTACAGCAAGTCAAGCGCATCCATCAGCGAAAAGCGGTTAGACATCAGTGAGGCTATTTTCCGATACATCTTCAGTCTTGTCTTGTTAGACATTTTTGTAACAAGTTTGGCATATTGTATTTCAACCGCGCCGACGCTTTTCATTGCGCGGGTCAATGTCTCGGAACGTTTTTTATCGTCTTGTGCCATAAAATCCTCCTAGTAAGCCGGACGTTGGTCAAGCAGGCCGCACCAGCGCTCAACCTCGTCCAAATCAATATAGCCCTTGAGCATACGTTCGATTGCGGCGTCTTTCAACGGTCGCCCGTTCAAATCGCTGGTCCAGTAATCAATTGCTTTGCGGGTTTCGCCGGCAATCATCAGCTCCAGAAAAACCGCATCCGGCAAAATAATTTCCGGCACGCTCATACGCCCTTTAATTCCCTTGTTGTCGCAAAATTTGCACCCCGGTCCGCGCACATAGGTATTTTCAATACCGAAATCACCCAGGGCAATCTTCAGCCGCTTGACCGCCGGGTCGTTAAGCCTCTCTTTGACCGAGACCCGGCAATGCGGACATAATTTGCGGAATAAACGTTGTGAAATCAGCCCCTTAACCAATTCGGGATCCGCCAGCATATATGGCTGAATCCCCATGTCTCGCAGTCGGGTGATAATCGCCGGGGCGCTGTTGGCGTGCAGGGTCGTCCATACGCCGTGTCCGGATAATGCCCCCTTAAAAGTTAATTCTGCCGTAGCCAAAGCACGAGTTTCGCCCACCATCATACCGTCCGGGTCTGAACGCAGTGCCGCCGACAATGCTTTGGTAAACATTTCGGCCTTTTCTTCTTCGGTATTGGCATTGGTAACCGGCATCTGCCGGGCGCCGGGAATAGGATATTCCGGCGGGTCTTCCACCGTAATCAGGTTAATTTCGTAATTTTTTTCCTGCAACAGTTTAATCATGTTGCGTTGCAGGGTTGTTGATTTTCCCGAACCGGTCGGCCCGGCAATAACACTCAATCCGGTCGGAACCGCCCGCAGCCGGTAAAACAGGTTTTCTTCATATTCGCCGAAACCCAGAGCCTGCAAATCGCCGCTGCCGTCGGGATTTTCATCGGCATACAGCAGACGCATGACCAAATATTGCGAACCGAACGCAATCGGGTTAAACTGCAAACGGATAGCCAGAACGTTATGCGGCAGCATCAATTTGCCTTTGGAGCCGCGCAACGGTGTTGATCCCAGTTTCTGGGCGCCCTGAAACTCGTTTTGCGCATAGTTTGAGTCGGAAATGTCTGCCGAAGCGAAAGCGGCGCGGACAAAAGATTCGCCCCAGTCTTTGTTATACTCCATCACCGTTTGCATCATCCCGTTGACGCGAAACATAATCTGCGTGCTGTCGGCCACCACAACGTGAACGTCTGACACCTTTACCGCGGCCGCCCGGGCAATTACGTTAACGAAGTCTTTCTGCATTTGCAGTTGGTCAAGGTCTTCATCGCCCTCAATGTCCGACATCGGCTGTGCGCGTTCGCCGTAAGCGTAAACGGCATTGATTTCGTTTTGGCTGACATAGGTCGGTTTGCTGATGTTCAGATGTTTTTTGCGGGCCAGAACTTCGAAACTTAAAACGCGCCCGTCAAATTTATGAGATTCGACAACCAGAAAACGCCCATCGGCAAACAAAGCCAGCAAACGCCGGGTATCGTCATTGATAACCAGCGAAGAACCCGGAAGCGTCAGAAGCTTGTTCCCGCCGCTGAAAAGGTCATCAATCAGATTATATTTCTTTCCTCCGCCTGCTTCTGAGGCGCCGATAACCTGACCTGAAGTCTTTCCGGCGTCGGAAGCAGCTTCTTGAATTTCTGATTCGTCGGCCATTTTTTTACTTACCTGATAAACATCCCTTCACGAAGGCTGGGCAATCCCTGACTTGAATTCAAGCTTGGCAGGGGTTCCAAATCATTGTCGCCGTTTCCGCCCCTTTGCGGCAGCGGGGTAATTCCGGCTCTGGCGGCGGAAGATCTGACCGGTTCACGGTCAAGTACGCCGCCGGCGGCAAAGTATAAATAATCTTTGGTGCCGTTTTTGTCAGCCCGCAGATAAGTCTGCGAAATTTCGTCAACCGTATGACCGCTCTGCAGAACCGTTCCTTTCTGAACCATAAAGGAAGAACCGCTCTTGTTGATTAATTTGGCCGCCAGTTCGTTGCCTTTTCCGCTGATTTCCATAATCGCGTATTCGTCAGACAATTTCTGATTCTTTTTCTCTTCGGCATTTTCTTCCGAGGCCGAGGCAAAAGGATTGGTCTTGTCTTTGTTCTTTGCCGTATTTTCTTCTTCTCTGGCCAGCTTTTCCGCCTCCAGTCGTGATTTCAGGATGGAAATCTGCGTTTGCAGATTGGCCAATTCGCGGCTGTAATTCTTTTTTGCCGTTTCTGCGGCGTCGGCTGCCTTGGAAGCTAACTGAGCCAAGTGGTTAAGCTTCATTTTAAAGTTCTTGACCAGTTTTTCTCTGTCTTCCTCGGTCTTAACGATTTCTCCGTACAAACGGGCATTGTTTTCAATCCATTTCTGGTTGGTATCTAGCATTTGCTCTTTATATGCGTTGACAATATTTTCCTGTCTCAGCTTTTCATAGGCAATGTTAAGCTCTCTCAGCTTCTGCTCTTCTACCAGCAGTTTGCGTTCCTGCTCTTTTTCCCATTCGATCCGTTTGCGCTCTTTTTCCGCTTTTTTCTCGTTGAGATCATCAACGGCCTTTTGCCGGGCGGCTTTAATTGCGGCAATCTCGTTTTTAACTTTTTCCCGGCGCAGTTCCAAAGTCAGCAGGCTGGTTTGTTTTTCCAAATCAGACATCTGGTTAAATAATTCATTGTCAACCTGCGATAGAATTCCTTCGCCGAAGTTGCTGCTTTCCGGTGTTGTCGGCTGCGGTCTGGACAGCGGGGACAAGGTCGGATTAGCCGGCTGTACTTGCGGCGCGGCGGCAGGCAACCCTGCTGACGGAGCCTGATTGGCTGCAGTCATAGGCTGTATCGGGGCCGTATTGTTGGCCGCATTGTTATCCGGCGGCAATAAACCGCTGTCACCGTTCAAATTCGGCAGATTTAAGTCATTTGATGCATTCTGATCCGGCCCGGTCAGAGGAATAATCGCTTCATCGTCAGACTGCGGCGCCGGAAGTTCTGTCGGAGCATCATCATTTAACGAAGGCGGAACCAGCAAGCCGCTGTCGTCGTCGGTATCGTTCAGCGTTATTTCGCTCGGAAGGGCATTGGCTGCACCTGAATTCGGAAGTTGGGCATAAACCGGCTGCCCGGCTGCGGCTGCAATAATCAGCGCCAGAGCTGTAATGCCTAAACTGTTTCTGATATTATAATACATAGATTGCTCCCTCATAATGCCACTTCTTGCTGGTAACGTCATATTTTATATTATTAATCTCAAGTCCTGAAAATTTTGTTAATAAATCATTCCAGACCGATGGATTTTGCATCGAGTCAAAACTGAATTTGACTGAACGATATATATTATTGCGCGGCGAAGTATAAGAAAAACTTGTCAGAGAAATCTCCTGCCCGATAGCCTGAAACATATTGTTCAGTACGTTTTTCAAATCCACGTCCATATATTGCGGCGGCGACGAGATAATATCAACCTTATTTAAAGGAACAGAAACCATCATCGTATTTCCGTCATCGGAAACCGATTTGCCCGAAAAATTAATGCCGGACACGTTTAAAGCCTTGTCAATCCAACTGATACGGCCGACTTCTCGAGTCCAGAACGTGGTTACACCGCTGGGTCCGCAGGATAAACCGCCGATTTTCCAGCCCGGAGGCATAATTCGAATTAATGCATTGATGCCGTCACGACATTGCAACATAATATCTGTCGGGTTATTTAAACGCTCCCACGGCTTTATCTCGGGCGGTTCCTCCACCGGTTTAACGATTTTGGGCTGAACCGGCGCGATAATCGGCCGTTTCGGCGGACTGAAAAACAAACTGCTGATAATGCTGGACAGCAGCCAGAAACCGATAATGCCGGAAACGGCAATAACCGCAATCAGCTTGGTTCCCCGCAACGCTTTAATCTTTTGCAGTTTGCCTTTGGCACCGCGTTGTAAAAGTTTTCCTAATTCCGGATATTCGGTCTCTTCAATTTCCCATTCCGGCGGAGCAATTTTGCGGCCCCAGTCCGGCACGGCCAGCATCGACAGAAACTGGTTTTTGGCGTCTTCCTCGTTAAGAAAGAGCATATCGCCGTCAGACAGGATAATATCGTTACGGACGCAGGTGTACCACCAGCCGTTTTTGACTTTGAATACGCCGACGAAAGAAGAACGGTCGCTTAATGCTGTAGCCAGAGAAACCGCCGCAGCCGGGGTTCCCGACTTATATCCTGCATGCGCGACGCAAATACCGAACTGCGGCGCTTTGCCCGGTTTGATACAGAAAAGGTCAGCCCCTTCCAAAACGCCGGCGGAAGCTTCTTCCACTTCCGCATACGGATCGTCTTTGTTCTGCAAGGGCTGCCAGAACAAACTGGTGGCGTAAGACGTTCCTTCGATGTTAATCTCCGTTCCCCAGGAACGGTTAACATTCGAATCAAAGTCTTGATCTTGAAACTTAGCGTCTTCCAGCACCATTTGTTTTTTTCCTATATTAATCTTTCATTCTTGATTCCGGAGATAACGGAGAATCCAGAACCACCGGCGTCAGGATAATGACCAGAATGCTTCTGGTTTTGCTGGCTGTGCCTGTCCCGCCGAGCAGTGAGTTGTTGGCCGAACCGACACCGGATTTTTCACTGGTATTTTCAACCCGTTCATAACCGGTCAGTACCAAAGACTGCCCTGATTTCATCGCAACTTCCTGCGTAAACCCGCGGGATTCGATAATCGGGTTCTGAATATATTGTCCGCCGCCTTCGCTGGTCTCGCCGTCGGTACGGTCATCCAGACTGACTTTTTCCAACGAAATCAAATCCGAAAGGGTTAGGTTAAACATCAGCATTAACCGTCCGTGTTCCAGAATACGCGGCAAAACGTCCATGGTAAAACCGGTTTCGATTTCTTCGGTCTCTGTCGAAACGTCATAGTAGCTGGCATCGCCGCCGCTGTTGGTTTTGGTAATTTCCGAAATATAGTTCTGCTTTTTAACAACCTGAATCGGGGCCGGTTTGTTGTTCAGCGTGGTAACCGTACCGCTGGTAATCAGGTTGGTCGTTCCCTGAGTTGACAAAGCCTGCAGAGCACCGTTAACGGTAACGTTTCCGGGCAGCAGGGTCATTGTCAGGTTCTTGGTGACGTCTTGCCCCAAACCGCCGGCAATACTGGAAACGCCGATGCTTTCGCCCTGCGGACTTTTCCAAACGGCAGACAAGTCCAAACCATATTGATCGCTGTCGTCAATGCTGACCTGCAGAACTTTAACGCTGATGGCCACCTGACGTGACAAACGGGTATTTTGCTCGTTAATGTATTTAGCCACTTTTTTAATGTCGTTCGGTGTTGCGCTGACGGTAATCGTACCGTTGGACGGATCCATCGTGTATTTTGAATCTTTGTCCAGCATATTCTTTATGGCAGTTTCAATGTTCTTCCAGAAATCCATCTTGGTACTGCTTTGCAGTGAGATGGAAGACGAACCGCCGCTGCCTTGTGAAGAACCTCCGACATTAACCGAAAGGGACGGCGTGCTCGGCAGCGTATATAAAACGAAAGTCCTGGTAACGAATTTGTAAAAATAAATTTCTTTACGGTCATATTTCCACCAAATGCCGAAACGGGAACCGATTTCGTTCAACAGCCCGCTCAGCGGCCCCTGATAGGAAACCAGCATCTTGCTGGGATCGGTCCAGTCCGCGTTGATAGCTTGTGCCGTCGGCTTGTTTTTGGCGCCGTTGCTTAAAACTTCTTTTTCCAAATGTGTTGCGTAACTGACGCGCATTCCGGTAATTTTGTTAATCATATCGCCGATTTCATACAGCGTAATCGGACGGTTGCTGATTAAGGTAATGCCGTCTTTCCCTTCCAGATATGACGGAATAGGCTGGCCTTCATATTCTATTTGGCTTGAATCGCCGAGCCAGATGTCGTTTTTGACGCGAACCACGTCGTCGTTAAGAGCTTTGTCCGGAATTTTGGCCGTCTCTTTCAGCTGCGTCGTTGCTTCAACCTCGCGGTCAATGGTCGCATCCATTTTGGTTGAAAGCGAACAGGAACCCGCAATTGCGACCATTAAAGCGCCCAGGCTGTACTTGGTAATCTTATTCATAAGCATTTTCATCCTCCATGGTCTCAACAACTAAGACGCGGTTTCCTTTGTAAAAAGTGGCAATCGGCGCCGGCCGGGCTCTGGCAAAAGCTCTGATTAACGCGGAGCTGACATCGGCAAAACGGCCGCGGAACATCGCACCGGCCGTGAGCGTGTAATTGCGGTTGGAATTCCAGATTAATCTCCAGCCGGCTCTTTCGCTCCATTCGGTCAGCAGGTCTTTCAGGGTCTGCCCTTCTTCGGCCAGCCAGTCTTCTACCGGGTCTTCGGCGTTATATTCGCCGCTGCCGTTAGACATTCCGGTATCGTTTTCCTTGATTTCTTCTTCATAATCGACAACTTCGCTCTCGATAGACGGGGGAATAGCCGCAGACATGTTGCTTCCGGCACCGCCGTCAACAATATTCTTGTC
>ENA-OPMG01002033-OPMG01002033.1-human-gut-metagenome-genome-assembly--contig:-NODE-2033-length-10293-cov-4.927525_pt1 | contig 10293 bp, 8 predicted proteins | sample MGYA00241522_ERZ501741 | MGnify/ENA primary metagenome ERZ501741 (study PRJEB25962, sample SAMEA2042616) | human gut metagenome | biome: human gut; feature: human-associated habitat; material: faeces...
GAGAACTTGCCTATCACAGAGGGTGTAGAGCGACTGATGTATGTATTGAAGAAGTACGGTTACAAAATCGCCATCCTTTCGGGAGGATTCACTTATTTCGGCCAGTACCTACAAAAGAAATACGGTATAGATTACGTCTATGCCAACGAACTGGAAATTATTGACGGCAAACTGACCGGACGTTACCTGGGAGATGTAGTAGACGGAAAACGGAAAGCCGAACTGCTCCGCCTCATTGCACAAGTGGAAAAGGTGGATATTGCACAGACCATCGCCGTAGGAGACGGAGCCAACGACCTTCCTATGCTGGGGGTTGCCGGACTAGGAATCGCCTTCCACGCCAAGCCCAAAGTGGTGGCAAATGCCAAGCAATCGATCAACACTATCGGACTGGATGGAGTGCTCTATTTTCTCGGATTCAAAGATTCTTACTTGAATATGTAATTAGACCAAAAAATAGATTATCTTTGCTGACAAATTAAATAAAAGAATGAAGTTTTCCGAACTACAATTAAATGCAAATGTGCTTGAGGCGCTTGATGCCATGCGATTTGACGAATGTACGCCTATACAGGAACAAGCAATTCCAATCATACTAGAAGGTAAAGATTTGATAGCAGTTGCACAAACGGGCACTGGTAAAACAGCAGCATTCCTGCTGCCTATCCTGAATAAGTTATCCGAAGGAGGACATCCCGAAGATGCCATTAACTGTGTCATTATGTCCCCTACCCGGGAATTGGCGCAGCAAATCGACCAGCAAATGGAAGGCTTCTCCTATTTTATGCCCGCATCGAGTGTTGCCGTATACGGTGGAAATGATGGAATATTGTTCGAACAACAGAAAAAAGGACTCACTTTAGGAGCTGATGTTGTTATTGCTACTCCCGGACGTCTGATCGCCCATTTAAGCCTTGGATATGTAGATCTTTCCAAGGTTTCTTATTTTATTCTGGATGAAGCAGACCGGATGCTCGACATGGGATTCTACGAAGATATCATGCAAATAGCTAAATATCTGCCGAAGGAACGACAGACTATCATGTTTTCAGCCACAATGCCGGCAAAGATACAGCAATTGGCAAATACGATCTTAAACGATCCGTCAGAAATAAAGCTCGCTGTTTCCAAACCTGCGGAAAAGATTATTCAGGCGGCATACGTCTGCTATGAAAATCAAAAGTTGGGCATCATACGCAGTCTTTTTATGGATGAGGTTCCGGAACGTGTGATTGTCTTTGCTTCTTCCAAAATCAAGGTTAAAGAAGTTGCCAAGGCGTTGAAATCAATGAAGCTGAACGTAGGTGAAATGCATTCGGACTTGGAACAGGCTCAACGGGAAACGGTCATGCACGAGTTTAAAGCCGGACGAATCAATATATTGGTAGCTACGGACATCGTTGCACGTGGTATAGATATCGATGATATCCGCCTGGTTATCAACTTCGACGTGCCTCACGACAGCGAAGACTATGTACACCGTATCGGACGTACAGCACGTGCCAACAATGATGGTGTAGCACTTACGTTCATCAGCGAGAAAGAACAAAGTAACTTCAAAAGTATTGAGAACTTCCTGGAAAAAGAGATTTATAAAATTCCTATTCCTGAAGAATTGGGAGAAGCTCCGGAATACAAACCGCGTCCTTTTAGCAAGGGCAAGGGTGGCAACTACAAAAGAAAAGATTTCCGGGGAAAAAGAAACAACGGAGGGAAGAAAAGCAACTACCCTGCGCCCAGACAGAAATAAAATCTGTATTTCCTTGTTTGGATAGAATCTGTATTTCTTATTTTGAGAAACCTGATTCCTATTTGGATAGAATGTAGAGACCTTATTTGGATGAGGTAATCTCCAAATCGCCTTTAAAGCTCACTTCCATATTTACAATGCTATATATGGAAGTTTCCGGAATGGCTAATACAGCTTGATAATGAAAACCATTCCGGTTTACTTTCACAAACTTTGTATCTGACAAAATTGATTGCGCCAGGAAATCCGCAGGAACCACTTTGTCGAACATCTGTTTGGTTATATCGCTGGCAAACAGGCTCTTTTTACCTTCATACACACAAATGTGCATCACATTATCATAGTATACATTATCCATGCTAATCCCGTCTTCGGAATAAGTCGTCTTGATGACTCTCATTTTAGAAGGATTAATATATACGTATGCGCGATAGCGAGTGCCATTATAGGTCACTACACTATCGCGTTTGGTTACTTCCGTATATGCCGGAATGACTAATTCCTGACGGACAAAATAGATTGAATCATTGGCATCTTCGGATTTATGCAACTTAATTACATCATCCGTTATGGAATGAAACCAGAATATATGTTCTGCCTGCTTATCAATCTTGTAATAAGTAGTATCATTTCCATAAGTATAAAGAGTATCCCGTATTATTTTAAATGCAATGGGAGTACTTTGTACATCTGCATAGTAGATAGTATCTCCTTCTACACGCATCAACGGGCTCTCCGTTTCATCGTCCAGCCAAATTCCCTGCAGTAGTCCTTTTGCACTAAGATCCTCTTTCTCTTGTTGAAGAGAATGGGGACTCTTATTGCCGCTACATGCCGCGAAAAAGATTGCCATTAACGATACAGCCACATTTTTCATCATCTATCTTAGTTTTGTATAAAGATACTCCTATTTTTTTATTTACCAATACAGTGATAAATAAATCCGAGTTCTTCCATCTCTTTTTTATCATATATATTACGTCCGTCCAACACAATCTGCCGGGACATCGTTTTCTTGATAACGGCCCATGAGGGCAGACGGAATTCTTTCCATTCGGTAACCAGCATCAATACATCAGCATCCAACACTGCATCGTACATATCACAAGCATAATAGATTTTTTCTCCAATTCTACGCTTGCACTCTTGCACGGCAGCCGGATCGTATGCGCGTACTTTACAACCTGCTTTCAGCAATTTATCGATCAGGACTAATGCCGGAGCCTCACGCATATCATCCGTTTCCGGTTTAAATGCCAATCCCCACAAAGCAACAGTCTTACCCTGCAAATCACCATTAAACTGTTTCATTAACTTTTCGAACAAGACGCTTTTTTGGTTCTCATTCACTTCTTCCACAGCCGTAAGTACCCGCATGGTATAACCATTCTGTTCTGCTGTTTTAATCAATGCCTTCACATCTTTGGGGAAGCAGGAACCACCATATCCGATACCCGGGTACAGAAACTTACGTCCGATACGAGTATCCGAACCTATCCCACTACGCACCATATTCACATCCGCACCAACAATCTCGCACAAGTTTGCAATATCATTCATAAAGCTTATACGGGTTGCCAGCATCGAATTTGCCGCATATTTAGTCATTTCCGCAGACGGAATATCCATGAAAATCACACGGAAATTATTCAATAAGAATGGTTTATATAGTTTGGACATCAATTTCTCCGCACGTGCCGACTCCACTCCCACTACCACGCGGTCCGGGCTCATAAAATCACTGATAGCATTTCCTTCTTTAAGGAATTCCGGATTAGAAGCCACATCAAAATCAACCGTCACGCCTCTCTTATCCAGTTCTTCCTGAATAACCGCACGAACCTTACTGGCAGTGCCTACCGGAACGGTACTTTTGGTAACTACCAATTTATACTGTTTCATGTTGCGACCAATGGTACGGGCCACCTCCAATACGTATTTCAAATCAGCGCTGCCATCTTCATCCGGAGGAGTTCCAACTGCACTGAATATAACTTCCACTTCATCCAGACAACTTTCCAATGAGGTAGTAAACTTCAATCGCTTTGCTTTCATATTACGGAGTACCATCTCTTCCAATCCATTTTCATAAATTGGAATGTTCCCCTTTTGCAAAGATTCGATTTTCTCTTTGTTCGTGTCTACGCACGTTACATTCACGCCAATTTCGGCAAAACATGTGCCTGACACCAGACCCACATACCCTGTTCCCACGATTGCAATTTTCATACTTAATCTATTGTTTGTTTAGAAATTCATTCAAAATAAACGGCGTCCTTGAAAGCAGTTCCCTCTCTGTCTTTCGCAGATAATAACATTTGCGAATCTGCCAACGGCCAGTCTATCCCCAACGTTTCATCATTATACAAAATAGAAGCTTCCGCCTGCGGAGCATACTTGTTATCTACCTTATATGTAAAAACAGCTTCTTCACTCAAGACAGCAAAGCCATGAGCAAAACCACGGGGAATAAAAAATTGTCTCTTGTTTTCTTCACTAAGCAATACACAAACATGCTTTCCAAACGTAGGCGATGATTTACGCAAATCAACGGCAACGTCCAGCACTTTTCCTTTAAGAACACGAACCAGTTTCGCCTGACTATGTTCTCCTTTTTGATAGTGCAATCCACGCAATACACCAAAAGATGATTTCGACTCGTTGTCCTGTATAAAGTTTACGGGACCAATATTGGCTTCAAACTCTTCTTTCTTATAGGCTTCCATAAAATAGCCTCGTTCATCGGAGAAAACTCTAGGCTCGATCAGCCATACTCCGTCTATTTCTGTCTGTATATAGTTCATTATTGATAGTGATAAATAAAACGATGCAAAAGTAGTGAATTTTTCGAAGTTTTCTGGGATATATTCAATTTATCTCTTAATTTTGCAGACATGATTGAATTGGCACAACATATAGAGACTTTACTACTGGAAAACGACTGCGTCATTGTTCCGGGATTTGGTGGTTTTGTAGCGCATTATTCGCCCGCAACCCGCGTAAAGGAAGAAAATATATTTTTACCTCCTACCCGTACAATCGGCTTTAATCCTCAATTAAAACTGAATGACGGCGTACTGGTGCAATCTTATATGTCAGCATACGACACAAGTTTTGCTGACGCCAGCCGTATAGTAGAAAAAGAAGTAAACGAATTTATCGGTCTCCTTCATGAGGAAGGGAAAGCCCATCTGGATAATATAGGCGAGATTCAATCTAACATTTATGGCAACTACGAGTTCGTTCCTTATGATTATAAGATAACAACTCCTTCATTATATGGTCTCGACTCTTTTGAAATACATGAACTTTCGGCTCTGCAGCAGAAAGAAAAAGTATTGGTACCGACTTATCAGGAAAAGGAAAAGAAGACTTTTGAAATTAGTATCAACCGCGCGTATCTCCGCAATGCTGCAGCAATGATTGCTGCCATCGTATTGTTCTTTGCCTTTTCAACTCCGGTAGAGAATACCGACGTTCAAAAGAACAATTATGCACAGTTATTGCCCAGCGAGCTTTTTGAGCAAATAGAAAAGCAATCGGTTGCAGTAACTCCTGTTTATGTTAAGAACGATGCTGCGCAACAAGCAAAGAAGCTTTCTGCTTCTTCTGCTTCAACCAAAACTTCATCTGCTAAAAAGCATACAACGGATAAAGCCAGGACTTCCAAACCGATCGCAGTAAGAGAAGTGGAAGTGGTAAAACAGGAAACAGCGACTCCTGCTCCTGCGGTGAAATCTCAAGAAAGTGCAAATCATCCTTTTCATATCATTGTGGCAGGAGGAATCAGCCTGAAAGATGCAGAAGTTATTGCGAACCAATTAAAATCAAAAGGATTTGCAGATGCAAAAGCTCTGAACACTGATGGTAAAGTACGTGTCAGTATCAGTTCATTTAACAACCGTGATGAAGCGACCAAGCAATTACTTGAGCTAAGAAAAAACGAAACTTATAAGAATGCCTGGTTACTGGCTAAATAAAAAACCCTTTTAAAAAGCATGAAACGAGTTCTTTGTCCTAAATGTGAGAATTATCTTTATTTTGATGAAACCAAGTATAGCGAAGGCCAATCACTGGTATTTGAATGCGAACATTGTGGCAAGCAATTCAGTATCCGGTTAGGAAAAAGTAAAGTTAAGGCTCTTAGAAAGGAAGAAAACCTGGAAGAAGAAGCTGAATCTCATAAAGAAGAATTCGGATATATCACTGTTATCGAAAATGTATTTGGTTTTAAACAGTTACTTCCCTTGCAGGAAGGTGACAATGTCATAGGCCGCCGTTGTGTAGGAACAAACATTAATACTCCCATTGAAAGTGGTGATATGAGCATGGATCGACGCCATTGCATCATCAATATAAAGCGTAATAAGCAAGGAAAGCTAGTCTACACATTACGAGATGCTCCTAGTCTCACAGGTACTTTCCTTATGAATGAAATTCTGGGAGATAAAGACCGTGTACGCATTGAAGATGGCGCTATTGTGACAATTGGAGCTACTACATTTATTTTGCATACGGCTGAACAAGAATAATAAATAACTTGATAATAAAAAATGAGGTTGTGTCAAAACGTTGGCACAACCTCTTTTATATTTTACAGTTCTGCTATATTTTCTTTTGGCTATGCTGCTTTTTCCTCATGCATTTGGCAACAAGTTGCTATATTCCAATTATATCGGGTTATAAATAGTCCCATAAACATATATTTGGCAACTGTAATGAGCCCCTTTCCTTCTTTTATCAGTTTAGCACACATTTTTTTGATATTAAAGGCTATAGCAAAGAAAGCAAAGTCCATTGTAACCTTGTCTTCTCCCACATGCCGGAATCTTCTGTATGCCATGTTGTATTTCATTTGTCCAAACACAGCCTCTGGTTCTATACACCTCCTGCCTCTATGCTTGATACCTTCTTCTGAGAGCAACCTTTCCCGTGCCTGCCGTTTGTATTGATTTAATCGGTGGTTGACTTCTATAATACGGTTCCCCCAAGCTTTAAAACAACTGCCACGCAAAGGGCAACCTTCGCATCTTTTTGCTTTATACCGGGCACTTTCGATGATGTATCCGCTCGCTGTCTTGTCACGTTTGGTTCCTATACGGTTCATGTGCTGTCCCATAGGACAAACGTAATAATCCTCTTGGGCATTGTAATGGAGACTTTCGGCATGGAATGGGTTGGGAGTATAACGAGGACGCTGTTCTTTATGGAAGTAATTGTACTTGATGAAGGCTTCTATCCCATTCTCCTGCATGAACCGGTAATTTTCTTCCGAACCGTAACCGGAGTCTGCCACACAGATATTCGGTAAACGGTTATAGCGGTACTGGAAAGAGTGGAAAAAAGGTATGAGGGTCAGTGTATCGGTAGGGTTGGGAAACAGACGGAAGTCTGTGATGAATTGGTTTTCAGTACCTATTTGCAGATTATATCCGGGTTTGGTCTGCCCGTTCTTCATGGCATCTTCTTTCATGCGCATGAATGTGGCACCAGGATCGGTCTTGGAATAGGAGTTACGTTCTCCAAGGGTATCAAGGTGATTGTCGTATTCTATCAGCTTGTCACGATACCCTTCAAGTTCCATGACCTGCTTCTTCTTTTTGCGCAGGGCTTTCTTTTCTTCCTTATCCTTTGTTGCAGGCTGGCGTTCCAGGGCTTCTTTAAGTTCATCCACTATGTCAGAGAGCCTGCAGGGAGTAAACTCCACGGATGTGTCTTTTATAGAGTTCTCCTGTGCAATGGCTTCATCCACCTGTTCCAAGAGAATACGGATTTTATCCATTAGTCTCGTACGGTTCCGTTCGACTGTCTTGCGCCAGACAAAAGTATATTTGTTGGCTTTGGATTCAATCTTGGTGCCGTCGATATACTCCACATCAAGGCTGATGAAACCTTTATCGGCAAGGACAAGAACCAACTGGGTAAATACATTATTTATTTCCTCCTTTACACGGTTACGAAAACGGTTGATCGTGATAAAATCCGGATGCTCATTACCGGCAAGCCAAATATAATGAATGTCACGAAGGAGGTGCTTCTCTATTTTACGGCAAGAATAGATATTATTCATGTAGGCGTAGATTATCACCTTAAGCATCATTTTAGGATGATAAGGACAACGGCCCGTTTCCTTATAAAGCTTCTTGAAACTCTCAAGATTGAGATTGTCAATAACAGCATTCACGATGCGGACCGGGTCGTTCGCAGCTATGTTTTCATCAATTCTTTGTGGAAAAAGAACGGTTTGGTTGGGAATGTAAGGACGAAAATGTAACTTTGCCATAACGAAAAACTTTATACCTAAAGATACGAAAACTTTGGGTAATAACAAAGCCCGGGCTTGAGAAAGTCTGGGCTTTGCGCATAAAAAAAGGCTGTGTCAGCGTTTTGACACAACCTCATTTTTTTATTTAGTCTTCTAATTACAGAATACCTTTAACGGTTTCAAGCATTCCTTTTTCCTGGATAGAATCCAAATCAGCTTTTACGGCTTCTGTCAATCCCGGAATCTTATTCAAATCTTCTCCCCAGATAAAATCTGCAGCCAGAACACCTTCGGCAACTTTCTTTGTGCAACCTGTTGCCCAAAGTTCTTTCAGCAGGTTCATGATTTCAGGAGCATCATTCGGAACAATTTCAGCACCATCAGCACGTACACCACCTTTATAATAAGTAATGATAGCGGCTAAACCAAGTACCAGTCCTTTAGGAAGTTCACCTTTACGTTCCAGATAAGTCTTCAATCCCGGCAAATCACGAGTTTCGTATTTAGGGAAAGAATTCAGCATGATGCTGGTTACTGCATGATCCACGAACGGATTGTTGAAGCGTTCCAATACATCATTTGCAAATTTCTCCAACTCATCCTTCGGCAAGTTCAAAGTTTCCATCAGTTCGTCAAACATTACCTTGTGGATATATTTGCCAATCACTTCGTGCTGGCAAGCATCACGTACAATATTCACTCCCGAGAGATAGGCAACCGGAGAAAGAACAGTATGCGGGCCATTCAACAAAGTAACCTTACGTTCGTGATAAGGAGCTTCTGACGGTACAAATAATACATTCAAGCCTGCCTTGTCAGCCGGGAACTCTTTTGCAACTTCCTGCGGAGCTTCAATAACCCACAAATGGAAAACTTCAGCCTGAACAACCAGATTATCATCATATTGCAGTTTTTCTTTGATAGCAGCAATATCCTTGCGCGGGAATCCCGGAACAATACGGTCTACCAATGTTGCATATACACCACAAGCTTCTTCAAACCAAGTTTTAAACTCATTACCCAGGTTCCACAATTCAATATATTGATAAATTGTTTCTTTCAACTTATGACCATTCAGGAAAATAAGCTCGCAAGGGAAAATAATCAAACCTTTTGTCTTATCACCATTGAATGTTTTAAAACGATGATAGAGTAATTGAGTCAGCTTACCCGGATAAGATGAAGCAGGAGCATCTTCAAGTTTGCAAGACGGATCAAAAGCAATACCAGCCTCTGTAGTGTTTGAAATAACAAAACGCATTTCAGGTTGCTCTGCCAACTTCATAAACTCGTCATTTTGAGTATATGGGTTTAAAGCGCGGCTGATTACATCAATCATTGTCAAGCTGTTAACAACTTCGCCTTTATCCAATCCTTGAAGATTAACATGATAAAGATCGTCTTGTGCATTCAGCATATCGACCATACCTTTATCAATGGGCTGAACCACTACTACACTGCTATTGAAGTCGGTTTTCTGGTTCATGTTGTAAATAATCCAATCAACAAATGCACGCAAGAAGTTACCTTCGCCAAATTGGATAATACGCTCCGGACGTTGTGTTTTAGGAGCAGTTTCTTTGTTTAATGCTTTCATGTTAGTTGTAATTTATAAAGTTGATATTATACAAATTCAAAATAAAAATCAATGTTTTCCTTTATCAGGATATCAATAGGCATGTATTTTACAGGTTCAACAGACTTCTTAAACACGACATGGTCGCACAACGCCTTCACCCCACAATATCCTTGCAAACCCGGACGTTGCCCGATTAAATAATGCACATCACCGGATTTTAATAAATCTACGTTTGCTTTCAGAAGGTCATATCCTATCAGTCCTTTCATGCTACGTCCCGCATGACGAAGATACTCTCCCAACTGATACACTCTGGAATTAAATACAACTCCCAGTAAAGCCTTCGGATGCGCCTGAAAAAACTCATCCAATGTCTGTTGGTTACTTTCCTGATCGGATTTATTAAGTACTACCTCATGGATTACCAAGTTATTATATTCTTCGGCAATGTAACTCATAAAACCATCCAAACGGCGTTGCATCTGTATTTCAGCCGGATTATCTTTATTGTTACTTAAAAACAAAACCAACTCCTGGCCTTCTCCTGCCGAATAATTGCGCATCAATATTTTCGCTGCGATATATCCGCTCTTATATGAATCCTGCCCGATATACGTCAACGCTTTCGCTTCTTCCATATTGAAATCGACAAAAGCATAAGCAATCTTATTTTCCTGTAAATAGGCTGTCAGCGCCAGT
>ENA-OPMG01002037-OPMG01002037.1-human-gut-metagenome-genome-assembly--contig:-NODE-2037-length-10270-cov-3.498091_pt1 | contig 10270 bp, 10 predicted proteins | sample MGYA00241522_ERZ501741 | MGnify/ENA primary metagenome ERZ501741 (study PRJEB25962, sample SAMEA2042616) | human gut metagenome | biome: human gut; feature: human-associated habitat; material: faeces...
CCCAAACCAGTGGGGCGGCTCATAGGCTTCCGCTTCTTCCAGTGTAGGGAATTCCACTTCTGTGGTCATAAGCCCTGCCAGCTTTCCTTCGTATACATCCACTTCCGCCGTCAAGCCATCCTCCAACGGTACCAGATACCGCACTTTTTCCACAGCGGGACTTTCTGCCTTTGTCAGCAGATGGTCATATTCCTCCTTGGTGATTTCCAATTCAAATTCCTCTTTCGCCAGCAGGCCTTTTCCCTTTACTGTCAAAATATAACGGTCATCCCACTGCCGCAGACGAATGGTGGGGGACATGCTGATATAACACTGGGAAATTTTCCGCGCGGGAAAATCCGCCAGAGAAAAAGGCACTTCCTTGGTCAAAAACTTCCGTTCGATTTCCATAACACGCCTCCTTTTTTCCTTAGGATACCCACTCGCAAACCACCTGTCAATCCATTTGAGACACCCTTCTTTTTGTTCCATTGAAAAAAAGCAAAAAAACGCATATAATAAAATCAGTAAACATAAAAAATACATTTGGCTATGCCAAAAAACAGTAACGGAGGTGTTTTTCACATGAAAAAAGCATTGATTTTTCTGGCAGACGGCTTCGAAGAAATGGAAGCTGTGACACCATTGGACTTTATGCGCAGAGCAGGCTTAGACGCGAAATTCGTTTCTCTTGCGGGCACACTGTCTGTAACAGGTTCCCACGGTGTTACGTATCGTGCGGACATGCTCTTTGACGAAAAAGTAGCATCCGAAGCAGATATGCTGATTCTGCCCGGCGGACTGCCTGGCGCTCAGAATCTGCAGGACAATGAAGCATTGGGCAAACTCCTGCTGAAATTCCATGAAGAAGGCAAATTTGTCTGTGCTATTTGTGCCGCTCCTATGGTATTGGGCGGACTCGGCTTGTTAAAGGGCCGCAAGGCGACCTGCTATCCGGGTTTTGAACCGAAGCTGATCGGTGCGAACGTCACCGGTGAAGCCGTTGAAGTCTCCGACAATGTGATAACCGGCAAAGGCCCCGGATTAGTCATGAATTTTGGCCTCGCCCTGGTCGCAGCCATCAAGAACGATGCGGTTGCGGAAGAGGTTGCCGCAGGGTTGCTTTTGTAAGAAAAAGATCAGTCCACATTGATAGAAGGTGTCCTAAAAGCCCTTATTCCCATCTTTGGTGTGAGAACAGGACTGTTTTGGGGCACCTTCCATCTTTTACTAATTGCAAACATTCCGTAACAATACCGGAGTATCGTCCTCCTTTACCCTTTATATTCCGATACCATATAAAAGACACCGAGCGCAAATTTTGGTGCAAATGTCCGTTTCGACTACCTTTGCATCAGTTTTATCAAAAAGAATACGCAGTACGATGAATAATTTAAAAGGATTTGCCTTTGGTATCTTGACATCCGCAACCTTCGGGTTAATCCCGCTGTTTACCTTGCCCCTGATGGCAAAAGGAATGCAATTCGATTCCATCCTGTTCTACCGTTTCCTGTTCGCGGCATTGGCCCTGGCAGGTATTATGGCCGCAAAGAAAGAATCTTTCCACGCAGACAAGAGAGATATCCCGGTATTAATATTGTTAGGTTTTTTCTATACGGCCTCCGCCATGTTCCTGTTCTGGGGATACAATTTTATGTCGGGGGGGATCGCCACAACGCTGCATTTCACCTATCCGGTATTCGTAACGCTTATCATGCTGTTGTTTTTCCGGGAAAAGACATCCTGGATTACCTTGATGGCGATCGTTTTGGCAATCTGCGGGGTGGCACGTCTTTCGATAGGTGAAGAAGAAATAAGACTGAGCGCATTAGGTGTGTTCATCGTGCTGCTGTCGGCCCTGGGATATGCGCTCTATATCACGACCGTCAATAAATTCTTAGCCGGGGGATCAACCTCCAGGCTAAAGATGGGTGGACGCAAACTGACCTTCTATGTATTCATTGTCAGCACGGCTCTGTTTGCCATCAAGGCGGGAACCAACCAGGGTATCCAACCGATTCCCGACAGCATGTCATTTGTCAATCTGATACTGTTGGCGATCGTTCCGACAGTCATCTCGAATATCACCCTCGTGCTTGCCGTGCACAATATCGGCGGAACGCTTACCGCCGTATTGGGCGCCGTAGAACCTATCACCGCCGTATGTGTCGGGATATTGGTTTTCAGCGAGCCTTTCACCCCCAATCTGGCAGTAGGCATCCTGCTTATCATCATTGCTGTAACGATGATTATCCTGTCCAAATCGATCCAGGGCACATTACGGAAATTATACAGGAAAGCGGCCCATTTTCAGGTTTCGAAATAAGTCCTTACAATCGGCGTCTTACGTTTATAGTTCTGAGAGCTTGCGATTAAAGTATCGCAGACTCTCAGAACTATAAGTGCGGGCCGACGGTACTTACTCTTGCAAGAGAGAATCTACGGCAGTCCGGCTACAGACTCGATCCCACATATACGAATAAAAGGGAAAGGACTGCCGCAAAAAGAAATACATTGCGTGCCGTATGTCCCAATGTACGGTTTAACGCCCTTCCTTCCAGTGTAAGCAATTCCCGTGTCGTGTAAAAGCAAAGGGCGAACAGGATCCCGAATAAAAACAGAATCCACCAAGGAGCATCCAGAACAAGCGGGAGAACCAAGAGAAACGCCACACATTCATTCAAAATATAAAACACCCGACCGAAACGGCGACCGAACAAAACGATTGTCGTCCGTTTGCGGGCAGCCTTATCCTGCAGGTAGTCCCGGTAATTATTGACAACTAAGATATTCACAGACAAAAGCCCCAAGGCCACAGATAGCAAGAAAGACAACAAGGAGAAACTCAACGTCTGTATATAGTAGGTGAAACAAACCGGTATAACCCCGTAAAACAACAATACGCAGACATCTCCCAGTCCGTTATAAGCCAAAGGAAAAGGACCGGCAGAATAGGCCAGCACACATATGGCGATCGCAAGTCCCACCCATATCAGCCGCCAGTCCGCAAAACAGATCAACAACAAACCGGACAAGCAAGCCAGTCCCAACATGACGAACGTACCTGCCAGCATGGCTTTCGGAGTGATCCAGCCTTGCGCCACCGCTCGCTCCGGTCCTAACCGGTCCTCCCGGTCGGCTCCCTTCTTGAAATCGAAATAATCGTTCGCAAAGTTACTGGCTATCTGGGCGAAGAGAGCCACGAGGAGGCACAATACCGCCGGTGTTATATCGAACATCCCGTCATAATAGGCCAATGCGCACCCCAATAAAACCGGACTGACAGAGGCCGGCAAGGTCCTGGGACGTGCCGCCTCCACCCAAGCCCCAGCAAGAGATTTTTTATCTTCCATATCTGTTTTCAGCATAATTTGTATGCAAAAATAAAAACAAAAAGGGCACATATTTGTTTTTTACGCAAGAATTCATATATCTTTGCAACATGAAGAATTTTCTATTCATATTGACCCTACTATTCGGAATGTTGCTTTTTGTACCCGAAGACGTACAGAACAACGATACTACACTTGATTTACAAGTGCAGAAAGAGGCTGTTATGATAGAAAAAGGAACAGCTGACATGCAGCATAACCTGGAAATACTCAGCAGCGACTTGAAAGGTTGCAATTGCCTGACACCTCGCAGAAGCATCCAGAATGTCAGCAATACTTTAAACATACGATTACTGAAGATCGAAGAAAAGGCAATCCAGTATTTTCGCTTGAAAGAAATCAATCTTCTCCGGAAAGTATCCGAAGAGGTAACAATATGTCAGACCATTAACTTTTCAACCCTCCTTTGCCGCATGGGATACCATGTGTATGGCCTGCGGAAAATCATTATTTGATCGTAAGTGAATAATCTCTGATTTCGTATGGGATATGAATTCCATACCGTTTCTTTTATTGCATTTTCCGAAATGCGAACAATTTTATTATTCACTTAAAAAATCAAATAATTATGTCTACTAAAAAGAATAAATTCAGTATCTATATTTATGTCGTTATTACTATTATCGGTTGTGTACTCGCTTGCAGTTCCATCGTTCCGAACGATTATCTGAAACTGGTAGTCGTCATGGGAGCCCTCGGTGTAGGCTTGTATGGCATCATGAAAGGCCTTAGCACTCCTTCCACAACGGAAGAAACAGCCAGCCCCGAAAAATAAAAGATCGTTTCACAGCCTAAAAAAATACAGACATGAAAATAAATAAAGATCTTGTGGATGCAACTATGATGTTGTCATTCATTATCTTGGTATTAATCGGAACAAGCGACTTCTCCAATATGTTATTAAAAGAGATAACAATGGGTAGTCTTGCCGTGCTGAGTGTAGCGATGATTGCTTTACGGTTCATTCATATGCGGCAGGAAGCCAATAGTCCGAAGGATGAAGAATACGAATATTAAAGAATAATTCCTAACAACCCTAACTGAATGTCTATTAGCTTCCTGTTGTTTACTTCGTGGTGATCTCGAGGTTTTCCGAGGTACGTTTTTCTGCCTATAAAACAACTTGCTGTTTACTTGGTTACGGCAAATATTCTTTGCCGGGATAACAGGAAGCAAGACATTTTAATAGATTAACAAACGAATAAGGAAAAAAGGGCTATGATTACAAGTTTGACGTTATTGATTCTCTCGCTGGTAGCGCTTTACATAGGGGCCGGTTGGTTAGTTCAGGGGAGTTCCGCTTTAGCTCTCAAAGCCAAAATTTCACCTTTGGTGGTCGGTCTGACCATCGTTGCATTCGGGACAAGCGCCCCCGAACTGGTAGTAAGCCTGAACGCCACGCTCAGCGGACAAGGCGATATTGCGATCGGAAACATCGTAGGTTCGAACATATTCAATATTGGAGTCATATTAGGAGTTTCGGCAACCATTTGCCCGCTTCAGGTAAAAAAGCAATTACTCCGAATCGATATCCCGGTCATGCTGGCCGCAACCGTACTGTTCACCATCCTTTTCTGGAACGGGACATTGGGGCGGACGGAAGGGCTTTTCTTTCTAACAGGTATTATCATTTATACAATATTCAGCCTCTTCTACTCCCGCAAACATGGAACAGAAGGGTCGAGCCAGGAACTCGAAGAACAGCCTAAGCACTGGGCTGTCGATACGCTGGCCATCGTCGGGGGTCTGGTCGTCTTGGTATTTGCCTCTCGATTATTGGTGGACAATGCCGTTTCCATCGCCAAAGAGCTTGGTGTGAGCGAAGCGGTTATCGGGCTTACGATCGTCGCAGCCGGAACAAGTATGCCGGAACTGGCAACATCCATTGTTGCCGCTTACAAGCGTAAAACGGATATTGCCATCGGGAATATCGTCGGCTCAAACTTATTCAATATACTGACCATAGCCGGCTCTTGCGCGCTTATACATCCCATCGAGGCCAAAAATGTAAACTACATCGACCTACTGGTCATGTTGGGCATATCCGTCCTGCTCTTGCCGCTGGTGAAAAGCGGGCAAAAAATATCCCGGACGGAAGGATTCGTCTTGATTCTCTTCTATGTGATTTACATGTTCTGGTTACTTCGCGACACACTCTGACAGAGTATTCATGCAAAAATAAATTTCAAGATGAACAGGGCTGCCAGCACATACATGGTAGGGCTTACCTCCTTATGTTTGCCGCATCCTAACTTGACCAGTACATAGCACAACAATCCTAAAACCATTCCGTCGGCAATGGAATAGGTCAGTACCATCATGATCATGGTGATAAAAGCCGGAAGCGCTTCGGATATGTCGTCCATATCGACTTTTGTGATAGAATCCATCATAAACACCCCGACCAGCACCAAAGCCCCCGTCGTTGCCGCACTCGGAATCAGCAGGAACAAGGGAGCAAAGAACAAAGCAAGCAAAAACAACACACCCGTCACCAGCGAAGTGAACCCTGAACGTCCGCCTTCCGCAATGCCGGAAGCACTCTCCACATAGGTGGTAATCGTAGAACTTCCCATCATGGACCCAACCGTCGTACCGATCGCATCGGACATCATTGCCTCCTTTACGTGGGGAATCTGTCCGTCTTCTTCCATAATGCCTGTTTTCGAAGCCAGGCCGACCAGTGTACCGACCGTATCGAATATATTCATAAACAGCAAGGTAAAGATGACGATTGCCATATCCAACGTAAAAAACTCATTGAAATCAAACTGGCAGAACGTCGGCGTCATCGAATGAGGAATGGAAACAGGCAGGAACCCATCCGGAATTTCCGTCACTCCTAACGGAATACCGATCAACGTACAGATCAGAATGCTGTAGAACAACGCTCCCTTCACTTTCCTCAAGACCAGGATACCGCTCAACAGAATCCCCACCATCGCCAGGATCGAAACCGGAGTGAACGGTCCGAACATCACGAAAGTCGCCGGATTCGGAACGATGATGCCGGCATTCTTCAAACCCACAAAAGCGATGAACATGCCGATCCCCGCCGAAATAGCGAAGCGCAGGTTCATCGGTATGCTATTCAAGATCACCTCCCGGACGTTCAGAAACGTAATCAGGATAAAGATCACCCCCTCCACAAACATCGCTGTCATAGCGGTCTGCCAGGAATAACCCATGCCCTGCACCAACGTAAAAGCGAAAAAGGCGTTCAGTGCCATACTGGGAGCCTGGGCAAAAGGCAACTTTGCCATAAAAGCCAGCAGCAAGGTAGCGAGGGCCGAAGCCAAAGCGGTTGCAGTAAAAACAGCGCCTTTGTCCATCCCTGTCGTTGCCAGGATAGAGGGATTGACAGCCAGAATGTAACTCATTGTCAAGAACGTCGTAATCCCGGCAATGATCTCCGTGCGCAATGCCATTGTCTGTGGGTCGAACCCAAGTAACTTCTTCAGCATTTCCAATCTGATTAATCGAATGACCACTTAATCGCCAGTGTCGGAATGGCATAAAACCCTTTACGTGCACCGAAATTCTGGCTCAACTCTACCTCACTGCCGACACTCAGCTTGAACTTATCATCAACATGTTTCAGCTTGTTAAGATTCACCCAGAACTGCGGTTCGGCCAAGAAAATAAAGTTCCGGTGACTACCGTCCGCATAATCGGTCCGTTCCCTCCACCAGTCGGCGAAACCGCTGAACGTGCAAAGACCGTTCTTGACAAAATGAACATACCAAGTGCCTGTCAACTGGAAGTTGTTGGGTTCCCGATGTTTCTGGATATATTTATACATAGCGGTAAGCGTGAAACCTTTCGTAAAATCCGGATTATTCCAGGTATAGGTTGCACCGCCAAGATAGGCGTTATTATAGGAGAAACTGTTCGATGCTCCCCCGTTATATTCGACATGTATGGAAAAAGGAGGTTGCCAGAAACGCAGTTCGCGGGCAATCTCCCAATAGCCGGCTGCAACACCTTTGCTGGTATAATCCATGTCGACAAAAAAATAGGTACTTCCCCATTTATCCGCTTTAAACATTTCCACCGTCGAGGTCAGCACCGGACGGCCATGTAAGTCCTTGTCATAAAGAGCACCTCCGAAATCATAATGTAACTGCACATTTTGCGCTTTCCCGCAACAAACAATCGCCAGCAAAGCCGCCAGCACAAAGAGCCTTCTCATCTTATTATCCTAAATTGTTAAAGTGTTAAAGAAAGATGCAAAGATACATAAATTAATTTTACTTTTACTTCTCTCATTCGTTTGTCAGGCCGGCTAAACAGAGCTGATTTGTATTAAATAAAAATATCCTGATGCAAAATGAATTACATCAGGATATTTCTAATGACAATATAACTGTCGGGACTCTACCAGATCACTACCCGGTCGGCCGGCAGCATATACATCGGTTCGCCTTCTTTGATATCGAATGCGCTGTAGAAAGCGTCAATGTTGCGAAGGGCGGCATTGACACGCCACTTGCCTAATGAGTGCGGGTCGATCTTGGTCAGACGCAGGATTTCTTCGGGACGGATGTTCTGTGCCCAAAGATTGGCGTAGCCCAGATAGAAACGCTGTTCATTGGTAAAACCGTCGATCGGGGGCGGTGGCTCTTGTCCTTCCAGAGAATTGAGATATGCTAAATGAGCGACCATCAGCCCCCCCTGATCGGCAATGTTCTCGCCCAAAGTGAAACGTCCGTTGGCATGAACGCTGTCCACAACAATGATATCACTATATTGCTGAGCCAGACGGTCGGCACGTTGCGTAAAGAGAGCGGCGTCTTCGGCTGTCCACCAGTCACTCAGATTGCCTTCCTTGTCATAGTTACGTCCCTGGTCGTCGAATCCGTGAGTCATTTCGTGGCCTATCACGACACCGATAGCACCATAGTTCACGGCATCGTCAGCTTCCGGATTGAAGAAAGGAGGTTGTAGGATGGCGGCAGGGAAACAAATCTCGTTCGTTGTCGGGTTGTAATAGGCATTCACCGTCTGCGGGCTCATTCCCCAACGAGTCTTATCGACCGGTTTGTCTACATCCGCCAACATATAATTGACCTCAAAGATATTGGAACGGCGTACGTTCGCCCAATAAGAATCATTCTTGATCTCCAGACCGCTGTAGTCACGCCAAGTGTCGGGATAGCCGATCTTGACGATAAAAGCGGCCAATTTTTCCTGCGCCTTCGCCTTAGTGGCATCGCTCATCCATTCCAGGCCGGAGATACGGTCACCCAACGCTTTCTGCAAGTCACCGACCATCTTCAGCATCTTTTCTTTGGAAGAAGCCGGGAAATATTTAGCCACATACACCTGGCCGACAGCTTCCGACAGGGCACCGTTTACCGTAGACAGGGCACGTTTCCAGCGTGGCTGCTGCTCTTGACGGCCGGACATCGTCTTCCCATAGAAATCAAAATCGGCAACGACAAACGGATCACTCAGGTAAGGAGCGGCAGAACTAAGCAAGTTGAATGTCAGGTAATATTTCTGTTCATCCAAAGTCGTATTCTTCATCAAGGCAGACAGACCTTCATAGAACGAGAGCTGTTTCGCATCCAGATATTTGATATCCATCATCCCCATACTTTCGAAATAAACATCCCAGTTTAACAGATCGTTCTTGGCCTTGAAATCTTCGATAGACATCTTATTATAGTTCTTTTGGGAATCGCGCAGGTCTTCACGGCTGAAAGAAACTTCGGCAATGCCCCTTTCTATCTTCATGATCGCATTGACGGCGGCATCGGCCTGTTCGGGAGAACTTCCGATCAGGGTAAACAAACGGGTAATATAGTTCTTATAGGCTTCGCGCATTTTTTGGCTGCTTTCGTCTTCCAGCAGGTAATAATCGCGATCTCCCATACCCAGTCCAGCCTGATACAACTGTACGATATTCATGGAACTGTTCTTTTCATCGGCTCCGACATACAAGGCGAAGAAAGGAGCCATCCCCTCCTTATGCAAGGTAGCAACCATCTTGGTCAGTTCGTCCTTCGTTCCTAACTTGTTGATTTCAGCAAGCTGGTCTTTGATCGGGGCATAACCGTCTTCATTCAGTTTCACGCTGTCCATCCCCATCGCGAACAACATACCGATCTTCTGCCCGACGCTCCCCTCCTGCCCGGGTGTCTCACTGAGACCTTCGATAAGAGTACGGATCTGTTCCTGATTGTTATCCCTGAGCTGGTCGAATGTACCGAAACGGGCATATTCCGGTTTCAGCGGATTATTCTTCATCCAACCGCCACAAGCATACTGATAGAAATCGGTCCCCGGAGCCACAGCCGTGTCCAGGTTGGCCAGGTTGATAGCGTCATTCTTTGCAGCCTCCTTCACAGGAGTTTTGCTGCACCCCACCATTGCGGCCATTCCGGCGGCAACAAGCGGTATTACCATTAACTTTTTCATTTTGTTCAACGTTTAATCATTCATTTTATCCGACAAAGGTACACAAATTGAGGCAAATAGTAATATCTTTTTCTTTTTATAATTTCGTTCATAAGTGTATTTTATATACTTTTGTCCTCAGGAAAATACTTATAACCTATAATTTTATATCATGACATAGCTTTCATTCAAACAAAACATAGTAAACGAAAATAACATGAAAACAGTATTAGTAAGCCTAATGGCAGCCGCCACACTGCCCCTCTTCGCCCAGAAAGACGCGAGCATCCGTATCTATCCTGAGCAAGGAAACCAACAGATCAGCAAACATATCTACGGTCAGTTCGCCGAACACCTCGGGACCTGTATCTATGGCGGGCTTTGGGTCGGCCCCGAATCCGAAATACCCAATACACAAGGCTATCGGAACGACGTGCTGAATGCCTTGAAAGAACTGAAAATCCCCAACCTCCGCTGGCCGGGCGGCTGCTTCGCCG
>ENA-OPMG01002038-OPMG01002038.1-human-gut-metagenome-genome-assembly--contig:-NODE-2038-length-10267-cov-4.541128_pt1 | contig 10267 bp, 6 predicted proteins | sample MGYA00241522_ERZ501741 | MGnify/ENA primary metagenome ERZ501741 (study PRJEB25962, sample SAMEA2042616) | human gut metagenome | biome: human gut; feature: human-associated habitat; material: faeces...
CCCCCCCCCCCCCCAGCCACTACATCATACTGGTTATCAATAAGTTCCTTTAACGTCCCAACTGCAAAGTCAGGAGTTCCCATAAATACAACCTTCAATATTAATCTTCCTCCGTTTCAGTTTCCATAAGTGGACCTTCTGCCTTATCAACATACATTACTCCGTCAAGATGATCAATCTCGTGTAAAAGACATCTTGCAAGAAGTTCTTCACCCTCAACGATAATCTCTTCCATATCTTCATTAAGTGCCTTAACCTTGGCATAAGATGGTCTTGTCACGATACCAACCTTACCCGGAACACTAAGACAGCCCTCCTGTCCTGTCTGTGAACCACTTGTCTCAAGAACTACAGGGTTAATAAGCACTATTGGATCATCACCACAGTCAATTACTACTAATCTCTTTCTTATTCCTACCTGTGGAGCTGCAAGTCCAACTCCATTAGCCTCATACATTGTTTCAAACATATCATCAATAAGTTCCTGTATTCTAGGTGTCATCTCAGTTATTTCTTTTGCTTCTTTTCTTAATATCTCATCACCTAATGTTCTTATATTTCTGATTGCCATAACTTCCTCCATAATCAAATAACATATGCGTATGTTTAATTAACATCATATGCAATGTTAATATTCTTGTAATCTGAACTTCCATTAATATTATTATCCAGCATATCCATAATTAGTTCAAGTGCTTTAAAGCTTGAACTTCTTAAATATATCTGCTTCGTGTATATATCTTTAATCTTGTATATAGAAGCATTTGATGGACCAAGTACTATAATCTTGTCATCTTTAACAGTATTGTTATCCTGAATATACTGCTGTATCAAAGCTTTAATATTTCCTGCCCGCTCTGATAACAGCTTCTCATTAATACTGCTTATGTTAATCTTTACCATATTATTAACAGGTGGATATGAAAGCAGCTTCCTGTAAGACATTTCCTGCTCATAAAAACTCTTATAATTCTGCTCCGCCGCACATAACAAGCCATAATTATCAGGTGAATATGTCTGTATTACAACTTCACCCTTTCTTTCTCCTCGTCCAGCTCTTCCTGCCGCCTGTGTTATAAGCTGGAATGTACGCTCAACAGCCTTATAATCACTTGCATACAAGGATATATCTGCCGCTACGACTCCGACAAGAGTAACCTTTGGAAAATCGTGTCCCTTTACTATCATCTGCGTGCCTATAAGTATATCTGCCTGTTCTGTCGCAAATGCACTTAATATATTCTCGTGTCCGCCTTTGCCTTTGGTTGTATCCATATCCATTCTTAATACCCTTGCCGCAGGAAACATCTTATTAACTGCATCCTCTACAGCCTCTGTTCCTGCCTTAAAGCCAAGAATATACTTAGAACCACATTCAGGGCATAACGATACATTAGGAGTCTCGTATCCACAATAATGACATACAAGCTTTCCATTCCTGTGAAGTGTCATAGATACATCACAATGCGGACATTTCATAACATAGCCGCACGACCTGCACGAAACAAATCCGGCAGTTCCCCTTTTATTAAGAAACAGCATTATCTGTTCGTGTTTATTAAGCCTGTCACTTATAAGCTCATACAGCTTTCTTGAAAATATTGTCCTGTTACCTGTCTTTAACTCCTGTCTCATATCAGCTATATATACCTGTGGCAGGCTTGCCTCTCCTGCCCTGTTATTAAGCTCTATAAGCTTATACTCGCCTGCTTCTGCCCTGTAATAGCTGTCAATTGACGGTGTTGCAGAGCCTAGTATAACAGAAGCTCCCGCCTCCTTTGCAATATGTATTGCAAGGTCTTTGGCGTGATATCTTGGGACTTGCTCTGATATATACGCACCCTCGTGTTCCTCATCTATAACAATAAGTCCAAGATTAGGAAACTGTGTAAACAATGCCGATCTTGGACCTATCATAATACTTATTTCACCTTTAAGTGCTCTTACGAACTGGTCATATCTCTCACCTTTTGACATTCTTGAATTAATAATAGACACTTTATCCCCAAATCTGTGATAAAATCTCTGAACAGTCTGAAATGTAAGTGCTATCTCAGGTATAAGCATTATAACCTGCCGTCCGGAATTAATAGTATGTTCAATAACATCAAGATACACTTCTGTCTTTCCGCTTCCGGTTACTCCTCGTATAAGATATGTATTGAACGCTCTATTATCATAATCCTCCACTATTGTATCAACGGCTCTTTGCTGTTCCTCGTTAAGCACAACCTTTTTATTAAAAATGTGCTTATCAGACACAGGATTTCTATAGTAACTTTCAACCTTGACATTTATAATTCCGTCTGCTTCAAGTGCCTTTACTGTTGCTGGCGAAATATTAAGCTTGTCTTTTACTATCTCCATATCAATAACAGGTTCATCAATAAGTGCACACATAAGCCTGTACTTGGCTTTCGCTTTTTTCTCATATATGCTTATAAGTTCTTGTGCCTTTTTAGTATCAACCAAAAGGCAGACAGACTTTTTCTGCCTATGTCCGACCTCGTCCTTAACCGGAATAACCGTCTTTAATGCCTGATTCATAGTACAGCCATAATGCCGTTTCAGCCACGCTGCAAGCTTTATCATACTTTTAGCGACATTTACTTTTCCTGTAACAACACTGTCAATGCTCTTTATCTTATCAACAGGATATGATGGCTTATCAGTTAAACCAATTACATATCCTGTTATAATTCTGTTACCTTTTCCAAAAGGCACTCTTACAGATGTTCCGATATCAACACTACCATCCATATCATCAGGCACAGCATATTGGAATGTCTTATCAAGCTGTTCGTGTGAAATATCTATTATTATATCAGCGTACATTTTTCTCCTTTAATTCTTCAAGAACTTCTGATATAAGAACACGTTCGTCCATAGGATATTTAACGCCTTTTATCTCCTGATAATCTTCGTGTCCCTTACCTGCAAGCACGATAATATCTCCAGGTTCACCATTCTCAATAGCATATTTAATAGCTTCTTTTCTGTCTGCAATATCAATATGCTTACCTGTAGTCCTGTTAATTCCAGTCTTAATATCATCCATAATAGCAAGAGGCTCTTCAAATCTTGGATTATCAGATGTTATAATCGTAAGGTCTGCTAATCTTCCAGACACTTCACCCATCTCAAATCTTCTCTCTTTAGAGCGGTTGCCACCACAGCCAAACAGGCATACAAGTCTATGTGGATTGTACTCTTTAAGTGTCTTTAAAATACTCTCTAAGGACATCGCATTATGAGCATAATCAATCATAAGAGTAAACTTATCAGATACTGGAACAAGCTCTATTCTTCCTTTAACCTTTACATCTTTCAATACATTTTCAACAATAGCATTATCCACATTAAAATGTCTTGTAACAGCTATTGCACACAATGAATTATATACTGAGAACATTCCCGGAAGTGAAAGTTCCACATCCATATTGACAAGACCACTACACTTATAAGTAAGACCTATCTTTCCTCTCTCATGGAACAACTTGATATCACTTGCCTTTATGTCTGCATCTTCTGATATGCCATACTTCTCAACACTGCATACAGAGTCTCTTAATATATCAGCTGTATGCTTATCATCTGCATTGACTATTCCTGTCTTGCACTGCTTAAAAAGCTTAGCCTTACATTCAAGGTACTCCTCAAATGAAGCGTGCTCATTAGGACCGATATGATCAGGCTCAAGATTAGTAAATACTCCGATGTCAAATACAATACCTGCAGTTCTGTCAAGCTTTAAGCCCTGTGAGGATACCTCCATAACTACTGCCTTACATCCCTCATCAACCATTTTCCTGAAGGTTTTATGAATCTGTATTGACTCAGGTGTTGTATTGCAGGACGGAACAGCCTCATCTCCTATAACTGTCTCGATAGTTCCGATAAGACCTGTCTTTATTCCACACGCACAAAGAACATTCTTTATCATATAAGTTGTAGTTGTCTTACCCTTAGTTCCTGTAATTCCAATTGTAAACAACTTCTTATCAGGATTGCCGTAAAATGCTGCTGACATAAGTGCAAGGGCAAGTCTTGTATTATCACATTCTATAACTGCTGCCGGTATCTTCTCTGTATTATACTGTGATCCCTTCTGTACAACTATTACAGCCGCCTTATCCTTAACCTGCTCTATATATTTATGTCCATCGCTTACCGAACCAACTATGCAGACAAAGATACCTCCGTCTGTTACTTTTCTTGAGTCAGAAGCAATACCTGTAACAGTTGTATTAATATCACCATTAACAACTGTATATTCAAAATGTTCTACTTCATTAGCTCTGCATATATCCAAAATATCTTTTAACTGCATAACTGCTCCTTTCTTTTCAAGACACCTAGAATAATCCTGTTATCTTCTCATTCTCTTCATCATAATCAATGCCTTCTGCCGCTGGCACTTTAGGAAGTCCTGGCATAGTAAGAACTTTTCCTGTAAGTGCTACAACAAAGCCTGCACCAGCATCAACATACACTTCTCTAATATTAATTGTAAAACCTTCTGGTCTTCCTAACTTAGATGCATCATCAGACAAAGAATACTGTGTCTTAGCCATACATACAGGAAGATTTCCAAAGCCCATCTGTGTAATATGGTCAAGTTCCTTCTTAGCCTTAGAATCATATGTAACACCATCTGCTCCATATATTTCTTTAGCTATTGTCATAATCTTATCCTCTAATGGAAGTTCATCTTCATATAAAGGCTTAAAATTGCTCTTCTTATCAAATGAAGCAAGCACCTTATCTGCAAGTTCTATTCCGCCTGCTCCGCCGTCTGCCCATACATTAGATAATGCAAATTCACAGCCTAATTCTTCACAGTGCTTCTTTATGAATTCATATTCTTCCTCTGTATCTGTCACAAATGAGTTGAGTGTAACAACTACAGGTACACCATACTTGTGAATATTCTCAATATGTTTATCAAGGTTTACTATACCATTCTTTAAAGCTTCCATATCTGGCTTTGATAATTCCTGCTTAGGAACTCCACCATTGTATTTTAATGCCTTAACAGTAGCTACAATAACAACTGCATCAGGCTTAAGTCCAGCCTTTCTGCACTTAATATCAAAGAACTTCTCAGCTCCAAGATCTGCACCGAAACCAGCCTCAGTAACAGCAATATCTGCCAGCTTTAAAGCAAGCTTTGTTGCTCTTACAGAATTACATCCGTGTGCAATATTGGCAAATGGTCCACCGTGTACAAGCACAGGTGTATTCTCTAGTGTCTGAATCATATTAGGCTTTATTGCATCTTTTAATAAAGCTGCCATAGCTCCTGTTGCCTTTAAATCCTTGGCTGTAACAGGATCTCCTGCATAATTATATGCAACAATTATCTTGTCAATTCTTTCCTTTAAATCTTTCATATCCTCAGCAAGACAGAGTATAGCCATAATCTCTGAGGCTACTGTAATTATAAAATGATCTTCTCTTGTAACACCATTAGGCTTGTCACCAAGTCCGATTACGATATTCCTAAGAGTTCTATCATTCATATCCATACATCTCTTCCATACAATCCTCTTAGTATCTATTCCAAGAGCATTACCCTGATGTATATGATTATCAAGCATTGCTGCAAGAAGGTTGTTAGCTGATGTTATCGCGTGGAAATCACCAGTAAAATGCAAATTAAGATCTTCCATAGGAACAGCCTGTGCGTATCCGCCGCCGGCAGCTCCTCCCTTTATGCCAAAGCAAGGTCCTAATGATGGTTCTCTTAATGCAGCAATTGCACTTATTCCTTTCTGGTTAAGTGCTTCTGTGAGTCCAAGACTTATTGTAGTCTTTCCCTCACCTGCCGGAGTTGGATTGATAGCTGTAATAAGAACAAGCTTTCCATCTTCGTTATTCTCTACTCTGTGGATAAGCTCATCTGATAACTTAGCCTTATACTTTCCATACATTTCAAGTTCGTCTTCTGTTACTCCAACCTTTGCCGCAACATCTTTAATATTCTCTAAATGTGCTTCCTGTGCTATCTGAATATCGCTCTTAATTTCCATAATTTCATCCTTTCCCGCAGCGTAATTATAATGACAGGACTAATGCCCTGACTATGATACTTATGCTACTACATATATCATATATAATCTATTTTGTACATATATTCATTATATATTTTTAATAAATTCTTCAAATTCCTCTGCTGTCATAAGCACCTTCCTTGGCTTAGTGCCAATCTCTGGTCCTACAACACCGGCATCTGCTAACTGGTCCATTATTCGTCCTGCCCTGTTGAAGCCAATCTTAAACTGTCTTTGTAACATTCCAATTGAACCTCTCTCTTTCTCAATAACAAAACGTCCTGCATCTGCAAATAATGAATCTCTGTCATCCTGCTGTTCTGCTGCCTGTCCACCGGCTTTTGAAGCTATGGCAGTCTCCGTTATGCTCTCATCGTAATTAACCTCGCCTGACATATTATCTTTAAGGAACTGAACAACCTTTGACACTTCTTCATCTGACACAAATGCTCCCTGAACTCTGATTGGCTTAGGTATATTAGATGGGAAGTATAACATATCGCCTTTACCTAACAGCTTTTCTGCACCATTCATATCAAGTATAGTTCTTGAGTCAACACCCGATGACACGGAAAATGCTATTCTTGACGGTACATTTGCCTTAATAAGTCCAGTTATTACATTAACCGATGGACGCTGTGTTGCTATAACCATATGGATACCTGCCGCTCTTGCAAGCTGTGCAAGCCTGCATATTGCATCTTCGACCTCTCCTGGTGCTACCATCATAAGATCTGCAAGCTCATCAATAATTATAACTATCTCTGGCAGCTTTTCAACAGGAATTTCACCTTCTTTGAATTCCATCTTTGCAGCTATGTCATTATAGCCCTTAAGATTACGTGCACCAACACCTGCAAACTTCTTATATCTTGTATTCATCTCATTGACTGCCCAGTTAAGAGCACCTGCCGCCTTCTTAGGCTCTGTCACAACCGGAAGCAGCAAATGTGGTATTCCATTATATATGCTTAACTCAACAACCTTAGGGTCAACCATAATAAGCTTTACTTCATCAGGGCGTGCCTTATATAAAATACTCATTATAATTGTGTTAATACATACTGATTTACCTGAACCAGTAGCTCCTGCAATAAGAAGGTGAGGCATTCTTGCTATATCTGCAACAATGGTCTTTCCTGCTATATCCTTACCTGCTGCAAATGCAATCTTTGACGAAGTATTCTTAAATGTATCAGTTTCTATTAGCTCTCTTAAGAATACACTGCCTGCCTCTTTATTAGGAACTTCTATTCCTATGGCTGATTTGCCTGGAATAGGTGCTTCTATTCTTATATCTGCTGCCGCAAGGCTTAACTTAATATCATCTGCTAAAGATACTATCCTGCTTACCTTAACACCAAGCTCAGGCTTTAATTCGTATCTTGTTACTGATGGTCCGCAGCTTATATCTGTAATATCGACCTTAACACCAAAGTTCTGCAATGTCTGCTTTAATGTGATTGCTGTATCCCTGTTCTCACGCTCAAGATTAGAAGCTTTCGAATTAGTATTGCGGTTAAGCAGGCTGACTGGCGGGAACTTATACTGCTTAGAGCTTTCAGCCGCAGGATTCGCTGTATTTTCTTTAACCTGCATATCCTCTGTCTCAGATGGATTAGACACATCTGACATATTATCCGTATCTGATGTATTAGTCATATCTGATACATTAGCCATACCTGATACATTAGCCATACCTGATATATCAGTCATATCTGATACATCTTCTGACATATTATCATCTTTATCAGGTATGTCATATGACTCGTCCAAATCAACCATCTCGTCCCGATGTTCGCTTTCATTTTCTTCTGACGCACTATCTGTATGCAGCTCCCATACTGGTTCTCTGCTTATACGAGGCATAGGTGTAATCAACGGATCATATATATCATCACTATACATATCATCTTCATTATCCACGGCCTCTATCTCTGTTATATCTATATCTGAACCATCATTCCTGTTATCATCATATATTGTAAGGTCATTAGTAACACCCCTCACAACATTATTCATACGTGAATTAGCAGAGGCTTCTTCTCTTGCTTCTTTCTGTGCCATTCTTACACGATTGGAATGTTCCTTATATTCTGAATAATCTTTTCTTGCCTCACTTACTATCCTCTCTCCGCTATTACGGATACCTTTGATAAATGATTTCTCTGTAATAACAATTATACAGATAATAGCAAGAATTATAAGTATAACTAAAGAACCTGCCATACCCAGTGGATTTAACATCTTACATAATATTCCTCCAAACAGGCCGCCTCCAGTCTTATACTCTGAACAATATGTAAAATATGTACCAACCGGCTCTTTTATATCCGGCACATTAGTAACTCTCTGCCACAAAGCTGCCGCAATAACCGACAATACATATGCCATAGCTGCTTTAATCTTCATAACTCCGATAATATCTTTATTGGCAAGCATAAACATAATACTTACAGCTATAATTACCGGAACTATATAAGCAGCAATTCCAAATAGTCCAAACATAAACCATTTAATTGAACGCCCAACAATTCCTGCCATATTAAAATTACTGAGCAGGAGGATAATTGTACACGCTAAAGCTATTAAAAGAACTATCTCATCCCTTAGCTGGTTATTCACCTGCGATGAATTGCTTCCTGTATTTCTTGAAGATGAACTTCTCGAACCAGAACCTCTTGTATTAGAGCTTTTCGTGCCATTTCCTTTGGAATTAGAGCTTTTCTTAGTTGTATTGCTATTTCCTGAATATGAAGTTTTACCTGATTTGCTGTTAGACGTCGTCTTTCTTTTGGTACTGCTGGTCTTCTTGCCTGTACTTTTACTTCTGCCTGAAGCCATATATCTAACTCCTCCATATACTACTATTAAAATTAGGTAATAACAGCTTGTGTATACACACTTATATTGCATACATAAGCTATCAACACCTGACTAATACTAATATATGGGGATGCCACATTCGTGACAACCCCATCCTAAGCATTAATAATTAATCTTCATCATCACTTGCAGCTTCTGCAAATCCCTGACGTTTTCTTGCCATCTCATCGCTCTCAAGATACTCATCGTAAGTTGTAATCTTATCAATAAGCTGCCCTGATGGAACGATTTCCATAATTCTGTTAGCTGTAGTCTGAATGAACTGATGATCGTGTGATGTGAAAAGTGCCACACCTGGGAACTTAATCAGTCCATTATTAAGTGCTGTAATAGACTCCATATCAAGGTGGTTAGTAGGGTCATCAAATATAAGTACATTAGAACCCATAATCATCATCTTGGATATAAGACATCTAACCTTCTCTCCACCGGAAAGTACCTTAACCTTCTTAACACCATCATCTCCAGCAAATAACATACGTCCAAGGAAACCTCTTACATATGTAGGATCTGGATCTGGTGAATACTGTGTAAGCCATTCAACAATTGTATCCTCTCTGTTGAACTCTGCCGCACTATCCTTAGGGAAATATGCCTGTGAAGTTGTTACGCCCCATTTGTATGAACCCTCATCTGGCTCCATATTACCTGTAAGAATATTAAATAAAGTTGTAGTTGCTAATTCATTAGAACCAACAAATGCAATCTTGTCATCTTTATTAACAATAAATGATATATTATCAAGCACCTTAACACCATCAATTGTCCTTGGTACAACAATCTTTTTAAGGTGTGTAACATTTTCATTACTTTCAGATTCTTTTTGTGTATAATATCCTGATATTGTTCCTTTTAATGTGATATCTCCATTTTTAGGCTCAAATTCAAATATACTTGGATCAGATGGCTCATCTGCACCTTCTTTTTCATATCCTATTATTCCTAAATCCCTATCCACGGCAGATGTTTTGCCATAATATTTAAGTCTGTATGAACTACCTGTTTCATCTTTTTCTACCACATACACATCTTTTAGATTACTTCCATTTCCCGTTGAAAGTTTCTTGCCTACCAACGTTTCAACATTTACATCCATATTTTCGTCTAAAATGCTTTTGTTTTTTAAATCAGTAATAAAATCAGCATCATTTTCTCCTGTTGTCGACTCAGTATAGTAATTATCATACTGAAGCTGCATTGCTTCGTAAACAGTAGAATGGTTGTTGGTTATTTTTGCTTCTTGTGCTTTTGTTATTATTCCATTATTACCAAGAACTATATTTAAGCTAATTCCTGACAATATTAACAATATAACAATTGTTACAACA
>ENA-OPMG01002039-OPMG01002039.1-human-gut-metagenome-genome-assembly--contig:-NODE-2039-length-10260-cov-1.470260_pt1 | contig 10260 bp, 10 predicted proteins | sample MGYA00241522_ERZ501741 | MGnify/ENA primary metagenome ERZ501741 (study PRJEB25962, sample SAMEA2042616) | human gut metagenome | biome: human gut; feature: human-associated habitat; material: faeces...
AATAATCCGCAATTATTTTAAGAAAGGAGATTAAGACAAAAGGAATCATTAAAGTATACATGTTTTGTAAGTTTTCTGGTATTAGTGCATAGTTTAGAAATATTTTTAATTGAAAAAAAGTAGCTAGTTCTAATATAAGACTAATTAAGGAAATAGTTAGAAGAAAAGTAAAGTAACCTTTTTTAGTCTTTGCTTGGACTTTTAAGATATTTGTTACTACTTTATATTTTTCTATTTTCTTTAAGAAAGCAGTTGGCTTAACAAATAGATAATAGTTAGTACTTCTACTAACAAATTCTTCTATAGTTAAGTTATATTTTCCTTTAGCTGGATCCATTATATATAACTTATTAGCACTAATTTTGTAGATTACTACATAATGGTACTTATTTGCATTTTTATCTATTGTTAAATGAGCAATGCAAGGAAGAATATAGTTATTTTCTAAGTCTATCTTTCCTTCTAATGCCTCGCAATCAAATCCTAAGGATTCAATTAGTGCTTTACTAACCTCATTTTTGGAATCTATTGCTAAAATCAGTCCTTCTTCTTTACTATCGATTTTTCCTGCTAAAACATCATAATTATCTTCTACTATGCCTGATTCTTTATCTTGTGTTCTAGTAGGGAAAATTTGCCACACCATACTATTTGCCATATCTACTTTTTTATAGTTATTATTGTTATCTTTAGTTATTAGATTAAGTCCTGTTTTCTTAAGATAAGATATACCACTTAAAAGATTACTATCAATGTTTTCTATATAATTTATATAATCTTTAGTTATATTGTTAGTATGTACTATTTTTTCCATTACTGATTCAGTTGGCTTTACTACTTGTTCCGTTGGATACTTATCCTTTTTATTAGTTGATGTTTGCATTTGTTCTTCCAAAGTATCTTCATCCATTTGCATAGCTTGACTACTAATAGTTATAGGCATCTGTGATAAGGTACTTTTTTCAAACTTGTCTATTTGTAGTTGAAAGCCATTGGAAAGAGATAAAATTAGAGCAATACCAATTATACCAATAGAAGCAGCAAAGGCAGTAAGAAAAGTTCTTCCTTTTTTAGTCTTAATGTTATTGAATGATAAGTGAATAGCTGATAAATAACTAAGTACTGTTTTTTGGATATGAACTGTTCCCGTATCTATTTCTTCTTCTTTAATTGGATTAGAGTCTGATAGTATTTCTCCATCTTTAAATTCAATAATTCTACTAGCATAATTTTTGGCAAGTTCTGGATTATGAGTTACCATTATAACTAATTTATCTTTAGCTATTTCTTTGATAAGATTCATTATTTGCACACTAGTAGTAGAGTCAAGGGCTCCAGTTGGTTCATCTGCTAGAATTATATCAGGGTTATTAACTAAACTTCTAGCTATTGCTACTCTTTGCATTTGACCACCACTTAATTGATTAGGTCTTTTATGAGCATGATCTTTTAAACCAACTTTATCTAGGGCTTCTAAGGCTTTTTCTCTTTTATTTTTTCTTTTATAACCAGATAAAGTTAAAGCCATTTCTACATTTTCTAAAACACTTATGTGACTAATTAAATTATAAGACTGAAAAATAAAACCTACACAGTTATTACGATAACTATCCCATTCTGTTGCTTTAAACTTTTTAGTACATTAATAATTAAATCACCTGAGTCATATCTATCTAGTCCACCAATAATATTTAATAGAGTTGTTTTTCCACTACCAGATGGACCAAGTATAGCTACAAACTCATTCTTTCTAAAACTTAAGTTTACTTTTTTCAAAGCATGTTGAACAAAGTTACCTGTCTTATAACTTTTACTTATATTTTTTAAATCTAACATATTTCACCTTCTCTTTATTAGTATATCATTATAAGCTAAAAAACAGTCATATTATTTTATAACAACTGCTCTTTTAGATGTATTATTATATATTTGTTCTATTTTACTTTTAGAAACATGCCAGCTGGTTCTTCCATCATCATGTGTCCATGGGTCAATTAATATTTGTTCTTTAGTGATTGAATTATATCCTACTAATAATAAGACATGAACATTCTTAGGTGCTCCTTCTATATAGGCTTTAGGTTTATTTAGTTTTGATGTTAAATAAATTATTACTGGATTACCTGCTGCCACTTGATTGTCTAAGTCAGTTAAAGTTGCTCCTGTCGCATCTTCTATATTAATATACCCCGATGATGTTTTACCATAGGCTACTAAAGGGCTAGGTGCTATCCAATGAGGTACGCTTACTGGATCTTCTGTAAAAATATCATAGATAAAACCACTAAATGGATTAGTACTTTTAGTCATATTAGTAGCATAAGTCACTAAATCCATATTTTGTAGATAGCCTTTATATTGTAAAGCCATCAACATACAAGCTGCTTCACAACCATTAATAACCCCATTTTTATTTTGACTAATATATGGCACATTTAAAACTGTCCAAGCTTCTTTTATTTGTCTTTCTCTTTCTTTTCTAGCTTCTTCTTCTTTTCTTTTTCTCTCCTCTTCTTGTCTTATTCTTTCTTGTTCTTCCCTATAAGCTAATTCCTTAGCTACTATATTAAGATAATTATCTTGTTCATTAATTACATCTTGTTGTAATATATTATTTTTTAGAGCAAGAACTTGATTTAAATTTTCTCTTGTTATATCACTTCTTACTGTTTGATATGTATTATCAGTAAATAATAACGCTATTGATGTTTTATAAGTGTTAATATTATCAATTTGTTCTTTAATAGTATTAATCCTAGGAAGAAGTAGTTCTTGATGTGTCTTTATTAATTTATTATTTCTTTCTAATAGTTCGTTTACCATTTCAATAGTAATACTAGATTTAACTATATTATTTTCATAGTAATTATTAATATCATCCCTAAGTTTAATATATTTATTTAATTCCTGCAGATTTGTCATTAAGCTCTTCTTTTTTTCTTTATAAACAACTAAATCCACTGATTTCTCTACTTTTTCCACTGATTTTAAAGTAATGCCATCTACTGGAATTTTTTTATCAACATCTTTATATAAGAGTGTATAAGCTTGATATGTTTTCTTATACTGAAGCTCATTCTTATCACTAATTATTTTAGCAGTTACAAAAAGAGAAATACTAATAATCAACAATAAGACACCTAATATTACTAACACTTTTTTTCTCATACTGCATACCTCTATTTTAATAATATCTTATATTAAATTTTTGTCAAGAAAAAAACTGTTTTCCACAGTTTTATAGATATTCTTTTAATTTATCCACAGTTTTCTGTTGAAACTTTAAAAAGTCTTCTGCTAACTTTTTATCTTCTTTCTCTGCTTCTTTTGCAAAGTCTTTTATTTTCTTTTCCATTTCAATAGAGCCCATTGATACACCTTTAATTAACATATCAGCAATAGCAGCATCACTATTATCTTTCTTTACTTCTTTAGTAATTCCCATCGTTGACATCATTTTTGCAATTAGTCCTTCTTCTTCAAGTTTAACATTTTCTTTTTTTAGTTGTTCTTTAGCTTTACTTTTAAATTCTTGATATTCTTTTAAGATATCTTCAGCTAGTCCTTTAATCTTATTATCTCTATCTTTCAAATCTTCTAATAAGTGTTCCATTGTATAACTTCCCATGGAAGCATCTTTATAAATATGTTCTAATAATTCATTTGTCTCTTTCATTCTATTCTCCTTCTATTTTTTCTTTTTCTTGTGATAATGTTTGACACTTTTCTGTTATTTTAGTAGCATCTGCTTCTTCTAATTTATAAAATCCACATCTAAACATAGTTTCAAATGTTTCTCTTTGTAATTGTAATAAGTCATCATACATTTTCTTATATTTACTAAATAATGTCTCATTACTTACTTCCGTAAGTGCTACTGTATAATCTTTAACTATAGCTTTTAGAGTTGTTAACAAATCATTTATATAATCTTTATCATTTAATTCTATACCTTCTTCTACTTCTATCTTTTGATTAGAAATTTCTTTATTCATTGTTACCTCCTTGTTTTAAGATATCTAATATCTCTTGCATATTTTCATTAAAGGTATTACCTGCTTTTTCCATTATCTCTTCTATTTCTAGATTATTTACCATATCTATATAATTGACTATTTTTTTATAGGCTAGATAATTCCAATTAAACATATCTACTAAATAATCCAAATCTTTGTTAGAAATAATATCTGGTACTTGTTCATAATTCATTTTTATCATCCTCCAATATTATTATTAATAGTTTTTTAACTTTTATACAAAAAAGTATCAATTATAATTAACTGATACTATACACCTGTTTTAGGTGGAACTATTTCATCGTTTTTATTTTCATCTATATTAATAGTTTCTATTTCTTTGGGTTTTTCTTTTGTTAGTTGAAATTCCATATATGCTCCAAATTCATAATTCATATATGCGTTTGTTGTATATGGTCCATTTATATAAAAATTCATTGTTGTTAAACTGTTTTCACTTAATGGATTAATTATTCCTAAATCTTTAGTAAAGTAGTCATTACCTAGTTCTTTATTTCGCATATAACTACCGATTGCTGATAAGTTACTTGTTTTATAATCATATTTTTCATCACCAAATAAGACACTAAATAGGACATTATACCAATAGTTATAACCAAGTTCTGCTATTTCTAAATTACTTTCTTTAATAGGATAATTATTTCCATTAAATATTTCACTTATTACATTTGCTGGTAAATCTTCTAGATTTTTACACTCTAAATTATACTTTTTATTATAGAAATCTAAATAATATTTATTTAATTCTTCTATTCCTTTATAACCTGTTTCTTCTAGTTTTTTCCCTAAAGTTTCATCAAGCATCATATCTTTTTTTATACTTTTTCCATATAATGTTCTTATTGCTGTATTTGCTGTTCTATTAGGTCCAAAAGTTCCTGCTATTACTTGTCCATCAAAACCTTTACTGTTTTCTAATCTTTCTTCATAATTACTAATATACATTGTAGATAAGATAAAGCTTTTATCTTTATATAAGTATTTGTTATTTGATTTATTAATTATTTGAATATTAACTTTAATTCCATCTCCTGGTACATAGCCATCACTTTCGCTAATTGCTTTAAAAATAGTTGGCACTATATCAATGGTATCTTCATTATAATTTTCAGGAATTGTATAGGTTGCTGTAACACTATCTATTACTCTCTTAGTTATATTCACATCTATTTTTTCCACAATACCTGTGGATAAAGTTTTTTCTTTTGTCTTTACTGTTTGATATTTACTTAAGTTTTTAGCTGACACTGGTATACTACTTATTAGTAATAGAAGTGCTATTACCATAATTAAAAATAATTTTCTTTTCATAATTTCTCCTTTAATTTTGCCCCTATTACCAGATAAAGTCCATCTTCATCTTGGGAACAAGTCTGTAGTATTAATAGTTTATTAGTTTTATCTATATTTATACCTGTATCATATATAGATTTTTCCTTAAGTTCCTCTAAGTGCTTTATAAATGTTTCATCAGTAAACTCTAATCTAGTATAAAAATAGTCTTCTTTTAATAGCATTACTGTAAACACTTGATATATTTCTTTCTTGTCTTTGTAGTTAAGTTCTATATCTTGATGTTTTAAAAAAAAGTCTTGCTTTTTATACCCCAACAGTTTAGTAAATGGTATATCTACTGTAGAAGAACTATGTCCATAAATAATTATTTTTCTAGTACTATTTAGATTAACTCGATAATCAACAAAGAGACTTCCACCAATAAACTCCTCTTTTTTATTATTATGATTCATATAGAACTCATTATCAGTAGTTTGCATTACTGGTTCTTTTGTTATTAAGTTATTAATTGATAGAGTGAACTTTTGATCTTTATTTTCTTGATTTACTACTGGAGTTGTTGTTATTTCTTCACTTTTTATCTCTTGTTGCTTATTATCTACTATCTGTTTTTCTTCCTTACTAGGAATCATAATTATTAAAAGACATATTATTATACTGACAACTGCTATCTTTTTTCTCATCTTCCCTCCTTTTTTCCAATATAGCAGTTTACTAACATAAGATTTGTCGAAAGAAAGGCATAAAAAAAATTAATCTATAATAGACTAATTTTTGACTAAGTTATATATTTTTTCATGAATAGTATTTATATCCTTCATTTTACCATTATCACTACACTCTACTTTTTCCCATGAAAGATAATCTGCTACAAATAAGGCGTTATCATAAATTTTCTTCATAAACTCTAAGTCTCTTTCATAGACATCATTTATTATACCTTCATTATCTGGTCTTTGTTTTCTAAGATTTGTAACTATATCAAAAGGTGCAGTTAAAAAAATAACTTTATCTGGTTTTCTAATACCTAATTTGTTATATTCAAGATCACTTATATAATCGATAAATTTCTTTTTTTCTTCTATATCATCAATAAGTGCAGACTGATAAATTAAATTAGAAGTAGTATATCTATCAAATAATAGGATATCTCCATGATTAAATGCTTTTTCTAAAACTGTATGCCATGTAACTGCTCTATCATTAGCATATAAGTTACTCACAAAGTATGGTGATAAATCACTAGGTTTTCCATATTTACCACTTAAATATTCTTCTACTGGTTTTCCTTGATAAGTATTATAACTTGGAAAGTGATGTGTTGTAACATTATATCCATCTTTAATAAGCCTATTATGTAACAACTCATATTGAGTAGTTTTACCTATACCATCACATGCTCCTTCGATAACTATTATTTTCCCTTGATTCATTTTATCCTCTTTCAATTATATAAAATCGTACATCTTAAGGTGTACGTTTACTTACATTATGGTGGAGATGAGGGGTATCGAACCCCTGTCCAAAAATAGAGCTACATAAACTTCTACAAGTTTAGATTACTTATTAAATTCGAATTATAGTAAAGAAATAATCAACCAAACTATAATTCTAGTCTTATAATATTCAATTATTTACTAAGACAATAAATAATTATATCTTACTAAATTGAACCGTACATTCTTAACGTAAGAAATTAAGAAAGACAGCGTACAAGCCTATTCTTAGGCAAATGCTAAACTAGTGTTTCCACCAAAGCTTGCAAGTACATTTTTAATTTTGTTTCCAGTTATTCTGGTTTAATCTGTGACGTAGATAACTCGACTTGCTATCTATGCTCTACTATTCCTGTCGAAACCAAGACATCCCCAAGTAGCTATATTATAACACACTAGACTCTAATTGTCTATTAGTGATACTTTATTTGTTTAGCTATATCCCTGTTAATATCTCTTTCTTTTATTGTTTCTCTCTTATCATAGTTTTTCTTTCCACGGCAAACTCCCAATTCAACCTTTGCTCTTCCTCTTACAAAGTATACTTTTAGAGGTATTAAGGTATAACCTTCCTGTTCTACTTTAACGGCTAATTTCTTTATTTGTTTTTTATGTAAGAGAAGCTTTCTACTTCTTGTTTCTTCATGATTGAATAGATTTCCTTCTTCATAAGGTGCAATATACATGTTAACTAAGAATACTTCTCCATCTTTAATTCTAGCATAACAATCTTTTAAATTAGCACTACCTTTTCTGATAGATTTAATTTCTGTGCCTTTTAGTACTATTCCACATTCTAAAGCTTCATCTATAAAGTAATCGTGTTTTGCTTTTCTATTTAGTATTTCCATAATGCCTCCCTATATATCTTTCATTTTAACAACATCTGTTTTTGATAAAACTATATCTTTATATTTATTATAGTAGTCTCTATATCCAGCTAACAGGTTATCATTTAGTTCACTATAAGGATATACTTTAAAATCTCTTTTCTGTGGATAACTATTAGAGTAAGTATATATTAATTCTGCTGCCTGATTCTCTAAACTTATAGTGGTATTATCTTTTGCCACAGTTTTTTTAATATCTACACTTACCATTAGACCAGTTAAACATTCAACTCCAACTTGATCAGAGATAAAGTTTCCTAATGAATATATTACCATAGTCTTTCCAATAAACTCAATCGGTTCTACTACATGCGGATGACTTCCTATAATGATATCAACCCCAAGATTTGCTAAATAATTAGCTATTTCTACTTGAGTATCACTTATTCCGGTTGAGTATTCTGTTCCCCAATGCATGGCTACTATTATAACATCTGCTTCTTCCTTTACTCTTTCTATATCAGCTTTAACTAATTCTTCATTATAAACATTATTTAAATATTCTTTACCAGTTGGGGTAGATAAACCATTTGTCCAAGTTGTGTAAGAGAAAAAAGCATACTTTATTCCATTTATTTCTTTAATTATCTTTTTATCTCTATCTTCAAATGAACTATAGCTACCAGATGTTAAAACATTTTTCTGTTTATTCCAATATGCTAGAGAATTTAAAACTCCTTGCTCTCCTTTATCCATAGTATGATTAGTAGCAAGGGAAACAAGATTAAATCCGGCATCTATAAAGGCATCTCCTACTTCATAAGGTGAATTAAATCTTGGATAGTTAGAAAGTCCTAATTCTTCACCACCTAATATAGTTTCTTGATTATAGTACTCTAAATCATATTTACTAGCTATTGGTTTTATTCTTTCTAGCATTGGTTTAAAGTCATAACCATCATTAGTCTTAGCATCTTGATATAGAGTACTATGAATAAGGGCATCTCCTACCATAAGCAAGGAAGCTTTCATTTCCTTTTTAGTTTCTTTTTTTAAAACTTTTTTGATACTCTTATTCTCTTTTATTTCTTGTTTAGGGATACTTTTAAAAACGAAAAAGGTCGTAAGAAGGAAGAAAAATATGACTATTACTTTTCCAAAAATAGTTAAATTACATCTTTTCTTTTTCTTCTTACTACGCATTGTAATCACCTACATTTTTTTAATAATTTTAAAGTCAATTGTTTTAGCTTGTTTATTAGCAGCTACTACTTTAATTTTTACTCTGTCACCAATAGTATATCTTATATTTGATTTTTCACCAGTTAGAGTCATTCTTTCTTCATCATAGATAAAATAGTCATCTAATAAACGAAGTGGTACTAATCCTTCAACTAAGTTATCTAGTTGAACAAACATCCCAAAACTCATAACAGAAGATATCATACCTATATATTCTTCACCAATATGTTCTTCCATATATTCTGCCATTTTCATATCTTCTACTTCTCTTTCACAATCAATAGAAGCTCTTTCCATAGCAGAGGAGTGATCTGCTACAAAGATTAGTTTTTCCTCCCAATGATGAAGAGTTTGAGGAGACATATCATGATTAAATAAATAAGTTCTTAATAGTCTATGAACAGTTGTATCAGGATATCTTCTAATAGGCGATGTAAAGTGCGTATAGCAAGGACTTGCTAGACCATAATGTCCTAAGTTTTGTGGTAAATAGATAGCTTTTTGCATACTTCTTAATAATAGGCTTGATAGTATAGGAAACTCTTTTTTATCTTTCAAACAATTTAGAATATGTTGAACAGTTGTAGGTTTATTATCTTTAATATTTCCAGTTACGTGATAACCTAAATTACTAACAAATGCTAAAAAGTTTTGAATTCTTTCCTGCTTAGGATATTCATGTACACGATAAATAAATGGTAAATTCATATAGAAAATATGAGTTGCTACACATTCATTAGCTGCTATCATAAAGTCTTCAATTAAGTTTTCTCCTAAACCTCTTTCTCTTAGAACTATATCAGTTGGTTTACAATTTTCGTCTACTAATATTTTAGGTTCATCCACATCAAAGTCTATATAACCTCTTTTAGTTTTAGCTTTTCTTAAAATTGTTGCTAGCTCTTCCATTTCTCTTAAATCATCAGCAAATTCTTCATAACCTTCTGGAACAATATTCTTTTCTAAAATACTATTAACTTTCTTGTAAGTCATTTGTTTTCTAGATTTAATAACACTTTCAAAGATATCATAATCAACTAATTTACCTTCATTAGTATATTCCATTACACAGCTTATAGCTAAACGATCAACATTAGGATTTAGTGAACAAATACCATTAGATAATTCATGAGGAAGCATAGGAATTACTCTATCAACAAGGTAAACAGAAGTTCCTCTATCCATGGCTTCTTTATCTAGTGGGCTACCTTCTTTAACGTAATAAGAAACATCAGCGATATGAACTCCTAAAACATAATTACCATTTTCTTTTTTATCAATACTAATAGCATCATCAATATCTCTAGTATCATCACCATCAATAGTAAATATTACTTTATCGCGTAAATCTCTTCTTCC
>ENA-OPMG01002046-OPMG01002046.1-human-gut-metagenome-genome-assembly--contig:-NODE-2046-length-10227-cov-5.738006_pt1 | contig 10227 bp, 9 predicted proteins | sample MGYA00241522_ERZ501741 | MGnify/ENA primary metagenome ERZ501741 (study PRJEB25962, sample SAMEA2042616) | human gut metagenome | biome: human gut; feature: human-associated habitat; material: faeces...
TTGACCTTAAATCTTTTGCAGGAGTTTTTGATTCCGGGGTATTCACCACGCTGTTTTTTCGGGAGGGGTAGTGAGGGGTATCTGAAAAAGCAGAAAACCGCTTTCGGCAACATTGCCGGAAAGATTGGCAGTTTAGGATCTGCAGCAAGCAGTGCATCGGGACCGATATCATCTGCCGGAGGTTCGGTTGGAACACTGACAAAGAATGCACTCGGATTGATAGCAGCAGGAGCAGGTATATTATTGGCAACCGCAGGAATTGCCTTACTTGCATATTCTGCTATTCAGTTGGCACAGGCAGGACCTAATGCAGCAGTTGCTATGCTGGGACTTGTGGTGGCACTTGGAGTGCTTGCAGCAGGGGCGGCAGCACTTGCACCTGCGCTTACAGCTGGAGCGGTCGGACTGGTAGCATTTGGAGCGGCTATCCTTATGGTAGGAGCCGGTGTGCTGCTTGCGTGTGCAGGTCTTACATTACTTGCCGGACAGTTACCGACTATATCCGAATATGGAGCCAGCGCGGCACTTAATATACTTGCATTGGCAGGAGCACTTACAGCCTTTGCCGGAGGTGCTACTTTTGCCGGAGTTGGTGCATTGGCACTTGGAGCTGGTCTGACAGTAGTTGGAGTCGGAGCAATCGCAGCGGCCGCAGGAATTACACTCATGGCCGCAGGGGTATTATTACTTTCTGCCGGTGTGATTGTATTGGCAGCAGGAGTGCTTGGACTCGGTGCAGGACTTGTAATATGTGGAGCTGGTTTAGTACTTGTGGCAAATCATGCCGGTACAGCAGCCGCAGGAATGGGACAGCTCACACTTGCAGTGGCAGCGGCACTTATTCCGATAGGAGCAGGAGCTGGAACTGTAGCAGTGTTTGATCTGGCACTTGTTGGACTGGCTGGCACGATTACGCTGTCGGCTGGAGGAGCTACACTTCTTGCGGCTGCTCTTTTAGCAGTATCAGCAGAGATGGTCGTGATCGCATCATCAGCAAGATCGGCATCAAGTGACCTTAGAAAGATGGTTGAATCAATAGATACTGTTGACACAGGTCTTGATAATCTGAAAAAGGTTGCAAAAACCGGAATGCAGGAACTTACAAATGCATTCACAAGTGCCACACCAAACGTACAGGCATCAGCAAGCCAGCTTGCCACTGTGATGTCAACTTCAGTAGCAAAAGGTTTTGGCAAGACTGCTACAGACATCAATGTCACTATGACTCTTGCTAACGGATATATAGCATTACAGTATACTGCAATGAATGTCACTATTGCAGGGCAAATGGCAAAAATGGTGAGCACTGTGAAATCTGGCCTTGCACAGATGAAATCAGCATTTTCAAGCACTAAGTTTAGACTCAATACAGCAATAGCATTGCCACACTTTAAGATGAGCGGCAGCTTTAATGCAAAGTCAGGATCAGTGCCAAAGGTAAATGTGTCATGGTACAACAAGGCTTATGATGAGGCTATGCTGTTTAACACTCCAACCGTTTTGAGTGGTACTGCAATGGGATTTGGTGATGGACAGGGCACAGAAGTGGTGACTGGCGATAAACATCTTATGGATATGATGCGTGAGGCTGTTAATCAGGGCGGTGGAGATATCATAATACCTATATACATCGGACAGGAGCGCATAGATGAGATGGTAGTAACATCTAATCAGCGAAAGAACTTTAGATCAGGAGGAAGATAATGTTAAAAGACTATTTACCAATTATAAATAATGTAACATTGTATCCATCTGATAAGTGGTCTGAGGACAGCGCGGTGGTCGAGAAAACATATCAGACAGAGGCAGGCACAGATCAGGCCTCTGTCACGCGATATGACAAGCTGACAGTAAGTGCACAGTATCGATGTAATTCAGAATGGTATGGAACATTTAAAGTATGGTCGAAAATTGATACGTTGTCAGTGTCGGTTTATGATCCGACAGTAAAAGGGTATAAGAACAGAACAATGAGGATGCGCAAGTTCAAAGCTGATTTGATAGAAAACACGGAAGGGGTCAAGGACTCTGATGGAATATGGGATGTCAGCTTTGATTTGGAGGAATTTTAATGTACGAGGTTTCAGATGCATATAAGAAATCAATGAAAGAACCCGTGCAAAGGTTCAGAATTGGTGGAACTGTAGCAGCAACTCCATTTACAGATATAAATGTCCTCAAAGGCTCATTCTCAATCACTAACCAGTGCTCAGACGATACAGAGATGAAGATAGGACAGGTGTATGTAGGTGAGCTTAATGCTACATTTATTGATCTTCCTATTGAGAGATATGCTTATCAGAATAAGCTCATTAAACCAACATTCGGAAGAATGCTCCAAAGTGGAGGCTACGAGGATATCCCTCTGGGAGTGTTTAAAATCTCCGAAGCAAACTGGACATCATCCGGTGTAGTAGTCAAGGCTTATGACAATATGGCAGAGCTTGATAAGGCATGTAATGTTGATTCTGCGACTGGTACTCCGTATGAACTGGCTTTGATGGCATGCATGAGATGTAATGTGGAGCTGGGAACTACTAAAGAAGAGTTTCAAGGCTTTGCCAATGGATCAGATGATCTTTCAATGCTTACAGAGAATGATATAGAGACTTGGAGAGATTTTATCTCGTGGGTAGCTCAAACGTGTGCCTGTTTTGTCACCGCTGATCGTGCCGGAAAGATAGTTTTTAGAGAATATAATAAGACTATTGTTGATACGATTGACTCAAAGCACCGATTTACAGGAGCATCGTTCTCGGATTTTGAGACAAGATACACAGGTCTTTCGGTAGTCAATATTGAAGATAAGACCACACAGTATTATGGAATGGATACAGATGATGCCTTGACATACAATTTAGGCAGCAACCCATTCCTTCAGTATGGAACGGATGATAGAAAAGAAGAAATGAGGAGAGCAATATTAAATGCTCTCCAGAATATCTGTTATGTTCCTTTTAAAATGTCTATGATCGGTGATCCAGTTTATGATCTGGGAGATGTGCTGACGATATCAGACGGAATTGCAGATGGAGATAAGCTTTATTGTATAACAAAGTACACTTTCAGGTACAATGGTGCTTACGAGGTACAGGGTGTCGGTAAAAATCCATCGTTATCAAATGCAAAGAGTAAGACTGATAAAAATATAGCTGGACTTATAAATCAAGCTGATAGTGATGTTATTCGCTTCACTGTGTTTTCAAATACAGGACAGATCAAAGTAGGAGATAAATCTAATCAGTCCATATTCGATATGAGGTTTATAACAACAAAGACCACACATGTTGTCATGAGTATGGAAATACTGCTTACTGTTGAAACTACAGAGACAGGTGATGATTTTAACTGGGTAGAAAGTGATGCGGTCGCAAAGATCCATTATTATATTGATGGAGAAGAACTAACACACAGGACTCCTGTAGAGACATGGCAGGATGGCCAGCATATACTTACGCTACGGTATGATTTGCAAGAGATTGATGCCTCAATACATACATGGGATGTCTGGATAGAAATGGACGGAGGCTCTATCACGATAGAGCCATACGGAATACATGCAGTAGCTCTTGGACAAGGAATGGCTGCGGAAAGCCAGTGGGATGGAACTATAAGCGCATCAGACGATGTTACCAAACTTGACTTTAGTGGAATATTTAAGACCGTACAGGACAATGCTTTGGCTACGAACAATACTCCGGCAAAGAGTACAGTAAATGAGCTGATAGCTGGTCTTAATTTCTTGAATATGTTCAGAGGTATATCAGATGGATATTCAGCAACCGAAAATGTGATGACATTTACACCATACGTCAATAGTTCACTTATTATTACAGATGCATCCTACAACAATACCACAGGATGGCAGGGTAGCGGCAATATTAAAGCTGGAACAAATAAAACAGTCACAACCTGTGACATCTGTAATGTCACATTAATTGAAGTTTCATCGCAAAATGCAGTTTATCAAGTATCCTTCGACAGTGGTGTTACATGGCAGGGCTGGACATCAGATGGCTGGATAGATGATGTTACTATGATAAAGAAAGAAATTGAGTCTGTGCCAGAGTCTGCATGGAAACAGCATGATCAGGTACGCATCAAGGCACTGCTTGAAGCAGGAGCAAACTTGTATACAATTTACGCATATGGAGGTACAGTAAATGATTAAAGGTCATGTGCAGGTAGATCTGCATAATCACAAAACAGGGCTTCGTGATCGGATAGAGGGCGATAACATGATAACAAATGCTATGAATTATGTTATCCCTAACTTAATTGGAGCTGGAGTTTCAGCAAGTGAAATTATGCCGTTGTGTAAAAGAGTATTAGGCGGAATTATGCTCTTTGATGGTAAATTAACGGAAGATAAAAATAATATATTTTTTCCATCGGAGGCACATCTTGTTGCATCTGCCGGAAGGGATACTAATACTGAATATGCTGACAGAGGATCATTGAATGTTGCAGAAACATATGAGACAGACACAGGATTTCAGTCGGTGTGGGATTTTACAACATCACAGGCAAATGGAACCATAGGATCTTTGGCTCTTACGATGGCAGAGAATAATTATTATTATAGTGATCCGTATAATATAACATGGCAGGGGAGGGCTATACACAATGCATTAAATAAAAACAATAGAGAAGATTTTTCTTTGTATCCGCTTTGCTACGATAGTGTGAGAGGATATCTATATTATTATGATTCAACTAATAGTAAGTTAACAACACGATATGATTCGAGTGAAAGAGTTACTTACTATAAAATGACATTTTGTGTTATGAAGCAGTATATTCCTTCTAGGGTATATGGTCTTTCTGATAGTGTCAATTTACGTAATGTTGCTGAAAAAGTTGCCGAATTCAGTATTGAAAGGAAAAATTCGATAAATTATTCGTGTTTAAATCCCGGATATGATGGTTACGCATACATTATTGCTCCAATGAATGAAATGGCAGAATATTGGAGAGTGAAAACATCAGATTATAACTTTGAACTTTCAGATATGAAAAGTATAAATCTAAAAGGTTGCAAGCTGAAACGAGAGTGGGGGAAAGCTGTAATAGTAAAAGGATATGCATTTTTTGCGGCAGAGGATTTGAAATCAATTTATATTGTAAATTTATCCAATTCGGTAGATGTTACACAGGCTACTATACCAGAAGAATACACAATAGACACGAGACTGACAGCACTAAATAATGGATGTGTTAAATTTGGAGGGATTAATAGTGAAAAAAAATTCTGTGGGGCATTGTGTTATCCAGATGGTAAAATCATTCTTCAAGGAAGAAAAGAAAAAGGTGAATTCAAAGGACATGCATCTAGACCGACATTGATAACAGATAATTTGATGGCATATGGAGATGATGGATACGATACATCTTCAAGCTATTATTCTTCATATGGAAGGCAGGTAATTAATTATTTAGGATCTATATTCAATTTACCACAGCCAATTGTAAAAACGGCTGCCACATCCATGAAAATTACATACACACTTACAAATGTATAGAGGTGGTATCATGCAGCAGATAAACATCCAGTATAATGGATCATCAAAGATTTTAAAGCGTTTATGTCAATCTATTAATTCGCTATCAGGAGATTTGAAAGAGGTATCTGAAAAATCTTTGAAGAAAGATGACTGCGTTAATAACTGTACATCTACAGCAACAGATGTACCGCTGGCAGCAGCGCAGGGGAAAGCCTTGCAGGAGCAGATCAATGCGATAAAAGAACAATTAAATATAATATAGTGACTTGAGAGCCGACACCAAATGAGGTACCGGCTCTTATAATATAAAGAAAGGGGCGCAAGCTTATGAACAACATTAACACAATTAAAGGACTGGTAACTGCAATAGCAGCATTCCTGTCAGCACTCTTAGGTACATTATATATCCCGGTATTACTCATGGTGCTTTGTAACATCATTGATTATATCACTGGATGTATGGCAGCAAGCAATCGGCCGGATGGAGGTATCAGCTCATATCGCAGTATCAGGGGAATCAAAAAGAAAGTAACAATGTGGTTACTTGTAGTAGTCGGAGCTGTATTAGATCAGCTTATTTTGTATGCTACGAATACGATTGGAATTAATATACCAATAAAATTTTTAGTTGCTTGTGTTGTGGCAATTTGGATCATATGTAATGAGATTATATCAATATTGGAAAATATGATAGATATAGGTATTGCAGTTCCAACATTTCTAATGCCATTGGTAAAAAATATCAAATCACAGACAGAACATATTGCAGATCAGAAAGAAAGCGAGGACAAATAAATGAGAATAGGATTAAATGCAGGACATACAATTTCAGGACCGGGATACGGCACAAGTGGAGTAATCGTTGAGTCACAGGAAACACGTAAAGTAGTAACGAGGCTTACAGAAATCTTTAAAAGCATGGGAGTAACAGTGGTGCCATGTACGATTGATAAGGCAACATCACAGTCCGCTTATCTTAAACAGGCTGTAGCACTTGCCAATCAGGATACCCTTGACTGGTTCATCTCAATTCATTTTAATAATGACTCGGCAAAACAGGGAAAAGGAGTAGAGGTATATACCTATAAGGGCAGACAGTACCAGGATGCCCTTGAAGTATGTGAACATATCTCGGCACTGGGATTCAATAATCGTGGTGTAAAGGATGGATCAGGATTGTATGTAGTACATAGAACAAAAGCAAAATCTATGTTGATAGAGGTATGCTTTGTAAATGATCCGGATGCATCAAATTACAAAAATAAATTCGATGATGTGTGCAATGCGATAGCATATGCACTTGCTGACTATGTTGCCCCAGCAGCACCAAAGCCACAGGCACCATCTGTTACTCCGGCAAAACAGAAGTATGTTAAGGTAATATATGATGGAGCTGATGGACTGACTGTGAGAAAATCACCTTCATGGGATGCATCTGCGGCAGCAGGAACAGTAAAGAAGAACGAGGTATTTACTGTGGTTCAGGGTCCTATCAAGGTGGGAAGAGGTAGTATGTATAAGCTTAAGTCAGGCTTGTACATTACAGCTTCAAGTAAGTATGTTAGTGTGTTTGAGAAGTAATATCTCGGAATTATATGAAAATATTACAATATACGCAAATGCAATTTGGATGACACAGTGGGGCTCTAAAAGTCTCGGTGACCAGGGCTACAGTGCAATTGAGATACTCAGATACTTTTACGGCAGCAACATGTATATCAATACCGCGGAGGCTGTATCAGGAATCCCGGCGTCATGGCCGGGCTACAATATAGGCATAGGCTCGTCCGGGCAGAATGTATACCAGATACAAAAACAGCTCGCCCGCATCGCAAAGGCATATCCGGCCATTCCGTCTATTGTGCCGGATGGAATATACGGCCCAAAGACAAAGGCGGCCGTGGAAAAATTTCAGGCTGTATTCGGACTTCCGGTATCAGGTGTGGTGGACTACAATACATGGTATGAGATATCAAATATATATGTCGCTGTGACACGTATTGCGGAGCTTGCTTAATTGGATTAAAGGAGCAAAACAGTGCTGGCAAGAGAAAAAATGATGTGATATTATATAAAATAAAAGTAACTATTCAGAACTCTATTTTTAGATAAAGAAAGACAATTTTATGAATACAGAAACCCAAAATTACAAGATAATTGTGGCATACGACGGCACACGCTACAAAGGCTGGCAGGTGCAGAAATCCACAGATGATACAATACAGGGAAAGCTTCAGCATGTGCTTTCCACACTGGCAGGAAAGCCGGTTGAGGTCATAGGCTCAGGGCGCACGGATGCGGGAGTGCATGCGGTGGGGCAGGCGGCAAGCTTTCACATGCCGAAGCATTTTTCCAAGGATGAGATATTTATATGGCTGAATGAGCATCTGCCGGCAGATATTGCGGTGACAGATATTTCAAATGTGCCTGACAGATTTCATGCCAGGTACAATGCTGTGTCAAAGACATATGTGTATACAATACACACCGGTATTGTGTCAGATGTGTTCAGGAGAAAATATGTATACGACTATGATAAGCCGCTTGACACAGACCGGATGAAAAAAGCAGCAGCGTATCTTCTCGGAGAGCATGATTTTAAAGCCTTTTGTGGCAATAGACATATGAAAAAGTCAACGGTCAGGACGATTTTTTCTATTGATATAGAAAAAACAGGCGCTGATATTGTTATCAGCTACACCGGAGATGGATTTTTACAGAATATGATAAGAATCATCACAGGAACGCTCATCGAGGTGGGCGATGGAAGGAAAAATCCGGATGCTGTGATGGAAATTTTAGCTTCAAAGGATAGGGCACAGGCAGGCTACACAGCACCGGCGTGTGGGCTGAGCCTGGAAAGGGTAGATTATGGCAAAGTGGTATGTTAGTGCGAAGAAGGCTGATTTTGCGGCAATCGGAGCGAAGTTTGGAATAGATCAGGTGACGGCCCGGATAATCAGAAACAGAGGTGTTATAGGAGATGACGCGGTAAATGAATTTTTAAACGGCAAAATCTCAGACATTGCAGACCCGGCTCTTTTAAAGGATGGTCAGAGACTGGTTGAAATTCTTGCCCAAAAGATAGCTGACAAGGCCAAAATCAGGATAATCGGCGACTATGACATAGACGGAGTGATGTCTACATATATTCTTGTGAAGGCACTTAAAAGAGCCGGTGCATGTGTGGATTATATGATTCCCGACAGAGTGAAGGATGGCTATGGTTTGAATGTGCATCTGATTGACAAGGCATATGAGGACGGGATAGACACTGTGGTCACCTGTGACAACGGAATTGCGGCGATTGAGGAAATCGCCCATGCAAAGGAGCTTGGAATGACGGTTCTCGTAACAGACCACCATGCAGTGCCTTTTGAAGATATAAAGGGTATAAAGATTTACAAGGAGAGCAAAGCAGATGCCGTTGTAAATCCGCATCAGATAGAGTGCCGCTATCCGTACAAGGAGCTTTGCGGAGCAGCTGTTGCCTGGAAAATTGTCATATTACTATATAGAAAAATCGGCATAGATGAGAAAGAGGCCATGGATTTTATAGAGAATGTGGCATTTGCAACAGTCGGTGATGTCATGCCACTGACGGGTGAAAACCGTATACTCGTAAAGGCCGGCTTAAAGAGTATTCATCATACGACAAATATCGGCATGAAAGCCCTGCTTGAATGTTGTAATATAGAGGCTGAAAATGTGGATGCATATCATTTTGGATTTGTTCTTGGACCCTGTGTCAATGCGACAGGCCGTCTGGATACAGCCAAAAGAGCACTTGAGCTGTTTTTATGCGACAGGCAGGAGGAGGCCATGCGCATCGCATCAGAGCTTGTAGCACTCAATGATGACAGAAAGGAAATGACTGCAAAGGGTGTGGAAACCGCAGTTGAGATATATGAGAGGAACAATTACGAAAAAGACAGGGTGCTTGTCATATATCTGCCGGATGTGCATGAGAGCATAGCAGGAATCATAGCGGGCCGCATCAGGGAGAGATACAATAAGCCAACCTTTATACTCACAAAGAGTGAGGACGGAGTAAAGGGCTCAGGGCGCTCGATAGAGGAGTACTCCATGTATGAGGAAATGTGCAAATGCAGTGAGCTGTTCACGAAGTTTGGTGGCCACCCGATGGCTGCAGGACTTTCACTGCCACAAGAAAACGTTGAGCCATTCCGTCAGAAAATAAATGAGTATGCATCGCTTACTGACGATGACCTCGTGCCTAAAATACATATAGATGTGCCGATGCCGGTGGATTATGTATCAATGAGACTGGTGTCTGAGTTTTCAGTACTGGCACCGTTTGGAAAGGACAATCCAAAGCCTGTTTTTGCAGACAAAAATCTACGTGTGAGCCGCATGTGGATAGTTGGTAAAAACAACAATGTGCTTAGGCTTTCTTTGATATCCTCATATGGCACGCCAATCAATGCAATTTATTTTGGTGATATAGAAAGCTTTTTTGATTATATCAGGCAAAGATTTGGTACAGATGCGCTTGAAGCTGCACAAAGAGGAAGGTTCAATAATATAGTGCTGTCCGTAGTATATTCACCAAAGATAAATGTATTCAGGGAAAATGAGTCACTGCAGTTTGAAATACAGTATTATAAGTGATATTATATTCTAAAAAGGTAACCGGTAAAGGAGGAGAAAATAAGTAATTGAATATATTGTTAAATGTGATTAAATGTGTTTAAATATACTC
>ENA-OPMG01002050-OPMG01002050.1-human-gut-metagenome-genome-assembly--contig:-NODE-2050-length-10212-cov-3.878704_pt1 | contig 10212 bp, 7 predicted proteins | sample MGYA00241522_ERZ501741 | MGnify/ENA primary metagenome ERZ501741 (study PRJEB25962, sample SAMEA2042616) | human gut metagenome | biome: human gut; feature: human-associated habitat; material: faeces...
GCCACGACTACGCCGCCCCGCTCAGCGAGGCGGGTTGGGTGACCCCGAAGTTCGACTCGATCCGCAACGTGATCCGGAAATACGTCGCCTATGACGTCCCCGAGGCTCCGGCCCCTATACCGCTGATCGAGATCCCGTCGATCTCCTTGACGAAGGTAGCCGACGTGTTGGCCTTGGCGAAAGTAGCCGACGTGTTGGCCTTGGCGAAAGAGGGGGAACCGGTAGCGTCCGCGACACCCCTCACGTTCGAGCAATTGAACCAAGGATACGGCTACGTCTTGTACTCAACCCATTTCAACCAACCCCTGAAAGGCCGTCTGGAGATACCGGGCTTGCGTGATTACGCTACGATCTACGTGGATGGCGAGCGTGTCGGCGAGTTAAACCGTTGTTTCAACCAATATGCGATGGAGATCGATATTCCGTTCAACGCTACCTTGGACATCTTGGTGGAGAACATGGGGCGTATCAATTATGGCGAGGAGATCGTCCGCAATACGAAGGGGATCATCAGCCCGGTCAAGATTAACGGCAGCGAGATATCGGACTGGAAGATGTACAAGCTCCCGATGGACCGGATGCCGGCTTTGGCCTCCGGCGAACCTTATGTCTATAAGAATGGCTCGCCCGAGGTAGCGGCGTTAGGGAATAAGCCGGTTCTCTACGAGGGAACCTTCCACCTGTCTGATACCGGCGATACGTTTATCGATATGGAGGATTGGGGAAAGGGCATTATTTTCATCAATGGCATCAATATCGGTCGCTATTGGTACGCCGGCCCTCAGCAAACGCTTTACATACCGGGCGTATGGCTGAACAAAGGAGAGAATAAAATCGTTATTTATGAGCAGCTGAATAATGACCGGAAGTCGAGCGTACGGACGGTCAAGACTCCTGTCTTGACAAAACTAAAGAAAATTACAGCCATGGAGAAAAAGAATCGTTTGATGGATAAAGCGGTAAGCCCGTTTAGCGTGGATGAGACGATGCGGCGGATCGAGGAGATTATCAAGTCTCAAGGAGGTTCCGTGTTCGCCGTGTTCGATCATGGGCGAAACGCTAGCGAGGTAGGGATGAAGCTGCCTCCGAATAAGGTGATCGTCTTCGGCTCGCCGAAAGTCGGGACTTTATTGATGCAGCAAGATCCATCTATCTCTTTGGAGCTGCCGTTACGTATCTCCGTTTGGGAAGATGCGGACGGCAAGGTTTGGATCGGTTCCCCGAATCTGGAGACGATCGCCTCCGAATACGGGATGGAAAACAGCGGCGTCATCGAGAAGATGCAAGAGGCCGTAACGAATATCGTGAGTAAATCGATAGCTGGTAGCCGGTAAGGCTCATGGATCTAATGCGATAAGAGCTTAGGAGGATGTCGGTAAAACGGCGTCCTCTTTTCTTTTATATGGCCCAAGAGACTCATTTACCGTGCTGTAGATTGATAATAAGGTTTAAAAGTCTTCGGAAAAATTAGGAATAGATTGTATTTTTTTCTGCGGTTTTTAACATATTGTTGATTCTTGTGAAGGTGTCTTTTTGTTAACAAGAATAAGCCTTATTGGGTCTATAATAGCTATTTGTACGAACACATATCCGCAAGTTCAAGGGAATGTGAAAAAAATATGCATACTATTGTTGTTTATTAAGAATAATAATTTATATTTGTACCCGTATCCGAAGAGTGGATATAATTATTAATGTTAACCTATTTTTGTGTTATGATGAACAAACAGTTGGCTTTTGTTAAAAGCGGGCTGGGTTTGGCACTTTGTTTCCTTATGGTCGGTGCGGGTGTAACCCCTCCAATCCATGCGTCTAACGCGAATGTGTCCATCTCCCAACAAGCTAAGAAAGTTACCGGTACGGTAACTGACGCAAAGGGTTGTAGTAAAAGGTACTACAAACGGTACGATTACCGACCTTGACGGTAAGTATTCCTTGGAAGTTGAGCCCAACTCCATTTTAGTCGTTTCCTACATTGGTTATGTATCTCAGCAAATTCCTGCTTCGGGAGAAGTGGTAAATGTGACATTGAAAGAAGATACGCAAAACCTTGATGAGGTCGTAGTAGTAGGTTACGGTACGCAGCAGAAGAAAGATATCACAGGCTCCGTGGCGGTAGTCGATACGAAAGACCTTTTGGCATCTTCCGGATCTTCCGCTACCCAGCAGTTGCAAGGTAAGGCTGCCGGTGTATATATCGGTCAGTCAGGTTCCCCCGGTTCCCAGTCTATGGTTCGTATTCGTGGTATCAATACGGTTAATGATAATGGTCCGTTGTACGTAATTGATGGCGTATCAACACGTAACCAAGATTTAAGCTCCTTGAACCCGAACGATATCGAGAGTATGCAGGTATTGAAGGATGCCTCCTCCGCCGCTATCTATGGTGCGCAGGCGGCCAATGGTGTTATCTTGATTACGACGAAGAAAGGTACCCGGTCTGGTCAACCTAAATTGACTTATGATGGATATGTCGGTGTTCAGAAAACAGGCAAGCGCTATGACGTTTTGAATTCTATGGATCGTGTGAACTTGGAATGGGACGCAAAGGCTAGTAACTATGCATTGTTAGGTTCCAATGAACTTCCTTCACACGTGCAATTCGGAACAGGTGAACGTCCTTCTATTCCTAATTATTTGACGCAAGCTGGTGCGGGTGGTCGTACGGATATTAATCCCGGCGATTATAATTACCCGGGTACGACTTATGCGCCGTTCTCTGACACAAATTGGTGGGATGAGGTAGACCGTGCGGCTATGATTCAAAATCATCAAGTTGGCTTATCTGGTGGTACTGAAAAGGGACAATATAATTTAAGTGCGAATTACTTCAAGCAAGATGGTACGGTTATTGATTCTTACTACCAGAGATATCAAGTACGTGCTAACACCTCTTTCAATGTTCGTGATTGGTTACGGGTAGGAGAGAATTTAACTTATGCGTTTACGAAAGATAATGGTTTGAACTCTAGCGGCGCTGAGAGTAATCCATATTCTTGGACTTATCGTGCTTCTCCTTATGTACCGGTATATGATATCGCAGGTAATTTTGCCGGTTCAAAATTCGCTGGAACGGGTAACTTCCAGAACCCGGTTGCCAATCAAAAGAGAAATAAGGATAATTACTATACACATAACCGCGTATTTGGTAACCTATGGGCAGAGGCCGATATTATCAAGGGATTAACTTTTAGAACGAATTTCGGTTTGGACTATACGAATGGTTATTATTATCGTATGGAAAAGAAGAACCCTGAGTTTTCTGAGTCAATGGGCCAAAACAATTTTGAAGAGCAATCTGATTTTAATTATCGTTGGGTTTGGACTAATACTTTGACTTACGACAAGACATTCAATGAGGTTCATAAATTGACTGTCTTGCTTGGTACCGAGGCTATTCGTGATGGTTTGGGACGTACGCTGAAAGGTCGTCGTTACAATTATTTGTACGAGGATAATACGAATACTTGGGAGTTGAATATGGGTGAGAATAACGCACAACGTATCGCAGAATCAAAATATAAAGGTGAATTTGCCTTGTTTGGTCTGTTTGGGCGTGTAGATTACGCTTATAATAATAAGTATCTGTTGACAGGTATTATCCGTCGTGATGGTGTCTCTCGTTTCTCGGAGAATAATCGTTACGGTGTATTCCCTTCTATCTCTGCTGGTTGGCGTATCTCTGAAGAGGCTTTTATGGAGAAAACAAAAGACTGGTTAGATGACTTGAAGCTTCGTTTTGGCTTTGGTGTTACCGGTAACTCAGAAGTGCCTCGTATTACGAACTTCGCCTACGAATATAGAACATTGCCAAAGAAAACAAACTATGACTTTACGGGTTCTAATACCTCTACCTCTTTAGGTTATCGTTTGGATAAATTTGGTAACGAGGATACGAAATGGGAGACCACCCAAATGTTTAATGTCGGTTTGGATGGAACATTCTTGAACGGCAAATTCGGTGCCGGATTGGAGTGGTACTATAAGAAAACGACAGATATGTTGATTGCGGCTCAATATTCCGCTTTGGCTGGTGAATCTTCAAAACCGTACATCAACTTTGGTGATATGAAGAATACGGGTGTTGACTTCAACTTCAACTATCGAGACAGTAAGGGCGATTGGTCATGGGATTTCTCTTTGAACCTATCTCATTATAAGAATGAGGTTGTTAAGATCTCTGAGGCTGATGATGCTTCTATGTGGGGAGGCGGTACACGTATCTCTGGTAATGTAACTCGTACGACAAAGGGACATGCTATCTCTGAGTTCTATGGATATAAGGTGAATGGATTCTATGAGAACGTAGATGAAGTACTTGCGTTACCTCCTCTGGGGCAAGATGTTAAAAATGCGGAGGACGCTAAGGCTTGGGTCGGTAAGTTTAAATTTGCTGATACAGATGGAAATGGTAAGTTAGATGGAAATGACCGTACCTTTATCGGTTCTCCTCATCCTGACTTGATCGCCGGTTTGAACGCTACTGTAACGTGGAAAAACTGGGATTTGACGGCATTCTTCTATTCAACGATCGGTAATGATTTGTTCAACAATACGAAGTACTTTACTGATTTCTGGTTATTCGAGGGTAATAAATCTTCTCGCATGAGAGATTTGTCTTGGAAACCGGGTGCTGACAATAGCAAAGCTGTCTTACCTGTTTTGGATTATGGTGATACCTATTCAGGAACGAACTCTAGCTCATACTATGTAGAGAATGCCTCTTTCGTTAGATTGAAGAATTTGGTCCTAGGTTATACATTCCCGAAGGAGTTGATGAAGAAGGCTACTATCTCTAATTTACGTATTTATGTGCAAGCGGAGAACTTATTCACCATTACAGGATATGATGGTTTGGATCCCGAGTATACAAATGCGGAAATGAAAGATGTGGATGACAACGGTGTCGGTGCTGATTTGAAGAGAGGTATTGATATGGGCGGTTGGCCTTCAACAAGACGTTTCTTGTTTGGTGTAAACTTTGCGTTCTAAGGTGTGTATGTTTTAATTTAATTTAAAGAATCATTATGAAAAGTAAATATATTTTGGCGATAGGCTGTCTTGCTGCGCTTTCATTTAGTTCTTGCGGCGATGACTTCTTGGGGAAAGAACCTCAGGGAGCATTGACACCGGACGCTCTAGCCAATCCAACGGGTGTGGAATTGTTAACTGTTAGTGCCTATGCAGGCTTGGCTGTTCCGGTGGATGGTTATGATCCTTATCAAGCATCTCCATTTAACTGGGTATGGGGTGGTATTTATGGTGGTGACGCCAATAAAGGTTCCGACCCGGGTGACCAATCCGTGGTGAATGAGATAGAGATGTATAATACTCTGTCTACTAATGGCTATATAGCGCAGAAGTGGGCGTGGGTTTATGTAATGGCTAAACGAGTGAACTTAGCTCTTCAAGCTTGGCAAGGCGCTGAAGGTATGCCGGGTATGAGCGATACCGATCGTAAAAGCCGCTATGGTGAGTTGAAGTTCTTGCGTGCATTGGCTTATTTTGAGGGAATTCGTGTGTTTGGTCCATTTATTCCTTGGGTTGATGAGACCTATACGGAGAATGATCCTAAAGTACATAATGATATTAATATTTATGATAATGTACTGAAGGATATTGACGATGCGATCGCTAATCTTCCGGAAACTCAGACTGAAGTTGGTCGTGCGAATGTTTGGGCTGCGAAAGCATTAAAAGGTAAAATCTTAATGCATAAAGGAGACATCGCTGCCGCGAAAACTGTTTTAGCTGATGTCGTGAATAATGGTACAACCAGTAGTGGGGCAGCTTATGGATTGGAGGACGATTTGGATAACAACTTCAATGCGCTGACTGAGAATGGTAAAGAGGCTATTTTCTCTGTTCAATATTCTGCTGCTGACGAAAACACTGGTGGTGCTCCTTTCTGTCTGAATTATCCGCATAACTCAGGTCCCGGTGGATGCTGTGGTTTCTATCAACCTTCTTTCGAATTAGTGAACTCTTTCCAAGTAGACGCGCAAGGTTTACCTTATTTGAATGGTGAATATAGAAATAAAGCGACTGTTTCAAGAAAAGGTACGGGAACAAATGAGCCATTTGTCGTAACAGATAATAGTATTGCGGTAGACCCTCGTTTGGATTTTGCTGTAGGTCGTTATGGAATCCCTTACAAAGATTGGGGTATGCCTAAGGATGACTGGGTTCGTAATCCTGTAAATGGTGGTATCTTTATGCCGAAGAAACACGTGTTTAGTAAGGCGGAAGAGGCCGCTGGCATGAAGAACTTATTTAATGGTTGGGCACCGGGTTCTGCTATGAATATGCAATATCTTAGTGTGCGTGACATTAAATTGTTGTACGCTGAAGCTTTAGCTGACGCTGGTCAATTATCTGAGGCGATGACACAAGTAAACGATGTTCGTAGACGTGCAGCTTTGGATGTGAATATTATTAAGTTAGAAAACGGTCAAGCGGCCGCAAACTATAAGGTCGCTGAATATCCTACATCTCATGCGGCTTTCACAAGCAAAGATGTTTGTATCAAAGCGATCCGTATGGAGCGTAAGCTTGAGTTGGCGATGGAAGGTGAGCGTTGGTTCGACTTGGTTCGTTGGGGTGGTGATGTAATGTCCTCAGAGTTGAGCGCTTATATCAATTACGAAAAGCAATATATTCCGAAATTTGCGGCAGCCTCTGTGCTTCCTGCGGCAAAGACTATGCTTCCTGTTCCTGATGACCAAGTATTGACCATGGGTAACGACGAGAACGGCAAACCTTATTTGGTTCAGCCGGATGCTTGGAAATAAAATATTTATTTCGAATTGAGAATAGGATACTTGATTTGCAAGTATCCTATTTCTTGCTTGAAGTAAGTTTGTAGTTGTATATGTATTTATTAATTTAAATTTTTAGAGCCATGAAGAAAGTTCTGTTTATTATGCTTGCATTATTATCAATGCAGTTTATGTATGCTCAGCAAACTAATATTGACGTGGACAAAGAAAATATAGAAGAGTCTATATTACAAGCTAATGCGGCAAATGGGATAGTTGCTACTATATCAGGCCCTATTAACGTAACACTAAATGGGGGTTATGCCCAAGAAGAGTATCATCTGGAATATAGCCCTTTAATACCGGGTGCTAGATTGGAATGGAGTATACGAGCACCGCAAGCTTATATAACACCTTGGACAAATCATTGTTCGGTTAGTTTTTATGCAGTTGGTAGCGCTCGTTTAGTATGCGATATTTATGATGGTAATACGTGGGTTGGCGCTGGGACAACTTATATAAATATAAGGTAATGGTATATTAAAATATCTGAAATTAAGAGGGGCGATTAAGATTTCTGATAAAAACTTAATTGTCCCTTTATAATTTAAAAGGATGATTTTAGAACTTAAAGTTTTGTTGTTATAAGCCTTATTGATATGATTTTTTATCAATAGATTAATGAATTTTCCCAACCAAAGAAAGTGTATATATGAAAAGATTATATATGTACATAACAGGGTTACTAACACTCATGGGTTGTATCTCCGATTATGAGCCTGATATTGTGAACCAAATAGGTGGTTTGCTGGTAGTGGATGGTTTCATAACTAATGATACGACTCGGATACGATTGAGCCATAGCGTAAGGATGTTGGATGAGTTTGAGGAAGGGGAGTCGATAACGGATGCGAATGTTTTTGTTGAATCAGATAAAGGAGCTGTTTTTGAAACGTTGAACGTGAGTAAAGATGGAGTTTATACAATACCGATGGGAGAGTTAAATCCTGCGTATAAATATAGATTATCAATAAATTGGAATAATAAAGAATATAAATCGGAATATTTGAATCCTCTAGATACTCCGGTGATCGATAGTATATCTGTTGAAAGTTCAGCATCAGAAACTCCTGTATATATCTGCGTAACTACACATGATAACAAGGTAGAGCCAACTTATTATAAATGGACTTATCAGGAGATATGGGAATTCCATGTAGATCTATTTGCAAACGCTGGTTTTTTAGATGATAAATTCACTTTATTTCAGAAGCATACATCTAAAAATACTTATTATTGCTGGGGACGTGATAGTTCTAAGGCGATGTTATTGGAATCGACAAATAAACTGACTGTAAATCTTATCTATAAGAGAAAATTGATAGAGATCCCCCGTGATCATGATAAATTGACAATGCTTTATTATATAGACGTTAAGCAAAACCGTATACGTAAAGAAGCGTATGACTATTTTGTGAATTTACAAAGGAACATAGAACAGGCTGGGAGTATTTTCTCTCCAATTCCTTCGGAAAGAAGAGGTAATATATCTTGCGTATCAGATCCTAAAGAATGGGTGATAGGCTATGTGGATGTAACTAATACAACGATTATGAAACGCTTTATGCCGGAACTAAGAGATTTCTATGAAACTTCTTATGACTGTGCGAAAAATATCTTAACAGGAATAGCACCAGATGGTTATACCTATTACATTTATAGTGGATCACCAACCACTCCAAATATTTATGCTCCTTTTCGCTGTGTAGACTGTACCCATGATGGGCGAGGTACCAAGAATAAACCCTCTTGGTGGCCTACGGATCATTATTGATTATTGAGGTGGATATATGCTTGGGATTAGGTATAAAAGATATATATTCGATCAAAATTTACCGATGGCTTTTTAGAAGCGGGTTTATGGAAAATACCTATATTTGTAAAAACGTATAATTGAGAATCGGTATGAATAGTGATATATTGAGGGATAAGGCGGAATATCTGATGTCGCTTATCAGTCATTTTGCCGAGCGGAATGGGCTAAGTATACCACAGGTCTATCGTTATGTCAAACGATATGGTGGCATATGTTTGGTTGACGAGCATTATGACATTATGCATACGTTGAGATTCATCGATGCGTTGGAATCAATGACTATGTACATGAAACGCCAAGGAGGGGCTGTGGGATGATTAATTTATTTTTATTATGGCAGATGATATTTTGAATTTAGCCACATCGGAAGAACTATTGTATAATGATGTATGTGGCATTATAGATGGAGTACGTGTAAAGTAGCTACCTATTTGAATACTGAGATATGTATGACGAATTGGTATGTAGGCAAACGTATTAAGGAAGATATACTATACAATCAGCGTGCCGAATATGGTAAACAAGTCATCAAAAAATTGGCTACCCGGCTAACTGTAAAATATGGAAGCGGATGGGGATATGGTAAACTCAAACATTGTGTACGCAGTGCGTATCTTTTTTCAGAAGACGAGATTGGATACGCGGTGCGTAGCCAATTGACTTGGACTCATCTTCGTTCGCTTATGGGAGTAAAAGATGAGCTAGCTCGCTCGTTCTATGTGGAAATGTGCAGAATGGAGCATTGGGATACTCGCACACTTGATGAAAAAATAGATTGTCAACTTTATGAGCGTACAGCCATTAGCCGTAAACCCGAAGATATGATACGCAAAGAGCTGAACGAGATAAAGGAAAACAACCAGCTATTGCCCGACCTTATATTTCGCAGCAGTTACTTTCTTGATATGCTTGGGCTTCCTGATATATTCTCGGAGAAAGATCTCGAAATGGCAATTCTTTCCCAAATACAGCTTTTCATTAAGGAAATGGGGACAGATTTTGCTTTCCTTGACCGTCAAAAGCGGATTACCGTAGATGCGGTTGATTACTATATTGATTTGCTGTTCTTCCATCGTGGCTTAAAGCGTCTGATAGCGATCGATCTCAAATTGGGGAAGTTCAAGCCCGAATACGAAGGGCAAATGTTACTATATCTTCGCTATTTGAACAAGAACGAGCGAAAAGAAGGTGAAGAATCTCCAATCGGGTTAATTCTTTGTTCGGAAGGCAATACAGAGCATATCGAATATCTAATGCTTGACGAAGATAGTCCGATAAAGGTAGCGCAATATTACACAAAACTACCCGATAAGAAAGTGCTTTCCGAAAAATTGAGGCGAGCGATATCAATCGCAAGGGAGCATTATTCCGAATTACGACAAACGAAAGATATATGACACTATTTTACCGGGTACGTAACTCGTGCCCGGTAAAAGAACTTAATCTTTGATATTCCCATTTCCCCTAATAGCCCCAGTACTTCAAGAGGCACCCTGCGCACCCCGCTATAAGGAGGGTGTAGCCGGAGATACCCAGCCAGTCCGCCCCGGGGGGCGGTGGGGAGGAGGGGTGCCGTCG
>ENA-OPMG01002051-OPMG01002051.1-human-gut-metagenome-genome-assembly--contig:-NODE-2051-length-10211-cov-2.448602_pt1 | contig 10211 bp, 8 predicted proteins | sample MGYA00241522_ERZ501741 | MGnify/ENA primary metagenome ERZ501741 (study PRJEB25962, sample SAMEA2042616) | human gut metagenome | biome: human gut; feature: human-associated habitat; material: faeces...
AGCTTCATCTAAAAACTCTTCTTTTTCTTCTTGATTGAATCTTACTAATTGTTCAGTAAACTGAGCTTCTTTATTAACTGTTATATTGCTAGTAAATACTGGATTCTTATTAGTCTTAATTACCAAATTATCGACTTTTTTCTTAATTCTTGGTAAATAAGCATCACGAAAAACCGGATAATCACAAAACTCTTTTTCTAATGATGCTAAATCATTATCAGCTTCTCCTTCATCATAACTAGTCTTACAAAATCTTTCTAATTTAAACATGTAATCACTTCTAGTATAAATAAGAGAGGAAACTTCATCATAATCTTTATTAACCAAAGCCTCTTTAATAGGAGCAAATGTCTGATAGACTATTTTTTCTCTCAATGGTACTAAACTAACTGTTCTCTTACCAGTTGCTGTATCTATCGTTTTCTTAGTAGTCATTCCTAAAACTCTATTTAATTCTCTATCATCATAAATAGTCTTTAAAAAATAATTCTTATCACTTTTAGAATCACTAACTCTTATTGAAAACATATTTTTATCAGGATAAATATTACCTAGCATATCAGTAAAATACTGATAAGTATACATGGAAGTAAATCTATCAATAGACTCTAAACTATCAAGTTTAACTCCATCTATTTTAATAACTTGTTCATTTTGATATTTATTTTTGGCATACTTGTTATAATAGCAACCAATTAATTCATATTTCTTAGCCATTAAACTCACATCCCTTGATATTTATTTATGAATTCATCCCGGTATTCTAATAGTCTATCTTCTTTTATTGCTTCTCTTAACTCTTCTGTTAATTTTATTAAGAATCTAATGTTATGAATAGATAGTAGTCTTCCTCCTAACATCTCATCACAAGTGATTAAGTGTCTAATATAAGCTTTTGTATAATTCTTACAAGCATAGCAATCGCAAGTCTCTTCGATTGGTGTAAAGTCTTCTTTGTATTTAGCATTCTTTAAAGTTATCTTACCACTTCTTGTAAAAGCTTGACCATGTCTTGCTATTCTAGTTGGTAAAACACAGTCAAAGATATCAATTCCTCTAATAACTCCTTCAATAATATCGATCGGATCTCCTACTCCCATTAAATATCTTACTTTATCTTCTGGTAAGTATCTAACACCATCTTCAACCATCTTATACATAACAGGTTTACTCTCACCTACACTAGTACCACCAATACTATAACCATCGAAGTCCATCTTAACTGTTTCCTTACAACTTAGTTCTCTAAGATCAGTAAACTCTCCCCCTTGAACAATCCCAAATAAAGACTGGTTAGGGTTATTATGAACTTTCTTTCCACGTTCAGCCCATCTAAGTGTTCTTAAAATAGACTTTTTCATATAATCATAACTAACAGGATAAGGAGGACACTCATCAAAGCTCATAGCAATATCACTATCTAGTTTGTTTTGAATTTCAATTGACTTTTCAGGTGTTAAGAATAATTCACTTCCATCTAAATGACTCTTAAACTTAACTCCTTCTTCTAAGATATTCTTCTCTTTATTTTTAACAAGGGAAAAGACCTGAAAACCACCACAATCAGTAAGTATTGGTCCATCATAATTCATAAACTTATGTAATCCCCCAGCTTTTGCTACTATATCTTCACCAGGTCTTAACCATAAGTGATAAGTATTAGCAAGGATAATTCCACTATGGCAGTCTTTAACTTCTTCTGGAGTAAGTCCTTTAACTGTTGTTCCAACTGGCATAAACATAGGTGTATCATAGGTTCCATAATTAGTTTCTAACTTACCAAGTCTTGCCTTTGTATCTTTTTCTTTCTTTTCTAAATGATATTTAATCTTTCCCATTACTTACTCCTCCTGCTTTCTTTAATCTCGGTATTCTCTTTTTCTAAATACATTAACTTTCTTTTAATTAAAGTTTCATACTTAGCTAGTTCATTTTCTATTTTCTCTATATTAGTTTCTTTAATAAATTTACGATATTTATTTCTAATTATTTCTCTATATCTAGTTATCTCATTTAAAGCTTCTTGATAAGCCACACCTGAACCATCATCATTAGCTAAATAAAATGTTAAAAGCTTAATTAATTTTTCATATCTTTTGACTAATTGTCTTTTTGTTATTTCTTTTTTGGTTACGGGCTTCCAAAATATTGGTAAATCCATATTTTCTAATTGCAATCTTCTTTGTGACTGGCGTATAATAAAAGGTATGATTAGTTTCAGGAGGATTTTAAATGGGCAGATATGCATTGAATATGGAAAAATATGCAGATTTGGCAAGGACTGCATCTGCGGAGGGATGCGTGTTATTGAAAAATGACAACAGTACCCTGCCACTTAAAAAAGGAGATAAAGTTGCTGTATTTGGGCGCATGGCGTTTCATTATTACAAAAGCGGACTTGGCTCGGGCGGACTGGTAAATACACGCTATGTGGTTGGAATCCTTGATGCGCTGCGCGCCTGCAAAGATATTGCGCTGGATGAAGAACTGATTGGGATCTACGAAAAATGGATCAAAGACCATCCATATGACGAAGGTGAGGGATGGGGGCTGGTTCCGTGGTCACAGGAAGAAATGCCCGTGACGGAAGAGATGCTTCAAACCGCATCCGGGGATGATGTGGCACTGGTGATTCTTGGACGTACGGCTGGGGAAGACCAGGACAATACGGACAAGCCGGGCAGTTATAAGCTGACACGGACAGAAGAAGACCTGATCCGTAAAGTGAGCAGTCAATTTTCACGCACGGCCGTTATTTTAAATGTGGGAAATATCATTGATATGAAATGGGTCAGAGAATTTGATCCGGCAGCGGTACTCTATGCATGGCAGGGAGGTCAGGAAGGTGGAAACGGTGTCTGTGATGTACTTATGGGGCGTGTGAATCCGTGCGGAAAACTGACAGATACGATTGCAGAGGATATCAGTGACTATCCATCCACGTCAAATTTCGGGGATTTACAGAAAAACTATTATAAAGAAGATATCTATGTGGGATATCGGTATTTTGAGACATTTGCCAAAGATAAAGTTTTGTATCCGTTTGGATTTGGATTGTCGTATACTTCTTTTTCCGTGCAAGCGTCTGCAGAAGAAAAGGACGAGCATACGGTCTGTGTAAAGGCAACAGTGAAAAATACCGGAACAAAACCGGGGAAAGAAGTGCTTGAAGTATATGCCAAAGCCCCGCAGGGGGTACTGGATACACCGGTGCGTGTTCTTTGTGGATTTGCAAAGACAAAGGAACTGGCAGCAGGGGAAGAAGAGCATATTATTCTGGAGATTCCGAAAAATACATTTGCCTCCTATGATGACAGTGGTGTAACCGGACACAGGGACTGTTTTGTGCTGCTGGAGGGTACTTATACCATTTATGTGGGAACCGATGTGCGGACGGCACAAAAGGCAGGCAGTTATCCGCAGACGTTTACGGTGATTGAACAGCTTGAGGAAGTCTGTGCACCGCAGAAACCGTTTGCCCGTATGACAAGAAAGCCGGGTGATGTGATCGGATATTCCGATACACCGGAACGGATCTATGGTCCGTATGACCGCGTGGAAAAACCGGCAGAGATTTCACAGACTGGCGATAAAGGCTATCGTCTGGAAGATGTATATGACAAAAAGATTTCCATGGAGACATTTGTGGCACAATTATCGGACGAGGATCTGATTATGCTGTTCCGCGGAGAAGGCATGTGCAGTCCGAAGGTGACTCCGGGTACTGCAGCGGCATTTGCAGGACTGACTCCGTCTTTGAGGAAGTTTAGAATTCCGGCAGAATGTGCATCGGACGGACCATCCGGAATACGTATGGACTGCGGAACAAAGGCGTTTTCCCTTCCGAACGGAACGCTGCTCGGATGTACATTTAACTGTGAACTGGTGCGTCAATTATATGAAATGACAGGGCTTGAACTGCGGTTAAACCGTGTAGATGCATTGCTCGGACCGGGATTGAATATTCACAGAAATCCGTTGAACGGACGAAACTTTGAGTATATTTCCGAAGATCCGTTTTTAACCGGAAAAATGGGAGCCGCACAGCTGCAGGGACTTAATATTGCAGGTTCCACAGGAACCATCAAACATTTTGCGGCAAACAATCAGGAAACGAAACGACATGAGGCAGATTCGATTATTTCCGTGCGGGCACTGCGGGAAATTTATCTGAAGGGATTTGAAATTGCGGTAAAAGAAGGGCCGGCTCGCTCTGTTATGACTACCTATGGCCCGGTCAACGGGGTGTGGACTGCAGGAAGTTATGATCTCAATACCATTGTATTGCGCAAAGACTGGGGATTTTCCGGCATCGTTATGACCGACTGGTGGGCAAAGGCAAACCATGAGGGACAGCCATCGGATCCGCGTATACATGCGGTCATGGCAGCGGCACAGAATGATGTATATATGGTGACTGCAGACGCGCAGGATATGCAGCAGGATGATATGCTCGAAGAATTCCAGAAGGGAAATCTTACGAGAGGACAGCTGCAGAGAAATGCCATCAATATATTGCAGTTTGTACTAAAATCCCCGGCGATGCTTTATGAGATGGATAGGATTTCTCCGGAAGAACTTAAAGACCGGAAGAATGCTGCAAAAGATGATCCGGATGTCTCAAAGATGATGAAATTTGTGACAGATGAGCAGGGAAATATCCGCATTTCCGGTGGCGGCTGGGATACACATCAGGGAAAAGAAATACTTGCGGATCTGGATATGAAAGCCGGAAGTTATGAACTGCAGATGAAAGTGAAATCAAATCTGGATGATCTGGCACAGCTTCCGGTAACAGTATATCTGGATAATATCATCAAAGGAACACTGTCATTTAGGGGATCGAAAGGGCAGTGGGTGACACAGCAGATCCGGTTTGATACATTCGAGGGACATCATTATATGAAATTATATTTTGGGGCAACCGGACTTACGGTAGATCATATAGCGTTTCAGCTGTCCGGGGGCGCAGACAAGGAGCAGTAAGACATGAATGTTTTAAAGGTAAAAAAGGGAGAAACGCTTGCCAGAAAACAGGACAAGGTGATGGAATGGTATCTGATTCAGGAGGGATCGGTGATCCGGCAGTTTGCATTTGCAGAGATCATTATGCACCGGAATGCAATTGTGGGTATTCTCGAGAACGAATGGTTTGCCTGCGATTATGTGGCAAATGAAGATACGACATTGATTGTGATTCCATGTAAAAATGCACAGGATCTGCGGAAGATTTTGTCCGAACATGAGAATTTCCGCCCGATTTTTTTGCGTACGGCAGTGGAACAGCGGCATCAGGCACTGTGTCTGTATGCCAGTCTGCAGAAAAAATGCATGCTTTTACATAATGCTGCGGAAACGTTGTACAGCGAATACAAAAATCTGTGCAGCGAGAAGCTTCTTGATGAACAGGATTTTCCGCGTATGGAACAGTTTGCAGCTTTAAAAATGCAGCACCGTGCGGAAAACTGGGAGATTGCAAACAGTAACAGTCTGGTCCGGAGTTATCTGAAAGAATATATGCAGCTGATGATCAAAGATGACAGTCTGTGTGTGGGAGCAATCATGGAGGCGGCGGCACAGATGCGTCGTGTGACACAGGGAATCGGCGAGATGGTAAATTATCTGCAGTACAACAGGGATATTTTATTTTCAGATTCCAGAGATGATATTTTTCGTCTGTTTTTTGCAATGGCAGTCCAGCAGTCGCAGAAAAAGCAGGACATTTCCGAGATCAAAAAGCGTCTGTTAAATATGGTGGATGTCATGACAAAGCTTGATGTATACGACAAAAAGCAGATGGCGGAGGCACATGAGCTCTGCGAGAATTACGACTTTACCAAGGAGTCCGAAGGACGTATCAATATTATGCGTGAGGATTGTATTGCACATATTATGGAGTATGCAGGATATGGCAGCGATATGATCAGGGATTTCCACAGCATTGTGCAGCGGTCCCGGGAGCTGCCGGATATGATGTCTACAGACAATGAGGCGAGACAGCTGCGCAGGGAAATCACAAAGGTCTTTTACGATATTTATACCAAGGCGTTTATGAGATCAGTTGAGGAACTGGTCAAGCCGTCACCGATCATGATGATGTTTTTCAATTTTGGGTTTATGGATGCGGAGGTGCTGGGGGAAACTAACACAAATGCACTGTATAATCTGACGGATTCGCTTGGATTGTTTCACTCTGCAAATGTCTATACGGTTTATGACTGGCTGGGACAGATTTATCAGGGAAAGAAAGAACCGTCCCGCAATGAATTTGACCAGGATTTCAATGCATTTCTGCTGGAAGAAAAGAGAACTGGGAATATTACGGAAGAGCAGATGCAACAGTATAAAAATGACCGCAGGCAGAAAGTACAGTTTGAGATCCACAATATGTTTACCTCCGGAAACCGTGTGACCTATGGCCGTGTGACTACATTCTGTCCGGTTCTGATGGAAGAGGATTTCATCAACACCGTGGAAAAGATGGCAGTTACCGCAGAAAAAATTGCCGATGCCATCAATAAGGTGCGCTGTGTGGATTATTCTGCACTCTATCATGATGTCATGTTTTCCGATCCGGATCGCGGAATCAATCAGGAATGGATCAAAAAGGAAATTCTGCCGGATGTGATTCTGATGCCAAATGCCGGAACCCGTACCCTGATGTGGCAGGAGACATCCGGGGCCAAGATTGATACACCAGCGCGTTTTCTGTTTCCGATCTTTTCCGCAGTGGATCTCGATGATCAGATGGTGGAATGTATCGGCCGATACCGCTGGGAGATCTGCAGACGTGTGCAGGGTGTATACTGGAACGATATCCGGGAGAAATCGCTTACGGCGGAGTACTGTGATTTTATTCAGTATTATCGCAAAAATTCAGATCTTTCTGCAGATGCAAAGGAAAAGATCAAGACTGCATTGTCCCGTGCGCGCAACAGTTACCGTGAGGTATTTGTCAAGGATTATCAGGCGTGGATGAAGTATGAGTCACAGGGAAGTTTCCGACTGAATAAAGTGGCAAGAGATATTCTGGTAAGGTATTGTCCGTTTGCAAAGGATATCCGCCAGGGACTGGCCACCAATCCACAGTATCAGAATGCATTTCACAGACTTGATGCGGAAAACAGAAAGAAACTGCAGAGGTTTCGTTCTGTTTACGATAAATATGAAGCAGCCGGCGGAGAGATCACACCGGAACTGAAAGAAAATCTACGGTTTTATCAGATGTAGGAACGGATATGGAATATATAGCTTATGTAGAGACCCCGTATAAAGAAAAATTTGGAATTCCCAGACAGAGCGGGCTGGCGGAGAGCACCTGTGGAGAGATCATTTTCACACCGAAATTCCGGAATCCGGATGCAGTGCGTGGAATCGAAGAGTTTTCCCACCTGTGGCTTCTCTGGGAGTTTTCGAGGGCAAAGCAGGATACCTTTCATGCAACGGTAGCACCTCCCCGTCTGGGAGGAAAAGAAAAACGGGGCGTGTTTGCCACACGTTCCCCCTTTCGCCCGAATTCGATCGGTCTTTCGTGCGTGAAACTTGAAAAAGTGCGCATCGATCAGAAGCTTGGACCGGTTCTTACGGTTTCCGGGCTGGATCTGCTTGATCACACACCGCTTTTTGATATCAAACCGTATCTGCCGTACGTGGATGCCCATCCGGAGGCAGAAAACGGTTTTGCGGAAGAATTCCGGGAGTTTCAGATACCGGTAGTATTTCCGGAGGAATTGCAGGCACAGATTCCGGAACATCTGCGAGGACCGCTTCTTGAGGTTCTTGCACAGGACCCCAGGGCAGCATACAACAAAAAGCCGGATTATATCTACGGGATGGCATTTGATGATTATGACATTCGGTTTACGGTGGCAGAGGGAATCCTGACGGTAAAAGAGGTCACAAGGCGCACGCAGGAATGGAAAAAAGTCAAGTGAGAGTTGCGCTTGTGCGGGGAAAGTCTTATAATAGAAACATCAAAAGTCAAAAACGCGAAGAAATTCGTGTAGTAGTGAGGTAAGAGGATGAAAGAGTTAAAAGAGTACATTCGCAGTATCCCGGATTTCCCGGAGAAGGGAATTATTTTCCGTGATGTCACAAGTGTACTGCAGGATGCAGATGCACTGAAGCTTTCCATTGATGAACTGGCAAAACGCTTAGAGGGCGTTGATTTTGATGTGATCGCCGGAGCAGAATCCAGAGGTTTTATCTTTGGGGCACCACTTGCTTATGTCATGCATAAGCCGTTTGTACCGATTCGTAAAAAAGGAAAACTGCCGTGTGAGACAGTTGAAAAAACATATGATCTGGAGTATGGTACGGCAACGATTGAAATGCATAAAGATGCTGTTAAAAAAGGAGAAAAGGTTGTACTTTTGGATGATCTGATTGCAACCGGCGGAACCATGAAAGCTGCTGCAGAACTGGTAGAGGAACTTGGCGGTGAAGTGGTAAAGATGTTGTTTCTCATAGAGTTAAGCGATCTTAACGGACGGGAAGTTTTAAAGGACTATGACGTGGAATCTGTCGTACAGTTCGAGGGAAAATAAAACCTGGTTTGAGGCAGGCGTAAAAGCAATAAAAGAATGGATAAAAGCCCTTCGCGCTATGGGGCACACGATGGTGTGCTCTGTGGTTGTGGGGGGCTTTCTAATATTTGATTGTAAATAAAAAGGTAATTTGTTATTATAATTCTATGATGTATTTGTTTATGAAATTGAATGATGAAACTGAAATAGTGCATTCTGATATGAAAGAAGATGGAACTGTAAAAGTTTATATTGAAACTCCGGATGAAAAAGATGGATTTCATAATATGACTTATTATTTGCCGACTTATGAAGTAAAAGATGTCAATGGATATTCTGACAAACAGGTTGAAAAATTTGTTGAGATTATAAAATCTAAGGCACATTTAATTATAGAATTGGCAAAAGAATATGGTACACCAAAAGGGTCAGAATAGAGGAAATACCGATATTTATATTGAATACAAGGTAAAACCAGTGTCAGCAAAGCCGGACAGAAAGTGACAGATACCCGACAGAAGTATCCGTTTACATCTCAGCTTTTATCTCATCTTCCGTAGCTTTCATGGCATCAAGAGTCATGGTAAGCAGTTTATCGAGTTCCCAGCCCAGCTGATCGGCACCGCGCTCGATGACTTCCCGGGAACAGCCGGCAGCAAATCCTTTGCTCTTGTATTTTTTCTTAAGGGATTTAAGCTCCATATCCTTTGTGCTTTTGGATGGGCGCATAAGTGCAGCAGCCCAGATAAGACCGGTAAGCTCATCGGCGGCAAACAACACTTTTTCCATTTCGTGTTCTGGTGCAACATCTACTGTGATGCCATAGCCGTGGGACACAACCCCATGTATGATATCCTCGCTGACTCCGCCGGCGCGAAGAAGTTCCGGTGCTTTGATGCAGTGCTGATTTGGATATAGTTCGAAATCAATGTCGTGGAGTAAGCCTACAATCCCCCAATATTCCGCATCGTCACCATAGCCAAGCTCATTTGCATACCATTTCATAACAGCTTCTACGGTAAGTGCATGCTGTATATGAAAAGGATCGTTATTATATTTTTTAAGCAGGTCAAAGGCCTGATCTCTAGAAATGTGCTCCATTTTATAATCCTCTTTTCCTAGCAATATAGTATGACTTAAATATTGTAATATTTTTGGAGCAAAAAGTCAAATTAAGATATGGATACATAACAAATTGTGGTGCAGAGAGCAGATGATAATTATATAAGAATAAAACCGCACGACCTGTACATACTATCAGAAAAACAAAGTAAGGAGAGACAGTATGGATCAGCAGGTTGGATCAGGGAGTCTTTGCTTTGCAAAGGCTCCTTTTATTATTGGAACAGCATCTGTGGTTGGAACCAAAGAGGGGGAAGGTCCCCTGGCAGATGCCTTTGACTGTATCGGACCGGATGATAAATTTGGTCAGCAGACATGGGAGGCCGCAGAGAGCAGTCTGCAGAAAGAAGCATTGACGCTTGCCCTCGGGAAAGCAGATCAAAAGCCGGAAGATATGAGGTACCTGTTTGCCGGAGATCTGCTTGGACAGCTGATTGCCTCATCATTTGGATTAAAAACGTTTGAAATTCCACTGTTTGGACTGTACGGGGCATGTTCCACATGTGGAGAAGCGCTGGCACTTTCTGCAATGACGGTAGCGGCCGGATATGCGGATCGCGTGGC
>ENA-OPMG01002053-OPMG01002053.1-human-gut-metagenome-genome-assembly--contig:-NODE-2053-length-10204-cov-2.586560_pt1 | contig 10204 bp, 10 predicted proteins | sample MGYA00241522_ERZ501741 | MGnify/ENA primary metagenome ERZ501741 (study PRJEB25962, sample SAMEA2042616) | human gut metagenome | biome: human gut; feature: human-associated habitat; material: faeces...
TTCTCTTTCTTCTCTAGCCTATAAAAAAAATATGGTCTTTTTTGACCATATTCTTAATAATTTACTTTATTTGTTATATTTTTATAATCAGAATATAACTTTAAGCACTCTTCCCTATCAAGTTCCGTCATAAACTTTTTCTTTTCATCTTCCGTCATTGAATAAAACTTATTATCTCTAAATCCAATTTCTTCCGTGTCAATAACATTACAACCATAATAAACCTTACTAATATTAGCCCATAATATCGCACCATAGCACATTGGACAAGGCTCACCTGTTGTATAAAGTTCGCAACCTGATAAATCAAAAGTATGTAAATTTGCTGATGCATTTCTAATTGCTTGCATCTCACCATGGCAAGTAGGATCATTGTTTGAAACGACCTGATTATGTCCTTTTCCTACAACCTTGCCATCCTTAACTATCACCGTACCAAAAGGACCCCCTTCACCACTAATAATCCCCTGTCTTGCTTCTTCAATCGCAAGAAACATAAATTTATTCACAGTAATCATCCTTTCTATGTACCTTTATTTTATCATTCTATTGCTAAAATTTCTACATTTTTTATTTCTTTTATACTTTTAATTTCCTCAATAAACTTGGGTAATGTAATATTTAATTTGTCAATTTCAATCATAATACTGATATAAGCAATATTTTGTATAGGAAGATCCTGATTAATTGTCAATACATTTCCCTCATGAGTTGCAATTATATTAAGTACATTTGACAAAATACCTTTACAATTTAAAGTCTTTAACATAACTTTAGCTTTTCTTCCAAACTCACGTGATGATAAATAAATATCATTCGAATACTTGTAAAAGGTACTACGACTAATATTTACCATTTTACAAGCATCAGAAACAGATTTTCCTTCGCTATTTATTAAATCCTTAGCTTTTAAAACTTCATTATAGCCCTGTGGTAATTTCGTTTTTTTTATAATTACATAGTCATTATCCATAGACTAGTCCTCTATTTTAGCATAAAACATGGCATTTTTTGTAATTTTTTCAAGCTGTCTTGCTGATATTTTTTTTGTATAAACAAACATACCATCCTTATAATCAACAATATCCTCAGGAATATCCTCTTCTGTTTGAATTAAATATCTATCAAAAAATAAATCATTAAAGCAGACATTTAATTCCCCATTATTAGGGAAATCAATATAGCCTCTGTCCTCTAAAATCATTGTAAGGTCTGATACAATGGCATTACCTGTAGGCATTTTTCCAGCACCCTTGCCAATAAATTCTAATTTACCAGTATTGGCTCCGTCAATTTCAATAATATTCAATTCTTTAGATACCATCGCAAAAAAAGATGTCTTTCTTACAATTGTTGGTTCAACTCTAATAGAAACCATATTATCTTTTTTATAAGCTTCTGCTAAATATTTTAAAACATAATTTTTATTATTAACATAAATAATAAACTGATCATTGGCTTTTGATATTGGATATGTATAGGCATGATTAATAGATATATTTCCCTTAAAGCACATAGTTGAAAGAACAACAATTTTTCTTACTGGATCATAACCATAAATATCATCAGTTGGATCGGCCTCTAAATAACCTAAGCGAGAGGCTTCATTAAAGGCTTTATCATATAAATAGCCTTGTTCTTGAATAAGACTCAATAAAAAATTTGTTGAGCCATTAATAATACCCTTAATATGATTAATTTCATTTGTCTTTGTATTGTTTATAATACTTGCAACAATTGGAACACCACCACCAACAGCAGCTTCAAATAAAAGATAAACATTATTTTCATGTGCTAGTTCTAATAGTTCATTCAAATGTACAGATAAAACCTCTTTGTTAGCTGTTATGACATGCTTTTTATGAGTTATAGCCTTTTTTATTAATTCATATGCGGTAGTCCCACCACCAATAGCCTCAATTACAATATTTATTTCCTTATCATTAATAATATCATCACTATTTGTTGTTAAAAGATTATCTGGATATTCCTTATATTTTTCTTTATTTCTTACTAAAATTTTTTTAATTTTGGCTTTTGTTTTAAAATAATCATTTTGTTTAATAATATCATAAACACCGCTACCAACATGTCCAAGTCCAAGAAGTCCAATATAATTAACACTCATAAATTTCCACCCCATTATTATCTACAATTACTTTAACAATTTTAAAATCATATATTTTATCTAATTCTATAACCTTATCACAAATCACTAATAATGAAGAACCTGCACCACTTATCGCAACGGCATAATCCTTAAAATACGCTTTTACATCAAGACTATGTTCTATAAGCTTATATCGATAAGGCTCATGTATTTTATCATCAAAAATAACCTTAAGTAGTTCTATATCACCATCTATAAAAGCGGATGGTAGATTAACAATTCTTGATAAATTCGCTATTACATCACATCTATTATACATTTTTGGAAGAACACTTCTACTAAGCTCCGTTTTCAATTCAAAAGGAGGGATTAAGCTATAAAATTGCAATCTACTAGAAGGAATATATTTTTTATAATAATATTTTTCATGAGCCATAAATGCAGCACATAAACCACCAACTAAGGCAGGAAGCACATTATCCGGATGTCCTTCAATAGACGCACATAGGTCAAGCAAATCTTCTTTTTTCAAATTTAAACCAGATAGAATATTAGCTGCCATAACACCTGCAACTATACAAGAAGCCGATGAACCAAGTCCTCTTGATGAAGGGATATCAATTCTAAATGGCAAGATTTTAACTGGAACATATTTAATATTATAATATTCAAAAAAGCGTTTATAACTTTTTAAAACTAAATTATTAGTTCTAAATTTACTCTCAAAAGCATCCACATTATCAAAAGAACTTTTTTCAAAGCCAAATTCATTATAAATGTTTAAAGCTATTCCCAATGTATCAAAGCCGACTGATAGATTGGCACTTGTTGCAGGTACTCTAATTTTTAGCATATCCTTCTACCTTTCTTATAACCATATAATTTATTTCTTCCTTTTTACATACTAAAGGATTAAGCTCAATATTTTTCAAAGCAATAAGACGCTTGTCTGGTAAAACGCCCGTTAAATTTTTAATTTCTTCAATTAACGTAAATTCATTTACTTGCTTGATTCCTAAAGCACTGGCAATCGTAACAGGAAATTTATATGGGCTTGCAGTTGAAACACAAATTGTATATCCGTTAGGCCTTGCTTTCAAATACCCCGTATAAGCAACACTTGTATGAGGATCAATTAAAATACCCTTATTATAATAAAGTTCTTTAATCGCTTTTTTTGTTTCTTCCTCATCAACATATGTTGCATCTATATTTTGTAATTCACTAAATAAGTCCTTATTTACCTTATAAGAACCATTTTGATTTAAGCTTTGCATAAGCTCTTTAACATAGTTTTTATCGTTAGTCATTAAATATAATAATCTTTCAAGATTTGAAGAGACCAAAATATCCATTGAAGGAGAATTCGTTACATAAAATGGACGATTAGCATTATATTCTCCTGTTTTAAAAAAATCTGTCAATACATTATTTTTATTTGACGCACAAATTACGTGATTAATTGGCGTACCAAGCATTTTAGCAATATAACATGCTAAAATATTTCCAAAATTACCTGTTGGTACAGAAAAATTAATCTTTTCCCCATATTTTATTTTTCCCTTATTAACTAAGCATATATATGTATATATATAATAAACAACTTGAGGAATTAATCTTCCGATATTAATTGAATTAGCACTAGAAAGAGAAATACCAGGAATCTTTACAGTATTAAAAATATTTTTAACTGCCCTTTGACAATCATCAAAATTACCATCTACCGCAATTGCTTGAGCCCTATTTGAATTAAAACTTAACATTTGTGCTTCTTGAATCTTAGAAATAGCATTATGCGGATAAAGGACAATTACGCTTATATCATCTAAGGCTTTAAAACCACATAATGCTGCACTACCAGTATCACCTGATGTAGCAGTCAAAATGACGGTATGCTCTTTAATATCGTTTTTCTTTTTAGCAATACTTAATAAATAAGGAAGTATCTGTAGTGCCATATCCTTAAATGCGAATGTAGGTCCATTATATAAATTTAAAAAACCAAATGATTCCGTTAAATCAAATGATACTTCACCATTTACAAAAGCACTATCATTATAAGCACTTTCAACAGCATAAGAAATTTCTTCTTTCGTATAATCATCTAAAAAGGCTAATAATATCTTTTTAGCCAAAGTTTTATAATCATATGATAAAAAAGATTCATTAAATTTAATATTTGGTAGTTTATCAAAAATAAAAAGGCCTCCATCTGATGCTAAACCTTTAATAATTGCTTGGGACGCAGTTAGGGATTCATTCCCTCTTGTTGAAAAATACATTTTATACACCTCTTGGTTATATTATACTTGTTTTTTGTAGATAAACAAGTGTTTTTGTAGAAAAAACAAGTATAAAAAAAGATGCTTATTACAAGCATCCTTTATACTACTTTTTAAATAATCTTAATATATCATTATATGTGACAAAGACAAATAAAATTAAGAGTAAAATAAATACAATATTATTTAATAGTGTTTCAAATTTTTTATTTGGCTTTTTATGAGTTATAGCTTCATAAATTAAGAAAACTGCTCTTCCACCATCAAGGGCAGGAATTGGTAAGAAATTCATAATACCAATATTTACGGATAATAACGCAATAAGGGATAAATAAGCTAAAAAGCCACTACTTAAGGTTCGTGATACTAAATTGAAGATTCCAACAACACCCGAAAGATCAGAAAGTCCAACCTCCCTAATATTTGCAGATGGTGCAATTAATTCCTTAAGAGTTGAAAATATTACAAGTGATGATTCACCAAATTGTTTAAATCCAGCCTTAGTACAACCCCAAAAATCAAAATGATATTCTGGAGAAATTCCAATATATGCCTTAAGCTTAATAATATCCTGACCACTTAATAAAGCATCTGAATAAGAATAAATCGGTGTTTGAGAATCAATTTCTTTTTTCTTATCCTGACTATAGAACTTGTAGTCAATTGATACAACATCAGTATAAGCATTTAAATTACTAATTAAATCAGACCAATCATTAATTACTGTCCATTCACTATTTCCATGAATCCTAATCGCTGTAATATAGTCACCATTTTTTAAAACGGTCTCATCATCTGAAGGAGTCGCCTTATCTTTACCTGTACCATATTTAAGTCCTAAATTACCAACCTGAGCACCTTTATCATATGACGAAGCATTTTCATCAATTTGCATATTTGAAAGACCAAAGCTATTTAAAACTAAATAAACTCCACAATTATTTTCTTCCTTAAGCACACCATCATGTATATACTTAAGTGTAATGGTCGTTTTTCCTTCCTTAGCAACATCTTCCATAATAACGCCTAAAGAATTCCAATCGGTCACTTCTTTACCATTTACTTCCTTTATAATATCACCTGAAGACAAAAACTTAGCTGAAGGATATGCCTCACCAACACTTCCAACAATATTAGTATTAGCAGGTACTCCTGTTACAAAGGAAATTATTAAATAAAGAACAATTGATAGGACAAAATTCATTATTACACCAGCACTAATAGTAATAAATCTTTGGGATATTTTCTTAGAATCAAAACTACGATCATATGGTGTAATTTGCATTCTATCCTTAGGTGATGATACTAAAAAGGCATCTCTTAAAATAGGATATGTTTTATCCTCACCATCAATTTCAAGGGTTACTTCTAAGCCCTCACCATGTACTCCTAAAAGCTCAATATGTTTTACCACACCTCTAAAATCAGCATCGAGATTTTGATCAAGAACAAGTTCCTTAACTGAACCATCCTCTAAATTAATACCAATTGTTTCGCCTTCATTTATTAGAATTTGTTCCACTGTACTATCTGCCATTGCAACATATCCGCCAATAGGAATTGCACGAATAGAAATCATTGTTTCACCTTTGCGCTTTTGCCATAATACCGGACCCATACCTATTGAAAATTCATGACATAAAATACCAGCTTTTTTAGCACAGTAAAAATGCCCAGCCTCATGAATCAAAATAATAATTCCAATTGCAAATATAAATGCAATTATATTTAAAACTATCATTTAAAATCAACTCCAAATTCATTTAATATTTTTCTTTGAATTTCTTCGTTTAATGCAAGAATTTCATCAATTGAAGGATTTGAGTTTGAATACTCCTCATCAAGATACTTTCTAATAATTTTTTCAATATCTAAAAATTTAATTTTATCATGCAAAAATAACTTAACAGCCGCATCATTAGCCGCATTTAAAACTGTCGGATAAAGTCCACCTTTTTTTCCAGCCTCATAAGCATAGGAAAGACAAGGAAATCTTTTTTCACTTAATTCTTCAAAATGTAGACAAGATACCTTCAACAAATCTAGAGCATCTCCTTGATAGTCAAGATGCTGGGGATACATTAATGCATATAAAATAGGACCCCTCATATCAGGTGAAGCTAAATGGGCTTTAATGCCTAAATCATTATATTCAACAAGTGAATGAATAATACTTTCGCGGTGCATTACTGTTCTTATTTTTTCATAAGGCATATCAAATAAATGATGAGCCTCAATCACCTCAAAGCCTTTATTCATCATGGAAGCTGAATCAATCGTAATTTTAGCTCCCATACTCCAATTAGGATGCTTAAGAGCATCCTCCTTGGTCGCATTTTTTATCTCATCACGCGTTTTATCTCTAAAAGATCCTCCAGATGCCGTAATAATTAATGACTTAACTTCTCTTTTATCCTCTCCTTGAAGACATTGCCAAATTGCACTATGCTCTGAATCAATCGGATATAGTTCAAGTTTTTTTTCGCGAAGCAAGGCCTTTACCTGATCTCCTGCCATAACAAGAGTTTCTTTATTTGCAAGAGCAATATTTTTACCAGCATTAATCGCCTCTACTGTTGGTTTTAATCCCGCTGAGCCAACCAAAGCATTAACAAGTAATTCATTATCATACTTGTGATATTTTGAAACCTTAAGAAGCCCCTCGTCACCGTAGCACGAAATAAAATCAGAGCTTTTTAGTTCTTCCATTTGTTCTTTTGTTCTAAAAGACACAATTTCTGGCTTGAACTCGGAAATTATTTTCTTAGCAAGCTTAGAATCATGGCCAACAGATAAACCAATAACCTTTAAATCATTTGAATATTTTCTAATAACACCAAGGGTTTGTGTTCCAATAGAACCACAAGCCCCTAATAAATATATATATTTCATTATCTTACTTCCTTTTTAGAAAAGAACAAAAATTAATAACAAAGCAAGAGCTGCAAAAATAGCAGAATCTAGACGATCAAGCACGCCACCATGACCAGGGAAAATGTTTCCATAATCCTTTAAACCATATGTACGTTTAAGTTTTGATGCGACTAAATCTCCAACCTGACCTGCTATAGAAATAAAAATACTGATACCAAAAATGGCTATAAATTGCCAAAAGCTATTAAGCTTATCAAAATCGCCCTTCCAAAATACACTTACATCACTGGTATTGCTAAATAGTGTTTTAATTCCGTCTTCATTAAAATATCCCCTAAAGAAAGTACCATAAAAATAAGCAATTGTTGTAGCACATATTACGGCAACTAAAGATCCAATTATCGCACCCTCCCAAGTTTTGTGAGGACTAATTGTAGGACACATTTTATGTTTACCAAATTTAGAACCACCAAAATATGCAAATACATCGGTTAAAATTGTAATCATTAATAAATATACGATAAAACGTAAACCTAAAAATCTTAAAATTGTTAAAGCTCCAAAGCCAAGACCAGTATAGCAAATAGTTGTTAGTGCTTTTCCAACATCGCCACCATCAAAATCATAACAAAATACCATACAAGCAAGTAATGTAATAACGACAACTAAAAACATTGGTAAAAAGCCAATTTCTAGATTAAACAAATGTAAAATATGTGATGACAATGAATCATCTAATCCATTAGTACTTTTTACAAATTTAGCCCATTCTGTTAAGCATGACATATATATCAAAGCCGAAGATATAATAATTATTATTTTAACTCCTAAAGGAAATTTCTTTTGTTGCTCATACAATCTAATCATTTCTGTAGATGCTATTACCGCAAGTACAAGCATTGTTACTTGAAATAAAGGGAATAATTCCTTAACCATTAAAAGGGGAATTAAGATTAAGCATAAAACTGTTCCCGTGATAATTCTTTGTTTCATTATTTTTCCTCCTTAAGCCCACCAAAGCGACGATTACGGCTTTGATATGAGGCAATAGCCTTAAGTAATTCCTCTTCATGGAAATCTGGCCATAAACAATCTGTAAAATAAAGTTCGCTATATGCAAGCTGAAGTAATAAGAAATTAGAAATACGAATTTCTCCACTTGTTCTTATAAGCAAATCAAGCGGTGGTAAATCTTTTGTATATAAATGTTTAAAGATTGTACTTTCTGTTATATCATCTGGATTTAATTTTCCATCTTTAACAAGCATTGCAATTTCTTTTGTTGCATTTTTTACTTCATCTAAAGAACCATAATCAATAGCTAAAACAAGATTTAAGCCTGTATGATTTTTTGTGTTTTCTTCAGCCTCTTCAATAAATTCTAAGAACTGATGGCTTAATCGATCTCTTCTTCCGATAATAGTTATTTTAATATTTGAATCAAATAAATTTTTCTTATATTTTCTAAAATAACCTAGAGGTTTTGTCATTATAAATTTAACCTCTTTTTCAGGACGAGACCAATTTTCCGTTGAGAAACAATATACAGTCATGCACTTAATACCAATTTTATTAGCATATTTAGCCATATTAATTAAATTATTCGCACCATGAAGATGACCATAAGTTCGAGGCATTAATCTTTTTTTTGCCCAGCGGCCATTTCCATCTAATATAATCGCAATATGATTAGGAACACCTTTTTTAATTATTTCTTGTTCAGTCATTTTTTCACCTACTTGTGACTAGTAATTCACTATATACTTTAGCATAAATAAAAGGATATTACAAACAAATTTAAAATAAATACTTTAAAATTCAAAAAAAAGACGCTAACATTAAAAGCTAGCATCTATTTATTATAAAATTAAATATTCATTAATTCTTTGCTCTTAGCATCAGCGATATCTTCAATCTTAGCGATATATTTATCAGTAAGCTTTTGAACATCGTCTAGATATCCTTTTTCTTCATCCTCAGGTAAATCTAGTTTCTTTAAAGCATCATTAGCATCACGACGAATATTTCTTATAGCAACTTTAGCATGTTCAGCGAATTTCCAAACATTTTTTGCATATTCTTTACGTCTTTCTTCTGTTAATGCTGGTACAGTAATACGAATAATTTCTCCATCATTTTGAGGAGTTAAACCTAAATCAGCTTCATAAATTCCATGTTCGATATCTTTTAAAGCGGATTTATCATAAGGTTTAATTACTAATTGTCTACCTTCTACAACAGAAACACCAGCCATTTGATTAATTGGTGTTGGTGATCCGTAATAGTTGACCATTACACGGTCTAACATTGCAGGAGTAGCTCTTCCAGTTCTAACTGTTGCTAAATCTCTTTGGTAAGCTTCGATTGCTTTTTGCATTCTATCACTTGCATCTAAGATCATATTTATCATATTATTTTCCTCCAGAGATAGTTGTTCCTATTTTTTGTCCATCACAAGCTTTGGCAATATTACCATCTTCTTGCATATTAAATACACATAAATCAATATCGTTATCTTTACATAATGTAATAGCTGTTTGATCCATTACTTTTAAATCTTTTGCTAAAACATCACTATATGAAATTTCATCAAATTTTACTGCAGATTCATCTAACTTAGGATCAGCAGAATAAACACCATCGACCCCATTTTTAGCCATTAAAATAACATCAGCATTGATTTCAGCGGCTCTTAATGCAGCTGTTGTATCAGTTGTAAAATATGGACTTCCAGTTCCAGCACCAAAAATAACGATTCTACCTTTTTCTAAATGTCTAACAGCACGTCTTCTAATGTATGGTTCTGCAATTTGTCTCATTTCAATTGCTGAAAGTAAACGTGTTTGAACTCCTAGTTGCTCTAAAGCATTTTGAACAGCTAAACCATTCATTACTGTTGCTAACATTCCCATATAATCAGCAGAAGAACGCTCCATAC
>ENA-OPMG01002055-OPMG01002055.1-human-gut-metagenome-genome-assembly--contig:-NODE-2055-length-10191-cov-5.327151_pt1 | contig 10191 bp, 10 predicted proteins | sample MGYA00241522_ERZ501741 | MGnify/ENA primary metagenome ERZ501741 (study PRJEB25962, sample SAMEA2042616) | human gut metagenome | biome: human gut; feature: human-associated habitat; material: faeces...
TAGCAATGTTTGGAGGAGGAAGTGACAGTAATTCCTATACTCCGGTAAGTGCAGAGGTAGAAGCCTATGAACCCATCATACAGAAGTATGCCAAAGAGTACGGCATTCCTGAGTATGTGGAACTTATCAAGGCGGTTATGATGCAGGAGTCTGGCGGGCGTGGACTTGACCCGATGCAGGCGGCGGAAGGCAGCTTTAACACAAGGTATCCACACGAGCCGAATGGGATTAAAGACCCAGAATATTCGATTGAGTGCGGGGTACAGGAATTAAAGGCAGCCCTTATCTCTGCTGAGGTAGAAAACCCGATTGATATGGAGCATATCAAACTTGCCTTACAAGGTTACAATTTCGGTAATGGCTATATCTCGTGGGCTAAGACCAACTATGGCGGCTATTCCTATGCCAATGCGGTAGAGTTCTCCACCATGCAGGCGGCACGGTTAGGTTGGGACAGCTATGGAGACACGCAGTATCCCGCCCATGTGCTGCGGTATTATCCATACGGGCGGGCGTTTACAAGCGGCGGTAACCAGGCGATTGTGGAGGTCGCTTTGACACAGCTCGGCAATGAGGGCGGTCAGCCTTATTGGAGTTGGTATGGCTTTGATGGGCGTGTAGAATGGTGTGCCTGCTTCGTATCGTGGTGTGCCGACCAGTGTGGTTATATCGAAAGCGGGATTATCCCGAAATTCGCAGGCTGCGTGGACGGTGCAAACTGGTTTAAGTCAAATGGAAAATGGCAAGACCGCACTTATGAACCAAAGGTAGGAGATATTATCTTCTTTGATTGGGAAGGCGACGAAGAAACCGACCATGTAGGCATTGTGGAGAAATGCGAAAACGGTGTCGTTTACACCGTGGAGGGTAATTCTGGCGATGCTTGCAGACAAAAGCAATATACGGTTGGAAGCAGCTCCATCTATGGTTACGGTGTTCCTGCCTATTAAAAATGGGCAAAAGAAAAACCAGAGGTTTATTCCTCTGGCTCTTTTGCCTTACATAGTCCGCTGACAGTTGCTTCAACTATGGACAGCTCTTTATCGTTTAGTTTGTCGAGTTCTGCGTCTAAGCGTCTGCGGACGGAACTTCTTTTGACCTCATTATCTGGGAATATGTATTCATCAACCGATACACCGAACATTGTCACAAGCTGAATGAACAGCTCCAGACTTGGCTTTTGTCCTTCATTTTCAATCGCTTGAAGATGTCTTGGGTCATAATCTAGAATACGAGCAAGTTGCTCTCTGGTCATACCTTTTGCTGTCCTTGCTTTCTTGATTGCCTGTCCTATCGGTGTAAAATCGAAGTCAAAATCATTGTTTCTTGTGTCCATAAACTCACCACCTTGTATCTGCAAAATACTACTATTATATTTTACAGAAATGTGAGTTCTTATAGAACGGTTTGAAATCTCTGATATTAGGATATAAAATCTCTTATTACAGGCGGTCAAAGTTCATAATTGCACACTTGATACTGTTCGTTTAAACGGCTATAATATATACAGTACACCTTAGGAGGTCAGATATGTTTGAATATATGACAGCACAGGAAGCCGCTGAAAAGTGGAATGTATCGTTAAGATGGGTACAAAGACTTTGTAAAGGAAACCGTATTGAGGGGGTTATGAATATTAACCGTGTGTGGCTTATTCCGAAAAATGCTGAAAAGCCTGCTGATGCAAGAAAAAAGTTGATGAAAAATTGAAAATTTTTCGTTAGTGTCTATTATGGAGGTGTTATATGTGAGGTACAGGATTTTAATTTCCGATGATGAAGTTGATATAGTTGAAATGCTTACAGGATTTTTTAGAAGCAAGGGCTATGAGGTCTTTTCTGCTTATAATGGAGTAGAAACCCTCAAATTAGCAGAATTACAACCAGATATAATCTTATTAGATATAAATATGCCGAAGCTTGATGGGATTGAAGTCTGCAAGAAAATTAGGGATTATGTTTCTTGCCCTATACTCTTTTTAACTGCCCGTATTGAAGAAAATGATAAGGTACAAGGATTTTCCGTAGGTGGTGATGATTATATTGTTAAGCCGTTTTCTCTTGTTGAACTTGAAGCCAGAGTGCAAGCACATTTAAGAAGAGAAGAACGACATCAAACGAATACAAAAGTTAAGTTTTCAGGAGAACTTTTAATTGACTACTCTGAAAGAACTGTTTATATACAGAACCAACCTATTGGTCTTGTAAAAAAAGAATTTGACATTGTTGAGTTATTATCTCAAAACGCAGGACAAGTTTTTGATAAAGAGAGAATTTATGAAAGAGTTTGGGGATATGACAGTGAGGGAGATAGTAGTGTTGTTGCCGAGCATATTCGCAGAATACGAACAAAAATTGCAGCATACACAAATAAATCTTATATTGAAACAGTTTGGGGGTGTGGATATAAGTGGATAAGATAAAGAAAATGTGGTGTAACCTGTCATTGCGAAAAAGTATAATACTTTATATCTCAGCGTTTGTAATTCTTGCCATTCTATTAAGTGCAGGAACAGCTACTTTGTGCAATAATGCTACAAAAACGATTGAAAGCAAATATCCCCCAACAGGAGAAAAATATTATTTAACAAATGAAAATGGAGAAAGACTCGGTGATGGCAATTATATTGGAGTTGCACCTGTTGCAATGTCTGAAAAAGACCAACGGTTACTTTCAATATGTGAAGTTGCCCCAATAATTGCAACTCCAATTTATTCAGCGTTATGTATCATTACGGCGACCTTGTTATTCTATAGAAACAAGTTAAAAAAACCACTTACAGAATTAAAAGCCGCTTCTGAAATGATTTCTAATAATAATTTAGACTTCTCAATTAAATATGACAGCAAAGATGAATTAGGAGAATTGTGTTCATCATTTGAAACAATGCGTTTTACCCTTGCTAATAATTTCTCTGAAATGTGGCGGCAAATGGAAGAACGAAAACAACTCAATGCTGCGTTTGCTCACGATTTACGTACTCCACTTACCGTATTAAAAGGGTATAATGAAATTTTACAGTCCAACCATGACCCAATAACCAAAAGCACCGCTGTAACAATGGGAAAACATATTTTCCGTTTGGAAAGATATGTTGATAGTATGAGCCACTTGCGTCGTTTAGAAGATGCTCAACCCATAAGTGACAAGTCTAATATAAGCGGTTATGTGACCGCAATAGCTGATAGTGCAAGAATTTTGTGTGAGCAAAGTGGAAAAACTCTTTCTATTCAAAATAACATTTCCGATATTCCTATTGGCATTGATTATACTTTTGTTTCACAAGTGAATAATAATTTGATTTCAAACGCAATCCGATACGCAACATCAAAGGTAAACATCACTTACACAAGTAATAATGATGGCTTTTATCTCTCTGTTTCAGACAATGGATGTGGCTTTTCAAAAAATATTTTAAGCAAAGCAACCAATCCATATTTTACGGAAGAAGAAAATCACTCTGAGCATTTCGGACTTGGGCTGTATATCTGTAAAATTTTATGCGAACATCACGGTGGTTATCTGAAAATTGAAAATTGCTCAATCGGAGCAAAAGTGACTGCTTTTTTCAAATCTCTCGATTAGTAGATAAAAAGTAGAAAATTGCATTCTATACTCTCTATGTAAACACATGGAGAGTATTTTTTTGCTCCCTAAGACGAAAGGAGTTTTTGATATGGAACTTAAAGCAATTCAACTAACAAAGCAATATGGCTCAAAAACAGCCGTAAACCATTTGAACCTCTCATTATCAAATGGCGTTTACGGTTTGCTTGGTGCAAATGGTGCGGGAAAAACTACCCTTATGCGGTTACTCTGCGATATTCAGACACCGACCTCTGGGAAAATTACTTTGGACGGGAAAAACATATCTGTACTCGGGGAGAAGTACCGTAATTTATTGGGATATTTACCGCAACAGTTTGGATATTATCCAGACTTTACAGCTTGGGATTTCCTTATGTATGTTGCGGCATTAAAAGGACTGAGTGAAAAACAAGCTCATAAGAAAGCAACAGAATTGTTGGAAGCTGTTGACTTAGCAGAGAAAAGAAACCTCAAAATCAGAACTTTCTCTGGTGGTATGAAACAACGTTTAGGTATTGCACAGGCGATGTTGAATAATCCACGCATCTTAATTTTAGATGAGCCGACAGCAGGTCTTGATCCAAAAGAGCGTGTCCGTTTTCGTAATCTGATTAGTGCATTTTCTAAAGATAGAATAGTTATTCTCTCTACGCACATTGTTTCTGATGTCGAGTTTATTGCTGAGGACATTATTATGATGAAAGACGGTCAGATTCTCCATTTTGGAAAAACGCAGGAAATTACCACAGAAATTGACGGACAGGTATGGGAATGTACAGTTCCGACCAGTCGTGCGGAGCAATATTCTGAAACTCTGAATATAAGCAATTTGCGAAACATTGAAAATAATTGTACGGTTCTGCGTGTGATTTCTGAACAGTCGCCTATGGAAAATGCGATAAAGGTAGAACCTACATTAGAGGATTTGTATCTATTCTATTTTAAAGGAGTGAACGAATAATGAAAAATCTAATCAAGTTTGAATTACGAAAAATATTGACAAAACGCTTTGCGGTTATTTCTATTGCTGCCATATTACTATTGTCCTTGATACTGTCTTTTTCCACGCTTCACAGTATGTACGCATTTGACGGAAACGGTACAGAGGAAACTGGAAAAGCTGCGGTTGAAATTGATAAGCAAATTGCATTGAAGTATGAGGGAAAGTTAACTGACAATAAAGTACAGCAGATGATGTCTGAGTTTAAGCCTACTCAAGATTTACATGGAATGAACGCAAAATACATTTATCAAAATGCTTTGCAGTCTTCTGTATTCTCCCATTTTGCTGATATAGATGGTAGTTGGAACGGGTTAAGCGTAGCTGATGTATTTGGCGATAAAGAAATAAAAGTTGGGTATGTAAACGGTTGGCTTAGTACAAGCCAAAATATGGCGAAGATTTTTATTGTCCTTTCATTAGTAATTATTTTGCTAATTGCTCCTGTTTTCTCTGGCGAGTATGGTGGAGTGGATAACATTATTTTGACAAGTAAATACGGAAAGACAAAATGTGCCACGGCAAAAGTATTAGCAAGTTTACTTTCAGCCGTTTTCATAACGACTTTGGTTGTTATTTTCAATTTGCTTATTGCGGTTGCTATTTATGGAACAGAGGGGCTGGACTGCTCTATCCTTTTTGCTCCAATAGATTTTTTAGAAGGGTATATTCCATTTAATATTACTTGCGGAACAGTATTAAAGTATCAAATCCTGTTGGCGTTTATGAGTGCAATCAGTGTAACAGGAATAGTTTTAATTCTGTCTGCTGTTTGTAAAAGTCAAATGATAGCGTTTGTAATTTCAGCAGCTATTTATGTGATACCGATAATGCTTCCTATCTCTGAAACAAGTGCATTATATCGAATTATTGTGCTGATGCCCCTTTTCTATTCACAGTATATTTCCATAATGTCTGTTGAACAAATGCACAATGGTATGCTTTATGCAGTATGGTCTATTCCTGTTGCGATTGCTTTAGTAGTAATAGGTTCAATCATTTCCCATAAGGCATTTTCAAAACATCAAGTAAGATAAGCTTTAAAATCAATATGAAGCAAGCCCATCAAATAAAAAAACGGTGCTTTGGTGGGCAGTATAAACATGCCCAGATGAAAATTTAACTTCCCTCTGAACCCGTTTTCGAGTTTGGAGGGATTTTTTATGCGATGGTCGCATATGACCGCAATGCTGCTCATCAGAAGCAGCTACTATTTACGGAGTGTCACAGTGGAGTGAAGATTATCTTTTAGAAAAAATCATCACTTACTCGTGGCACTCTTACATTTTACAAGCAGAGATTACATCTCTTGATTATAGATATGTTTACGCTCATTGCCGTAGAGGTCTTAGTACCTTTGCGGCTTTTTGTTTGTCGAAAAATGTCTTAACACAAAACAAGGCTATTTCTTGCGTTGGTTGCCGTTCACCGCCTGCCAATCTGGATTTTCAAAAAAATTCAGATTGGAGGAAACAATATGGCATACAACAAAGCCAAAGAAGAAAAGAAATGGCGGCTCTGGAAAGAAGCCGAGGAAAAGCAGTTACGGAGCTTGGGGGTTAATGAGGACGATATAGAAAAACTCCGTATTCACGATTGGGCGATTTTTAATTCCGACAGACGGTATTATCAGCGAGTGCAGGAAACAGGTACATATCTTGATGAACTTGCCGAAGATACTACGCAACCCGAAGTGAAAACGGTTGAGGATTTTCTGGACAGCATTGAAAATCAATGCCTATATCAAATCTTGATTAAGGTAGACAGGTTTACATTGCAGATTGCTTTGATGAAGATACAAGGATATTCAACCCGTGAAATTGCGGTGTGTCTGAATATTACTGAAAAAGCTGTTTACAGACGAATGGACAGGCTCAAAGAAAAATTAAAAAAGTTTTTTGAGTAGAGGGGAAAATCGAATATTCCCACGGGCTACAGGGTGAGAGGACAAAAACCTCTTACCCTGTTTTCCTTTGTGTGGCGAAAACGGGGGGCGTTCCTTGACAAGTGAATACCCATTCGCCAAATACTTTCTCTTTGTGATTGTGATGAGCATAAGCGTGTGCAGCGGTACGCCAAGACCTGCCGACAGGCAGCGAGCGATTGAAAGGTGGTGAGCCAATCTTACCGACTCAAAAAATCGGGTAGCTCCCGATTTCGCCATAACCCACAAAGAGGATAATGATACTCCCGTCCAGTCACAGTCCGAGCGTGATAAAACCGTCGCAGGCAATGAGGGCGGCTCTGTCAGACCGACAGTTGGGGTGGAACTCCCGTGGTGTCAGTTCGCTGCTGACCGTTTGGCGACTTCCCATAGCATTTCGGGGTGTCGAGGACAAATTGAAATGCTCCTATCATATTCAGCCAAACGAAAGGCGGTCATAAGAACAGAGATTTTGTTTATACTCTCCCGACCTTAAATACTTCCTTTTGTTTGGCTGCCTACATAGGCAGAACATACCTGCCTAAATAAATCTGGGAGGTCAAACATAATGGAAAGAAAAATCAAGCGTGGAGATATTTACTACGCAAATCTAAATCCCGTTATCGGCTCGGAGCAAGGCGGAACAAGACCTGTACTTATCATTTCAAACGATGTCGGCAATAAGCATAGCCCTACGGTCATTGTCGCACCCATCACAAGCCGAATACACACTAAAGCAAAATTGCCGACACACACTTTAATCAATGATTTTGAAGGTTTGGATAAGAACTCAATCATTTTGCTTGAACAGGTAAGAACGATTGATAAGCAGCGACTAAAGCAGTATTTGGGAATGATACCAGACAATATAGTGGCAAGGGTTGATAAGGCTCTTGCCATTAGTGTTGCATTGGAGAAAACGAAGGCAACAGATGTGTAAAAGGGACGAGAACGATAAATTTGCACATTGGTAAAAATGCGGCTGTATTTCTATAATTTAGAGTACAGCCGCTTGTTTTATAGCGGAGGTACTCATTATGGGAAATGAAAACTATATCCAAAATCCAGAATTGCAAAATGAACAGATGAAAGATGAAAATGAAGTATTTAATTCATTTATCAATGTTATGGTGCAGATAGTTGAAAAATACGGAAAGACAGTTTTGCAAGAATTGGATTGTGCTGCGTAAGCTACGCAGCCTTACATATCACATTTCCCTATAAAATTATGGAGGTGGTACGATGAACAGAGAAGGAAAGAAATGTGTCCTGTATCCGAGAGTAAGTACCGAGATGCAGGTAGATGGATACAGTCTTGAAGGACAAAAAAACGGATTAAAGCGATTTGCTGACCGAGAAGAAATGGAGATTGTCGGTATCTATGAGGATGCAGGTAAATCAGGAAAATCTATTGAGGGACGACCTGCATTTAAGAAAATGCTTTCCGATATAAAAAACGGATTGGAGATAGATTATATTCTGGTTTATAAACTTTCCCGTTTCGGAAGAAATGCAGCGGATATTCTAAATTCATTAGAGTTTGTGCAATCTTATGGAATAAATCTTATTTGTATTGAAGAAGGAATTGACTCGTCACAGACAAGTGGAAAACTTTTAATCTCTGTTTTGTCTGCGGTTGCAGAAATAGAAAGAGAAAATATCATTGAACAGACAATGAATGGACGGAGAGAAAAAGCACGACAAGGTGGGTGGAATGGTGGATTTGCACCATACGGATATTATCTGAAAGACAATCAGCTCTTGATAGAAGAAACGGAAGCTGAAGCAATCAGAATTATATTTGATAAATTTGCTAATTCTGATATAGGACTTGGCGGAGTAGCAAAATATCTTAATCTTCAAGGTATAAAGAAGATACCTCGTCAGAACGGCACATTGGAAACTTGGAGCAGTCATTTTATACGGTTGATATTAGACAATCCTGTTTATTGTGGAAAGATTGCTTATGGCAGAAGAACACGAGAAAAGGTAAAAGGTACAAAAAATGAATATAAGCAGGTTCATGCAGAGGATTACATTCTGGAAGATGGACAACATGAAGGAATTATCAGCGAGGAATTGTGGCAAAAGGTTCACGCAAAGCGTATGGCAACAGGAATTAAACAGCCATCCAAAATCGGTAAGGATAGGTCACACCTTTTGACGGGGATATTAAAGTGTCCCCTTTGTGGAAGTTCAATGTATACGAACAAACACGCTTGGACAAATAAAGACGGCACATACAAAGAGGTTTACTATTATATTTGTGGTAGAAATAAGCAGGAGCGAGGACATCATTGTGATTATAAAGCATCGCTAAGAAAAATAGATATTGAGCCACTTGTAATTGAAGCTGTTAAGGAATTGGTAAGCGATAAGTATTTTGCAAAAGAGATTGAAAAGCGTATTGGCGTACAGACCGATACAACAGCTATTGATAAGGAACTTGCCAATTACGAGAGTAAGCTGAAAGAAGTAGATTTGAATAAAGCCCGTCTGGAACGAGAGATTGATAATCTGCCTATTGATGCTCGTTTCAGAGAAAGGAAAATCCACGACATGACTTTAAGACTTGATGCCTTGTATGATACGATTGTAGAGTTGGAAGAACGGATTGAAGATGCAAAGCTGAGAAAAAGTTCTATCGAAATGGAAACAATCACTCTGGACAATATTTACAAGCTTATGCTGAATTTCGGAAAGCTCTATGATATAATAAGTGACGAGGAAAAGAAAAGCCTTATAACTTATCTAATAAAGGAAATTCAGATATATCCTAATGGAGAGTCAGAGATGCCTTTGAAGTCGATAGAGTTTAATTTTCCGATATATCGTGATGGACAAGAGGTAAGGCGGCTCTTGTGGGAAAAAGGTAATACCGTTGAGACGGTTGTCTTGCTTTCCAAGGGAGAAATCGACTCGAAGAAGGTTCGTGTGGAGTTCTCACTGGAGGATATGGATATGTCCGGGTTCCAGAAGGGGGCGACCTACGAGCAGATCAAGGCGTATGTGTTGGAGCATACTGGCTTGAAGGTGTCTTCCCTCTACATCTCGCAAATAAAGCGCAAGTGCGGGCTGGATGTGGGGCAAAATTATAATCTGTCAAAGAAGGAAGATGCTAAAGTGCCAAAATGTCCGCCGGAGAAGGAAGCGGCGATCAGGGATGCGTTGAAATATTTTCAGATGATTTAAGAGTCTATTGAGCAAAAAAGCAGTAAATCAATTTCAGATTTACTGCTTTTGCTGGCCGGGCCGGTGAGCTACGAGCATTCATGACTTTTTGATAACTTGTTCCATACTGATATATTAAGCGGAAAGTTGTGGCCCTGTATTTTCAGAGGGAAACGAATGCTCCTTGAATATATCCCACAAAATATGCCATCGCTATACTCAGTGCAATGCAACATATACATAGTATTTCAGCAATTACCTTTTTTTCGATTATTTCATTTATGGACTTTCCGTAATCAATAGTAGACCATACCATTGAAAGCAAAAATAGAATTGAAATCCATTGAGTATGAAATGATAGTCCCATGCTAACAAATACATAGTTTGAGATGATGTAAAAAGCGCTTCTGACTACAACTTCTGTCACTTTTACAATCCGATTTCTCATAGAATTCTCCCTCTCTGATAATACTGTGGGCGGCAGCACTCCTTGCTGTCGCCCCTTGAT
>ENA-OPMG01002072-OPMG01002072.1-human-gut-metagenome-genome-assembly--contig:-NODE-2072-length-10098-cov-2.126655_pt1 | contig 10098 bp, 22 predicted proteins | sample MGYA00241522_ERZ501741 | MGnify/ENA primary metagenome ERZ501741 (study PRJEB25962, sample SAMEA2042616) | human gut metagenome | biome: human gut; feature: human-associated habitat; material: faeces...
ATTCCTTCAGATGCAGTATGTGCAGTTTCTAAATCTGTTGTTAGTACTTTATTGCTTGTTCCAAAAATATCATTCTTGTTATAAAACAATCTTAAATGTATAACTTCTAAATAAGGTATTAAGTATGTTTGTCCATTTATAAATCTAAATTGTAAGTACATTGTTCCTTCTTTATCTTCCAATAAATCATAATTTAGTGCTAAAACTGGATAAAAAGCCGTTATAAATCCCGTTTTATCTCTTGCAATATAAACAAATGCATTACAGTCAGTATATAATAGAGAAATAACTCTATATATGAAATCATATGTATTTTCAATAAGGTTTGGTTGATTACTTAACAAAAAATTTATATCGCCTTTTATGTTATTTGTTATGCTGTTTTGAATGTGTTTTGGAACTAATTTTGCGCAATGTGTTGCTATTCTATCTATGCATTCTCTTGCCACTTTGCTTTCATATGTTCCATTTTGTAAAGTAGTAAATCCATTATTCCAACCACTTAATAATTGAAATTGTGTCTGTGTAGTATTCGTTTGCTCTTGTTTCTTTTTACCAAAAACAACTTCAAATAAGCTTCGTCTTTCTTTTTTCATTTTCACTCCTCCTGTAATGCCAAATAGTCATTCATTTTTTCAAATAAAACACTGTAAGCTATTATTAAACTTACTGTGCCATCTATTCTTGCTCTCTGTTTTTGTCCTTTTACTGGTCTTATATTGTCATTTTCATCTCTTTTTACTGAAGTATTACATAAGCACCATTTTAAAACAGGATTATTATTATAATTTACATTTTTCTCAATTAAGTCTGCCTCAAGCTGTTTCATTGGATTACTCATCGTTTTTGCCCCTTGTCTTACTTCTACCATTTCAAATCCATATTCTTTCATAACTTCTTTCTTCAACCCAATATTGAGTATTCCAAGGATCGTAACCAATCCATAATGCCGAAATTTTGTATTCGTCATTCATTCTTAAAAACCATTGTGTTACGTCACTGTAATTTACTTTAGCACCATCACATATTGTTACGAGACCACGTTTTTCCCATTTATCATACGGAATTTTATCATCTTTTATTTTAAATTCTAGTCTTTCTGAAGGTATAAAGTATTGCTGTAAAACATATTTTTTATTATGTTTCATTATTAATAGAGTTGCGCATGTTAAATCTGTTGTACTAGATAAATCTACTCCTCCAATTGCATAAGTATCATATAAGCTGTCCATATCATAAGTTTCTTCATTATTTACTGTATCGAAGTCTACCCATGCCTCTTGTGCAGTTGTCCTAACATTAAATTCTTTGCATAGTAAATTACTTAGTTCATCTGGCTTCTTTTGTGCTTTTTCAACTTTGTCTCTTAAATATTTGTATGTCTTTGTCACACCTAAATTTGGATTAGCTTTTATCCAAGCTTTTTCATCTGTCCATTCCTTAGCTTCGTCTAGCTCATAAATAAAAGGAAGAACTGTTTCGTCTTCAATTCCTCCTTCTAATCCTTCATATCCTTTTATTACTGCTTCTAAATATTCATATTCTCCATCAAAAACAGCTTCTCTAATTTTACCCATTGTTGAAAACTCAAAAATTATTGGCTGTTCTCTAACACTTATACTGTCAGACATTATGTCTAAAAGTCCTTTATCTCTCCATGCCCAAATCTCATCTGCTAATATTGCAGAACCATTTAGTCCATCAAGACTGTCCGTTTCTGACGCTACTGCTTTAAATAAACTTTCAGTTTTATCATAGAAAATCCCATTTACTAATCTTCTTGTTCTTTTATTTAAAGCAGGACTTTTTGCAGCCATTCGTTTTGCTTCTTCCCAGATAATTTTCGCTTGGTCTTTCTGAGTAGCAACTGAGTATACTTCAGCTCCACCTTCTCCATCGCTTGTTAATTGATATAGCCCTAATCCTGAACCTTCTGTAGATTTACCATTTTTCTTACCTACAAATAATACAAATTTTCTATATTTTCTTAGTCCTGTTTCTTTATCTACAAATCCATATAAGGCTTGTATGTGTGCCTTTTGCCATAATTCAAGAATAACTGGCTTTCCAGCCCATTTACCTTTTGAATGTTTACAGTATTTTTCAATAAATTGAATTGGTCTATTTGCTTTTTTTTCATCAAATATATATGTATGTTCTTCAATTTCATCTGTTATTTTATTTAAAAAAGAAACCTTTTTAGGTTTCTTTAAATCGTTTACTAATTTTTTATAAACAGCTTTTATCTTTTTGCAAGCTATTATCTCACCACTTGAAATTTTATTATAATACTCTTCTATATATGTCATAAGCCACTCCTAAAAGTTGTCAAAGCCATCGTCATCTAGATTTATTGACTTCCCTTTTGGCAACATCTCATTTAATTGTTTTATAACATTCATATAATTTTTTATCATAGTATTATAAGTTTTACTTTCAACTGACTCTTTAAAACCAAATTGCCCTTTTCCATTCATATAAAACTCTTTTATACCATTCTTTATATTATATTTTTTCAAGTGAGCTAACTCTACTTTCATATAAGAGGCATTTTCAATAAGTGGAGTAGCTATTTTCTGTATATTTGCATCACAGTCTTTAAATATTCTTAAGATTTTATTCTTTTCAGCTGTTATTTGTCTATTATATTCCGCAACTTCTTTTGCCGAACGTTCTCTCATTACAGTTTTGTCTATCTTGTCTTCTTCCACTTTCTATCCTCCTCTCATACTACACCCCTTATGCATATAACCTGTGTATTTTTTGAATGCCCACACACCGTTCTCCCATGTCCGCTTCTTTTTATTGCTATAGGGGGGCTATTTATACTGTGTTGTCTCTTCTTTTATTGGATTTCCTTCTTCATTATAATAAGTTACTGTTGTATAATCTCTTCCTTTTGCATAGTTTATTGCTTTATCTAATGTTAATCCAAAATTTAATATAATACATTTATGTTTTAATCTATTTGTTAAGTCTATTTCTATCTGTTCTAAAGTTTCTTTCTTATAAAGACAGTCTATATTAAATATTAGTATTGTATCTTCGTCCGCTTCTATTACGTTACTTAATTTAAAGCTACTATCTATTTCTTTTATATCTTGTAGTAATTGTTTTACTTTTTCTAATCTTTCTATATCTCTATCTTTTATATTTATATCTATTTGTATCTCTGGATTACTCATATTTATATACTCCTCGTATTTTATTTATTATTTTCTTTATAAAATTTAGTAATGTCTTCTTGGCATACTTATACTGTGTTGTATTAGTACAACCATATCCGTCTTCGTGACATATAGCACAGTTTTTCTTATTGCACTCTATATTCTTATTTACGTCACAGCTATATATCTTTAACCACGCTTTTATATACTCTTTACTTAGTTTCATGCATATAAATCTCTCCAACATTTTACTTTCTTTCCTCTTGAACATTGTAAGCAAGTTATAATTCTGTCTGCATCTTCTTGTTTGATTGGTTTTATTTTTATTTCATATCCATCTTCTGTTATCATTGTTAATTCATATTCTGCATAAGTATAATAAGGTACTTCATTAGCATAATATTTGTTGGCAATTACTTCTAAAGATACAAACTTACCTATTATTCCTTTAAAATCAATTAATGGCATTTCTTTTATATTCTTTTTCATTCTTTATCAAATCTCCATTCTCATCAAAATCATATTCCGCTTCTTCACTAAAATGTTCTTTTATACGGTTGCAAAATCTTTATATATCTCTTTTTCTGCTTTTATTCTTGCTTGAGTTGCTTCTTCTATTGTCGCATAATATCCTATATGTTTATTAGCCACTCTCACATGATATGGCTTTGCTTTTAATCTGTTTAATTTTGTTATCCCTTGTTGTTTATATTTATTTGCCTTTACTCTGTTATGAGTATTATCTATATGTTTGCATTTCCTTAGATTACATTTTCTGTTATCTAATTTATTTCTATTTATATGGTCTATTTCAAAACCTTCTTCTATGTTTCCATAGACAATTTGATGTAAATATTTTGTTTTTCCTTTTATACTTGTTGATATATATCCTTTGTTATGTGTTCTAAAGCTATATTGTTTTAATTTTTCTATATCATCTATATCAATTAATACTATTTGCTTTATATTTCCATATTTATCGAGTATATGTAATTCTGCGTAATCTCCTTTTAGCAAATATTCGTTTCTTTTCCCTATTGGTTTATAACTTTTCATAATATCAATCCTTTCTTTTCAATCCTTTTATAACAGCATAGAAAAAGAGAGGCGATTGATTTTCCTCTCTTAAAACTCTTGCAATAGTTCTCTATGCTTTTATTAAATTACCTTCTTCATCAAAAGTATAATCTACTTTAGTTTTAAAATGTTCACCGATTGTGACATTTTTTACAAAGACTCTCTGTATTATCTATATTAAAGAATACATTGTCATCTTCATAATTTAAATCTGTAATATATTCTTTATGATGTACAAAATAAGCAGGTACATATAACCCGCTTCTTTAAACATCTCTCACATAATCCATTTGTTAATATTAGCTTTTGTTTTCTTAATCTTTGCCATCTTTTACTTTTATATTTTTTTGCTATCTCTGGATTATCTCTATATGTCATATTTAATTCCTTTTATTTATTCGTTTTCTTTGACTGTTCCTTTATCTAAATCTATTTCTATGCTTTTAACTGTTCTTGTTTTATTTACTGCTGTTTCTGCTTTTACTTTCTTTGTTGCTGTTTCTATCTCTTTTATTTCTTCTACTAATTCTGCATAAGGTTGTCCATTTGCTCTTCTTGCTTTTAGTATCTCTTCTGCTCTTTTATCTTCAAATTCTTTTTCTTGTCCTTCTTTATATTCTTCTCTTGTATATTTATCTGGTACATTTACTAAAAATCTAATCTTCTTCATTCTAATTCCTCCTTCTATATATTCAACTTCATTAATGTATCTTGTTGCTTTGCTGTTCTATTTAACTGCTTTTTATATCCTTGTATCTTACTATTGTCTTTTTTATAGTCTAAACATTTTATTATTGTTAAATTATTCTTTTCTACTATTATTAATTTCTTTTCACATGTAGTATTTTTACATGTATCACATAATTTCATTTATTTTCTCCTAATAGTAAATTATATATTAATTGTGTAGATAAGGATTTGCACCTTATATGAATAACTTTTGAGCTTTACTTAAACTTATCTATTGGGATATCTCCGCCACTACTTCATAATCTATTTAAGGTCAATTATGTTCGTGCGTTATTCTGCACCGCACAGTGTCTACTATTACCATTCAGCGACGCTGGTGCTCATCGCCGTTTAGTTTTACCATATTACGCACTAAACGTAATATGTCTATTCCACCACTACACATTTATTTCACAATTCTTTAACTATATATTACATAGTTAGTGATTGTTGAAAACTAATCTAATTTTATACATTTATTTTCCCATTTTTTATAAACATCTAAATACAATTCTTTTTTATCTCCGTTATAGGTAAGTTCGTAATACATTCCATCTGATACTGTTGTGCTTACTAATGCCTTGTTATTTTGAAGTGTTTTACAACTCCAAACTATAAAAACATCTTTTTCTGTTATCTCAAACTTATCTGTTTTATCTGTTCTATTATTAAAATAATCTATTATTGTTTTTTACATAATTCTAAAAATTTTTCATTTCCCATTTTTTATCTCTCCTTTAAATATAAAAAAAGAGCCTTTTATAAGACTCTTTACGACCTTTTAATAAGATTCCACACAAATAATATAGAAATGTACAGTCTTGAGGTTGAACTCTCTCGAGTTCGACTGTATCATTTATTGCTATTATAATTATAATATAGTTAAAATTAAAAAACTACGAAAAAAACAAGCAATTTTTATGAAATTTTTATGAAATTTACAACTTTAGCATTTTATTTGTTGCCGCTTCTACTATATCTTGTATATTTCTAACTGACCTTGTTTGATTAAATCTTTCATAATATACTCTATTTCCTATATCTTCATATGTACAGCCATCTATATAATATGCTTTTAATACTACTTTTTCTTTATCTTTTAATGCTTCAAGTCTTATATCAATTTCTTCAGTCATCATTGTTAATTCTGTTATTTCTTCTTCTAATTCTTTTATTTTTTCTCTTATTTCCGCTTCTGTCTCTAAGTTATCTATAGCATTATTTCCTGTTTTGTCTCCTATCTTATTTTTACTATGTATATCTCCATTTAACTCTATAGGGCTTGAACTTACATCTACTTCTTTTAAATGCTCTAATTTTCTCAATAAGCTTTCCTTTTCTCTTAGTCTTAGTTTTAATTTTGCGTTATTCTCTTTATATTGCTTTAATAATAATATCAATTGCTCTTTTTTCATTTGTCCACCTACCATTCTTTTAATAATAATTCTAGTCTCTTTAATTTATACTTACTGTCACTTACATGAGTTGCTAGTCTTGATTTACTTATATTATGTCCGCTCTATCATACTTACTATATCTTCTTCTACTATGTCATTTGCATCTATCCAGTTATATAGTGCTTTTTCTAGCTTTTCTTCTTTTGATGATTTCATAGTTATCAACTACTTTCTTAAAATAGTTCTATTTTTATACTTTTTTAATAAACTTGTACTACTTTTTTATATTAAGTTTGTTATTTTATCTTTTATCTATTATATATCTATCATTTATTTCATTAAATAAATCTAGCACTTTATATTTATCATCATACTTGCAATATTTTTCTATTAGTTCTAATAAAGCATAATTTTCATCTTTACATTCTTCATATTCTTCTCTATAATCATATTCTTTATTTATTGCTTTTACTGTTTCTTCTTTTGTGTATATATTACTTTCTAAGTTTGATATATTAACAGATAAATTAGAAATTTCATCAATATTTGCTGAAATTTTTTTCCATTCTGGTTTTAAATCTTCTTTTAATTCTTTTATACTTCTATTAATTTCTTTTAGTATTGCAATTAATAATTCTAATGATTTGGTTATCTTAAACATTCTATTCTCCTTTCATTTTATAGCAATTTAATCTATTTATTCGCCTCATAAAAAGCTTTTGCAAATCCGTAGTGGAGTCATACTTCTTAGTACTGTTCTTTTACTTAAACCTGTCTTTTCTAAATATCCTTCTAGAATTTGTTTTAAATCCGCAAAATGTTCTACACAACTTACAAAATCCCTGGCACCACAATTATGTTGGTATTTTCTTGGTTTTACTATGTGCTTTTTTGGTTCTTTAAACTCTCCCCATATAGCAGTTTTTTTAGTATAATGGTCTCCATATTCAAAAGGGTCAAATACTAATGCTGGCTTACCTAAAAATCTTTTTAAATATCCACTATAAGGATTTTCTAATGCCCAAAAATGTAGTCCTTGTCCAACTCTATAGTTTTCATATAAACATGTATGTATAATTCTTAAACAAGCATTTACTATTTCCATTCCACCTTTTAAATCTCGTGGCTTTTTTGCCGTTTTATCATTTCTAGCTATACTAAACATTGTACAAGGTGGAGCTGCTAATATTCCATAAACATTTTTAGGTGGTTCGTATTGGCACACATCATAATCTGGTAATGTTATAATTCTTACGTCATAGCCATTTTCTTTATAATATTTACTCCAGGAACCAGTACCTCCACATAAATCTAATATTATTTTACTGTGATTATTTTTATCAATCATCTTACTTTTTCACCTCACTTTATAGCAATTTGCATTATACTGTTCATGTGTTAGTATTGTTTTTATATATATTTTTGTAACATCAAAGCCTTCCACTCCTAAGTATTCACTATTATCTCTAGCATCTCTATACTTCTTTACTCTACCAACTTTTAATTTACTTAAAGAATTAACTTGATATTCTACTATATCTCCTACTTCTATTAAGTCAATTATGTTAGAACTGTATTTTACTTTTTTATTATCCAAACTATAACTACTACCATTTTCAATCCAAAATAAACTGTTTCCTATTTGTTCGACTTTTCCGATAATTCCATTAACTCTGACATAATCTCCTACTTTTATTTCTTCCACTGCTATTCCTCCTTAATTTTTTGATATGCTTCTCTTAAATCTACTTGTCCTATAAAATCACAGTCTTCTTTTGTTGCTGTATATTCTGCATATATTGCACATTTATCTTTAAAATATAATCCAGTTCCAAATGGTATTAATACATAACCAATATCATCTTCATTGTCTAAAGCAAATCTAATTATTACATCTTGTTCCATATCATATTTTTGCAAATGTTCTATTAACTCTTTAACTTTCATCTTCTATACTCCTTTACTTTTAAAATATTGTTTTGTACAATTAAGTATTTTCTCGTGTGTACAATCTTCTTTAATATCTGTTTCACAATCACATTTTATTGCACATACTGTATCGTCTACTATTGCACTACTTACTATATGTTCTGTCATTAAATCTATTATCTTATCTTTCTTTTTATTTTCTTCTTGCTGTTCTTGTATTAGATTTAATACTGTTTGTCCTTCTTTTGCTGTAAAAGCTCCATATTTTGTATTGGCAAATTCATTTAAGCTCTTTATCGCTTCTCTTTGTTCTTTTGTCATTGATTGTTCTCCCTTATTCTACTTTGTATAATCTACTTTCTTTTAATTCCCACTCATATTCTGTAAAGTCATCATTGCTTGTTCTTATTCTATAAAGTAAATCTATCTCTGTTATTCTGCGATATTCTCCTTCTCCATCTTTCCAATAATAATCTTTAATTTCTTTTTGTTCTAAAATACATTGTATAATTTCTTCTAACATTTCTTTTAAAATTATATGCTTCACTCTCCTAACCTTCTTCCACACATTGGGCAGTAGTTTATGTCTATTACTTCCTTTTTATAAGAATTAGTATCAACACTTAAATAATAAAAATTTTCATCACATACATTTCTTACTATCTTTATTGTTACTCTTTGATTTTTTCTTATATGTCTTTTTGCTTCATTTTCAATATCATCTATCTCACAATACTTACACATTTTTATTTTCTCCTTTTTTGAAATATTTGCATTCTTTAAAATTGCTTATCCATATTAGTACTTCTTTCTTATCTGCATTACTTTGATTTCTTTTACATTTTTGTTTGCATTTTGTATTACTACAGAATGTTATGTCATAATTCATTTATTTTTCTCCTTCTAACAGTTTTTGCAAAACCTGGATAACATATTTTTCTTTATCTCTAAAATGACTATCTAATGTAGGATTACTTGTTATTGCTTGATTTAACAAGTAATATTTGTGTAATTCTATCTTATCTTTTACTTTTTGTTTTGGTATGTAATTGTCATCTACATAATCTAAATCTAGCTGTTTATTAGCTTTCTCTAGTTCTTTTTCTAGCTCTTGTATTCTCTTTTTGTCTTGTTCTCGTTCTTGTAAAACATTATCTATTGCTAATATTACATTTGTTACGTTTATTGTTCTTCTAATATCTGGTATCCAACCATGTGATTTAAAAAACAAAAGTAAATCTCTTATATCTTCTATGCTACCGACATTTTTGTCACTTGTTTCTTCATATAAATCATCATTTATTTTATGCAACTTTCTTGTTGCTCTTAGTTCTTCATTATCTAAATCAAATGCCATAATTCACTCCTCCTTTGTTTTTTTATCTTTCTGGCATTGCATATATAATTGCATTTTTAAGCAAGTCGTTTAAAAAATCTGCACTTGCTGTATTACTCATACTTTTATATTGTTCAGTATTAGCATAGCATTGTACTATTTCTTTTAATACTTCTTTTGCTCTTTCTTCTGTTGAATAAGTTCCGAGTTTTTCTCTTTTACTATTTGTCTCATAATATATTCCATGTGGCAGTTTTCCAGTTCCATCTAAATCTACTGCTATATCAATGCTTTCAACATTGTTAAAATTCACTATCATATCTTTAGCTTGATTTACTATTATCATTCCTTTTCCTCACTTTCTATTATATTTATCTCTTGTCTATCCTCTATTGCACTATTCATACATATATATCCTGCTATAAAGCCGTATTAAGAATACACATATTAGAACTACTGTTAG
>ENA-OPMG01002076-OPMG01002076.1-human-gut-metagenome-genome-assembly--contig:-NODE-2076-length-10088-cov-2.060002_pt1 | contig 10088 bp, 10 predicted proteins | sample MGYA00241522_ERZ501741 | MGnify/ENA primary metagenome ERZ501741 (study PRJEB25962, sample SAMEA2042616) | human gut metagenome | biome: human gut; feature: human-associated habitat; material: faeces...
CTATGGTTTCCTACAACCTTCAAGTCAAGAGTGTGGCATACAGTTCCACGCTTTTTAGTTTAGCCTTATGGTGACAAATATGAATAACATAAAATGGAATATAAATGATATTAACTGCACAACAGAAGCAAGCAATGATAATGATTGAAAAGTTCATTGCAGATAAAGATAGCCAAGTATTTATTTTGAAAGGATATGCAGGTACAGGTAAAACGACATTGATTCGTAGTATTGCAGATTATTTATCTACTCAATCTTTACATATTCAGTTAATGGCTCCGACCGGACGTGCTGCAAAAATATTACGTTCTAAATTACCAAATTATGGTGCTTCTACTATTCATAGGGGAATCTATAATTTTTCTCATCTAATAGTGGAAGAATCTGAAGGAACACTTAAATATATATTTCCACTTAAAGATAACCACGAGAGGTGTATTTATATTATTGACGAAGCCTCCATGATTAGTTCTCGTGAATCAAAGAATGAACTTTTCCAATTTGGTACAGGAGTATTAATAAAAGATTTACTTAGTTATGCAAGATTAAACTTCGGTGGAAAGGTAATTTTTGTTGGTGACCCTATGCAGTTGCCTCCCGTAGGTGATGATTGTTCTGTTGCATTAGATGAAACTTATTTTGATATACTAGAAATGAATGTATATTCTTATGAGCTCACAGACATTGTTCGTCAAGATAAGAATAGTTGTATTTTGGCTAATGCTACAATACTTCGTGAGTTGATTCGGAAAAAAGAACGAAATCGCCTTGTGTTCAAGAAAAAGGAACATGAAGTAATGGATATTGGAGCAATGGAAGTTGCTAAGAAATATTGTGAAGATCCAGAACAATCGTCTGCTATAGTTTGTTTCTCAAATCAACAAGCAGCTGATTATAATACGGCTATTCGTAATATAATATTTCCTGAAACGAATCATGTGGCGGTAGGAGATAAATTGATGGTAGTATGCAATAGCTACTATTATGATAAATGTGAATTATTGAATGGTGATATCATAACTGTAGTAGAAACATCAAATGATATTATCTCTCAGTCTGCACCTATTTGGACTGAAAAAAATGGGAGAAAAGTAAAAGAAATCATTACGCTTGATTTCAGAGAAATAAGTTTTCAAGTAGAAGATGGTAATATTTATAAACGCTATATTATTGATACATTACTCCAAAACAAGCGACCTTCACTGACAATTGACGAAATGAAGGCTCTTTATATCAATATGGTAATGCGTATGCGTACGGAGAAAGGATTGACTAATCCTAAATCTGAAGAATTTACTAAGGCAATGTGGGGAGACCCTTTCTACAATGCTCTTCATGTAAAGTACGGTTATGCTTTTACATGCCATAAATCACAGGGTGGTGAATGGAATACAGTTTATGTAGATTTTTCAAGACGCACAGGGCTTGATGTGGATAGCCTTCGTTGGAAATATACAGCGATAACTCGAGCTTCTAAGATGTTATGGTGTATTAATCTTCCTGATGTAACACCTATTACATCTCTTAAAATAACCCCTATCAATAAAACTGCAAAAACAGCTGTTAATGCTTTATCTTTTGATAATATAGAGGATACACCTTTTCATCCTTCATCAATATTACCTTCAGTAAAATGTAAATATTGGTCTGTTGTAAAGAATATGAATGGAACTCTATATTCAGTAAAGAACGTTATCTGTAAACCTTGGAGAGATATTTATGAAGTAAATACACCAACCGGTATAGTAAGAATTGATGCAATATATAATGGAGCAGGTCTGTTTACAAAATATGAAACAGATGCCAATGACACTGAGTTGTTGTTTTTCTTCCAGAATGATGAAAATATCAAATATAAAATAGACTATCATCCATCTTTGGAGTCATTAAAGATGCTACATAGTCGCATGATTTCTTTGTGTGATGAATGTGGTATCATATTAACAAATGTGGTGGAAGAACATTACCAACTCGTATATTATATGAAAGCTTCTGGTAATTATGCTGCTATAACTTTTTTCTTTAATGGGAAAGGGTTTATTAACTATGCTGCTCCACTTTCTGATATCGGAGAAGCTGATATTAAACTGTCACAACTCATAGAAAAATTAACATAATAGAAGAATACTAATGTCTGTAAAAGAAGTAACATTATTGCGTAAAAGTGGTAATCTAAAAGAAGCATATAAGATGGCCATAGATGATCTGAAAGAAGATAGGAATAACCCATGGGCACAAATGTCTCTCTTTTGGGTTCTGCGTGATATATGTCAGCAACTATGCAATAGAAACGCCATAGATAAAGCTAAAATTTGCTTGAAAGAGATGTCTTCATTACTTCCTACAATGGTGGATGATAGTGGCGCAGGAGAAAGAGCTTATACTAATTTGTATAAACGATTGCAACCTAACGCTGATGCTATTTCAAAAGCATCCGAGCTATCAAAAAATGATCCTTCAAATGCTTATGTTCAGGTAAAGAATTATATTGACTCTGCAAATGATGTAGATTCAGCTTTGCATGAAGAGTTAGGCTGGATAATTTATCGTTATATCAAGGCTAAAATTTCAAATTTGACATCGTTGGAAATAAGAACGTTGCTAAAAGACTATATGTATCTTAGGAATGAACGTCCTTCAATGCTTCATTCTCAAATATTGAACTTTGCTTTGAGTTTCTCAAAAGAACATTCTGATTTTAGTTTTTACCGTTTCTTTATGCTCTGGGAACCAGAAAATTTACGTTATGAAGATTTGAACAAGGGCTATTACAATGGTAGTGAAATTCCCTCGCTTATTTCTCGTATATGTCGTCAAATTGTAAATAGCGGCGAGGATATTGATGTCGAGATGCTGTGTGAAAAGATAAATCTCCCAAAAACAGAAACACTTGACCTGTTACGTGAACCGCAGTTTTGGGAAATTATGAATCTTCATAAAGAAGGTAAAATGCGTGAGATGTTTGAAGCTTTTACTGTCTATAATAAAAGAAACGCCGTTTATGGTGCTTCTCATTGGCATTCTGAAGTGTTGAAAATTGCAGAGCGTCACATGAATGGTCAAGAAACATGGAGATTTATTTACTTTTTTAGAGATTGGAGATATGAAAACCTCATGGATGCTGATTGGAAAGAAGAAACAGATAATAATGGTAACACTTATAAACCTTTGGCTGTTAAAGCAGCAAAGAAGTGTTATGAATATCTCAAAGAATCACACCCAAGAGATGCAGAACTAGTATCTTGGTTAGATTCATTGTATAATGTTCTTATTGAACGTGCTAAAAAAGATGAATGGATATTAAGACAACGAGCAATAATATATACATGGCAACAGCAATATGACCTTGCTATCAATGTGTACAAATCTTTATTACTTGAAATGAGTGAAAAATACTATGTATGGAGTGAATTGGCAGATTGTATACAAGATAGTAATGAATTAAAGATAGCATTGCTTTCTAAGGCTTTACTTGTTGAACGAAATGAAGATTTTCTCGGCTCTATTCATTTGACTTTAGCCGACCTGCTTATAAAGGAAGAGCTAACATCTGAAGCCTTATGCGAATTGAATATATATAAGAAATTTCATGAAAACACTTCCCGGAAATACCAAGAATATATTGAACGAGTCGACATATCAGTTATTCCGCCCAATAATAATAAGCTATTGTATAATAGATATGCCACCATTGCTGAAGAGTACGCTTTTTCAGAAATTGAAGCAAAAGAGGTTACGCTGGTGGATAGATGGGAAAAAGACGGAAAAACTTATTGCACTCTCACAAATGGGGTAGACGTTATATTTCAAGTGAATGTAAAGCGGTTTCCTTTTTTGACGAATGCGATATTTGGTTCTGTTTTTAGAGTAAAGTGTCATGTAGATAAAGAGGAAAAGCAAATTCAGACAAGTTGCTTCTCTTGGAATAAAACAAAAGTGACAGAAGCTAAATATATACCTCTTTGCATGCATAAGAGTGAAACAAGGCTATGGATGGGACTTCCCCAAAAGTTTGGATATGTAGAATATTTGAATGAAGAGAAGAAAATTCTACATATTGTAACGCAAGATTCCCAGCAAATATTTCAAGCTTTTAAAGAAAAATGGGGCACTATTTCAAAAGGGGATTTTGTCAGTTTCAGAGAATATACTATTATAAAAAAGAATGAAAACAAAGTAGTTATTGCTAATGTAGAAAAAGTAAATAAAGAAACTGCTTTACCGAATTTTAATTCTGGTATTGTGGTCGTTGACGATATAAACATACAAAAAAAATTATTCCATTACACTTTCGGTCAAGGAAAAATTGGAGGTATCGTATTCTTTAATGATACGGATCTTCGTCCCGAAGTAGGACAATGCTTGAAAATATTCTATTGTGTAACAAAAGACAGGAAAGGTGAAAAAAGGCCTATTGTACTTAATGTAGAAGAAACTGCAGAAATAAACACAAGTGCAATAAAGACAATTCAAGGTCACTTAGAATTAAAATATAAAAATGGTTCTTGGGATGATTCTCCTGATTTTGCATTTATTGGTGATTACTACGTTCATCATTCTGTTCTTTGTGAGTATAATATCACGAAAGACTGCTATGTTACTGCCGATGTTATATATGCTGGACAGGGTAAATGGAAAGTTATAAAAATACATCAATAGAATTATTTGACAAGAGACAAAATATATCCTATTTTTATTGCTTGCCAAATAATTTTTATACCTTTGCAATAATAAAGAGTTACTTGAATGCAATTCAAGGCAGAACATAGCATATGGCACAGTTGCTAATTCATTACCTCAAAATCGGGTAATTCTCCTAAAGTCTTTTGTATAAGGCACTAACAGAAGTTTTCCAGAATTATATAAAAAGTTTGCCATATTGCTTTTATATATGGTTATTCTTGTTTCAAGAAAAACCGGAATAAATTGTATTATCTACACTCTTTCTTATTTAAAAAACGCGTTCAGAGCATGTATTTTCGTTCAAAAGGCGGTATTTTCCATGTTTATGTACGATTCTTCATTGCTATTTCTTATATAAGTCGTTAAGTTTGCAACAGTTTTTCACAGGTATTATGATAAAGTGCCCGAAGAAAAACAGAATCTAACTTTTGTTTAATTAAAAAATAGATAAAATAGATTTATATTGTTACTTAACAGATTTTAATATTATGAGAAATGTGATGAATCGTAAGCGGCATTGGCTGCTATTATTGCTCCTCTCACCTTTTTTTCTCTCTTGTGAGGACAAGATGGATGAGCATTATGAAAAACCCGAATGGCTGAAAGGTACAGCTTGGGAAGTTCTTTCTAATGAATATGGAGGTAAGTTCTCCATGTTTCTAGAAGCGGCAGAGTTATCAGGCTTTAAGCCTATTCTTGATGGTAAGAGTGTCGCAACTGTCATGGCTCCGGACAATGATGCGTTTGCTGCTTATCTGGAAGAACACGGTTATGTTTCAGTGAAGGATATACCGACAGATGATTTGAAGAAACTGATTGGTTATCATTTAATCTACTACTCTTATAGCAAGAGTGATCTTGAAAACTTCCGCCCGGAAGACAGTGCAACAAGCAAAGACGGTGTTTATGCAGGTGGAGATGTTGTTACTGGTGCAGCAACAGTTATCTTAGCTATGGGTGCTGGTAAAAAAGCAGCTAAAGCAATGGATGAATATCTACAAAATAAATAGTATTTAAAAAGTCAATTCACATTACGAATTGACTTTTTCTTTGGCTGTCATTAAATAACTAATTATATTTTCTATTAATGTTAGAACTATAATCATATTTATTTTCGGAATTAGAAGGCAAATTAATTCAATACATATAGTTGCTTTTGCTTTTTTATTTAAATATTTAAAATATTTGCTCATTACTAGTAATAATATAAATAGTATAAATAAAAATACAAGGAAATAATTACTTAAATATTGATATGTTAGTATAGAAATGAGGTAAACAATATTAGATGTAAAAAAACATTTAACAGGACTATCACAATGATATCCACCTAAATTCACTCTTAATCCGGAAAATGCTAACATCCAAACTAGTGTCATAAGTCCTTCATGTAAACATAATCCTAGAATAAATATAAATATATTAACGATTGAATTAAATATTAAAACTTGTTGACCATACTTATATACTTCATAATCTTGATCAAAATCATATTTATCATAAATCTTCTCTAACATCATCATCTGTTCCTTTTAATAAAAATTTCATGTAATAAATACCATCTTTATAAATGTTCTTTTTCTTAACAATTAAATCAGATTCAATTTTACATCTATCATAATCATAAAAATCATTTTCTGAATAAAGTTCAACTAACGTATAAATACCTTGACCTTTGATATGCAAAGTTATTTCATTATGTCTTTTAACATAATCTAATATTTCAGAAATAACATCAATAAAATCTAAATCATCATATTTTTCATTTTGGCTAATTTCAAAGAAAGGTTTAATACTTATATTATCATCTTGTAACCTATTGATTTTTACAGAAATCAAAATATCAAATACTGGATTTTTAGATGCAACTAATTTTTGGTAAGTGTTTTTAGATTGATATTGTTCAATAGCTTTGGATATTTTTGGATTGGTATCGTTATTTAAGTGTTTAATGTGTTCTAATATCCAATGAATACGATGTTTCTTATCATCAATATCATAACTAATGTTTTGTATGAGACGTAAGCTTTGTTTTATATATTTTTCTTTTTGTAATTGTTTTTCATATTGCATCTTTTCTGTATAAACCATATTAAAGTAAACACCATTAAGTATAATTAATATAAAAATTACAAATAATAGAACAATAATAAGTATTTCTGCATAGCTTACATATGCATCTACTGTAGAATAACCAATAATTCCTAAACTAATTAAAACTATTATTTCTGTGATGACAACTAAAAAGTATTGTTTATTTGGAACATATATTTGATATCTAAGATGTTTTATTAACCAATAAGTAAAGAGAATAAGTATGATTTTTGATATAATTCCAACTAAAATATAAATTGTTGAAATGTTTAAAATTAATGTTTGTTTCAAAAAATAATATATTAAAAGTGGTAAAATATTCATTGAAAATACATAAAAACCTAGGATAAACAAATCACCAAAATTAAACACTTTTTTCTTATACAAGATAAATCCATAACAGACTATAAAATTAAATGACAATAATACAATACCGTTTTCTTTTAAGATATCACATATTTCAAAACCAAATAATAAACAACAAAATAATAATACAAATGTTTTCTTATTTGAAAGTGAATGATAAAGGTAAACGAAAGTAGTAAGGGTAAATACTTCTACAAAATTAAGAAATATACTATAAGCTACCATTGAGTAAATAGTCCTGATAAGCTAGTTTGAATTTCTTTTTATATGTTTTACCTATATTGATTTCTTTCTTATTTCTTAAGATGATGAACTTGGAATTTACATCATAGACAAAATCTAAATTAATAAGATAGGATCTATGTACTTGTATGATATTGTTATTATTAAGTTGTTTTTGGAATTCTTTAATTTTTTCCTTAAATTTATATTCACCATCTAGTGTGACAATTTTTAAGTAATGACCATCAGCTTCTATGTAGATAATATCACTGGCATTAATACGTACGTGTTTTTCTCTAGCGTTAATGACTATAAAACTTGTGTTTTCTAAATGTTCTTTAAACATTTTAAAGAAGATAGACATGTCTTCATTTAAATGATCTTTTCTAATGAAATAAAATGGTTGAAGTTCCATAGATTTATGAACAAAGTTGTTGTTCATGGTCACAAAAACAATAAGTGCTTTGGGAAACCTCTTTTTAAGTTCTATAGAAAAATCGATACCATTAATTGATTTACTTAAATGAACATCTATAAAAATAATTTGGTAGTCTTTTGTGTTATCAATCTTTTCAAAGTGATCCTCTAGACAAAAGAAATGGGCATCAGTGAATAGATTGTTATTTTTGAGTATATCAACAAACTCCTCTACAAAAGTATTTGTATCCTCTAATATCAAAATATTCATAATGATGCCACCTTCCTTATTTGTTTAAATTCTTTAATTGTTCAGGTTTTTCAAATTCATAAAAATCCATACTTGATAATGATGAAGCACTACCGTATGCAATTCCCTTTAACAATGTAAAGTATTTTTCAATTAAATAGTTTATCATAATTACCTCCTTAAGTGTACTTTATATTTGACACGAATATAAAGTCAATAGAACGTGCATGAAAGAATAGTTATCGTTCCTGAAGGTATATTTTATAATGCGCAAAATGCACGATTTAATTGTTAACATGAATTAAAAGGGTGACGGATAATGAATGTTAATGAGATAATTATGAATAAAAGAATAGAAAGAGGCGTTTCTAGAAAAGAGCTTGCAGAGGGCTTAGGAGTAAGTGAGAGTACTATTTATAGAATTGAAACAAATCCTAATTTAAATCCCAATAATAAATTAGTAAAAAGAATTTATGATATTTTACGTATGAATGTAACGATTATTGTGGATGATGCACCAATATATGATGAGCATGCACATGAGATAGATTTTGAATCATATAGTCCTACAAGTAAAAGTATTATTTTTAAAACGATTGCAAAAGAAGAAAAAATGAAGAAATTAAAAGAAAAATAGTTATCTGATCGATAACTATTTTTAGGCTAATGTGATTTTTGTAATTGTATTGTTTGAAAGCGTGTAGGTCATTTTAACTGTTTTATTCTCACTATAGGCAATATATTGATTGTTCGCTTCTTTGTGATTTTCGTAATCTAAATTATTTTTTTCTAAACCAACGTAGAAATTACCTTCAACTTTGTAATGATCTGTAAATAGTTCTACTTTTTTAACTTTATTCTTTTTATTTAAAGTAATTTGAATAGAATCATTATAATAAACTGTATCATTATTTTTTTTTGATTCTATATACTGATCACCAATATAATCATTTATATGATTTATCTTAGAATCCTTTGTAATTCCACGACCATCTTCAACGATAATTGTAAAACCAATATCATTATTTGTAAGAAGTTCTTCGGTTTTAGTGTCTTCCTTTTTTGAACAACCACATAATAATAAAATAAAACAACAAATAAAGAGTATTTTAGATTTCATAGAATTCCTCCTTTAGATAATTGTACGAAATATTTGATTTTTATTAAAGTAAAGATTTATAGACAAAATGTTAATCCTTAGAGCATACCTTCTTCTTATTTCATGTTATGATGAATAAAAGGGGGAAAGATTATATGACACTTGGAGAACGTATTTAAAAATATCGGAAAATGAAGGGATTATCGCAAGAAGAATTAGGTAAATTACTGCATATATCAAGACAAATAATATCAAAATGGGAAAGTAATCAGTCATCACCGGATATACAAAGTTGTAAGGCTATGGCTGATGTTTTTGGCATCTCTTTAGAAGAACTTTTAGATGAAAGAAAAAAATAAAAACGGATCAAAGTACTAATCATCGAAATATGATTATTATCTTTGGAATTGTTATTTTTCTAGCATTTATTATGGAAAGTTATGTAGCAGTTAAGATGAGTGAGAGAATGGATGCATTGGAAGAAGCAAATTCTTCGTTGCAACAACAAATCAATGACTTTTATGGTGATTAACCAATTTCACTAGATACAAATTCTATTTGTCCTTATTTTAGTGGTTATATCAGTGATATTAAAAAGGATAGTTATAATATAAATGTTGATTTGATTTTAAGAAATTATCAAGATAATACAATAGCACAAGTTATTTTTAAAACAGATAAAGATACATATACACTTTCTTTAAATAAAGAAGAAGATCATTTTAATGGGACAATAAATCTTCCTATTCAAACCCTTCAATCTGCACAGCTTATTTCACAAACAAATGGTGAAACAAATTTTGGAATGTTAGATGCAGATATCAACTTTGAAAACTATTTAGATGAAGATGCTAGTGGTGGAATTATGTTAGAAAGTTATAATGAAAAAAAGAACAAAGGTGATTTTACTCTTTCATTTAGTGGAAATAAGACAAAGAAAGATGAAATCTATTTGTG
>ENA-OPMG01002077-OPMG01002077.1-human-gut-metagenome-genome-assembly--contig:-NODE-2077-length-10087-cov-4.100578_pt1 | contig 10087 bp, 10 predicted proteins | sample MGYA00241522_ERZ501741 | MGnify/ENA primary metagenome ERZ501741 (study PRJEB25962, sample SAMEA2042616) | human gut metagenome | biome: human gut; feature: human-associated habitat; material: faeces...
CTTATGAATTAGAACAGGTAGCGTTAGACATCATCATCAGTACAGGATTAGTATCCAACATGGTAAGTGCAGCACCAAAATATTACTATAACTCAAGCCTTGCACACTGTGTATATTACGGATCAACCGTTACAAAAGGCGGAGAAAAACATTTACATGGAGAAATCGTATCATTAGGTGTGCTATGCCTGTTAACATTCGGAAAAGAATACGAAGAAAGAGAACGAATCGCAAAATTCAACCTAAGTATGGGACTGCCAGTATGCTTTGAAGACATTGAGATCACAGAAGATGATTTTGATGCAATGGCAGAGAAAGCAATGGAGCTGATCGGTGGAAATATCCGCCGTTTTGTGGCAAGACGTACAGATCTGGAGGCAGCAGAAGCAATGCTTACAGGCTCTCTTTTTGCAGGAATCGCCTTTTCCTTTGCAAGACTTGGAAATGTCCATGCCATGAGTCATCCGGTAAGTGCTTTCTTTAATGTGGCACATGGAGTGGCAAATGCAGTTCTTCTCCCTGTGATTGCAGAATATAATGCGTTGGCAGATCATGGCAGATATCTGAAGATTTATAATTATATCAGTCCAATCTCTGCATATGAGGATGAATTCGAACCGCTGATGCTGGTGGATGCCATCCGGGAATTAAACGAAGATATCGGAATCCCGGAAGACCTGACCACAGCCATCCGCCAGGCAAAGAAGGGAGAAGAGATTTCTGATGAGGAGATTGAAAGCAAGATTGATGCCATGGCAGATGATGCTATGAAGAGCGGAAATATTGCAGTAAATCCAAGATCCTCCAGAAAGCAGGATATTGTGAAACTGTATTATAAAGCTTTATAAGATAAAGAATAATGCAGTATTTTATGTGATTGCTACAGGTAGGATATTGATTAAAAATATCTGTTATTATAAAAAACGTGCAGAGACATCGAAGTCGACAGATAACTTCAGGCTTGAAGGTTTATCTCGATTTCAAAATGTATCTGCACGTTATTTTTTTGAGAAATTTCCATTGTATAACTTGCCTGATAGAAAGAAAGATTATATAGTATTAATCAAAATATAGTAAAGTAATGTGGGTCAAAATATTGATTGTTCAGGAGGATTTTATGGCAAAGAAGAAAATATATGCAGTACGCAAGGGACATAAAACAGGACTTTTTGCTACATGGGCGGAGTGCCAGAAGGCAGTAAACGGATATTCAGGAGCTGAGTTTCGGGGATTTACAGAGAAAGAGGAAGCATTGGCTTTTCTGAACATGGAGACAACAGGAAATGTATTCGGTGATAAAGCAAAAGAGGCGGCAGAAATCGTGGAAGTACCTGAAAATATGGTCATTGCTTATGTAGATGGAAGTTTCGAGAAAAGTATTGGCAGATATGCCTTTGGTTGTGTGATCCTTACACCGGATGGACAGGAAATCCGTAAATCCGGCAGCGGCAGTGATTCTGCAGGAGTCGCGATCCGAAATGTGGCAGGAGAGATGCTTGGTTCCATGACTGCAGTAAACTGGGCCATAGAAAACAAATATCCAGCTGTGGAAATCCGCTATGATTACGAAGGTGTAGAGAAGTGGGTAACAGGTGTGTGGAGAGCCAAAATACCACTGACCAGCAAATACGTAGCCTATATGCAGGAAGCAGGAAAGAAAGTAAAGATTTCTTTTTGTAAAATAGCAGCCCATACGGGCAATCACTACAATGAAGAGGCAGACCAGCTGGCTAAGAGTGCGTTGCTTAAGGCGGATGAAGAAGTACGAATATAAAAGTTCATATTAAAGAAAGTAAGTATCTGAAAAGTAGAAAAATATGTGATAAAAACACCTGCTTGTTGATAGCTGATAAAATATATCAGCATCAATAGCAGGTGTTTTAGGGATAAGATTGAATAATTGTGAATCTGCCATCTGATGAGAATACAAATTCATCTTAACAGAGTTATTTCAAGTGTTTTATCCTGTTTTCACTGGTATTGGACCACATAGTATATTGTTTACAATTTCTAAAATGCTTATCACAGTAAGAATTGAAAGAAGTTTGGCTTACATTTTTCATATGCTGTTCATCTTTACCGGTTTGAAAACCAGCAACAGAACAGTATGCCCTTGATGTACTGACAAGTTTAGAACCGGACAAAGTCCATAATGCAGAACCGGAACCACCTACTCCGTTGGTCCACCAGCTTATATGTATTCCATTGTAGTGAGTGTTATACTGTAAAATTTGATAATTCATCCCTTTTCCGGAACACTGACCGGCATAGATTACTTTGCCATTTTTTATGGTATATACAGAATAATCTACAATAACTCCACGGTTGCTTGATACAATCAGATCAGGGGTTCCATTTCTGTCAATATCCATCAATAATCTATTTATCTTTTTTAGCATCTTCTTATCCTGTGTCTGCCAATTAAGATATTCTTCCCAAGCCTCATCTCCCCATAATTTTCTCACTCATCCTCCTCTATTAATTCGTGCTCCTTTAAAGTACTTTTACCTGAACGTATATTTGCCACACGTCTTTCCAATTCTTCTATATTATACTTACTATAGAATGGGTCAGCTGTAAGTTCAAAAGGAATACGGTTTTCCCTGACAACTGTTTTTAAGAATATATTAATTGCTGTTGACATACTTAGTCCTATTTCGTCTAATGTTTTCTCTGCTTTATGCTTTATCTCATCATCTACACGTAAACTAATCTGTGCCATAATATTCACTCCCTTCTGTATAATAATTATAATATTTTCCGCCACACTATGCAAGCATTTGTATATACATTTGCTATTTTTTTCTAAACTCTGAAGCACCCTCCACCAATAAATTCTCTCATTATAGAATTAATTGGAACATTGTCTGCCTGACAAGGAAGGAAATACGCCAGAAACTTGAGTAATCTCTTGGCTTCCTGATATTCTGGGTCATCTTCTGTTATTGAGAAAAGAAGTGGCTCTACTATTGGCTTTAATATACATAGCTCATATGCCATAGCCGAATTAAACATAGCATCTGCTTCTTCCTGAAATGGAAAGATATTCTTTTCTTCACCTTTTCTAACCGACTCCCACATTGAAAGTGTTCTCTTGGCAGAAGCTCCTCTTGTTCTGTAATCCCTTGCCATACGTCTTATAAGACGTCCATCTGTTGTAGCAACTCTGTTATGCTCGTCAACATTAAGCTGTGTAAGTGCACTTATATAGATTTTAAACTTGCTTTCAACTGGAAGTGCGTAGGATAATTCATCATTAAGGCAGTGTATACCCTCAATAACAAGAATATCTTCTTCCCCAAGCTGTATATAATCACCATTGTATTCTTTCCTTCCTGTAAGGAAATTAAACTGAGGTATCTCAACCTTTTCACCTCTTAGCAATGCATTCATATGGTCATTAAAAAGCTTTATGTCTATTGCATGTAAATCCTCAAAATTGTACTCTCCATTTTCATCAACAGGTGTCTGCTCTCTCTCCACGAAATAATTATCAACCCCAATTGCGTGTGGCTTAAATCCACTTGCTCTTAACTGTATAGATAATCTGTGTGAAAATGTTGTCTTTCCAGATGAAGATGGTCCGGCTATCATAATGAATTTAACGCCTTCCCTTTCTTTTATCTGATTAACAATCTCAACAATCTTCTGCTCCTGTAACGCTTCCTGAACAAGAATAAGTGAATTAATATCCCCGCTTATTATATGCTTATTCAATGATGCAACTGTATCAACACCAAGCATATCTGCCCACTCGCTTCTTTCCATAAGTACATTAAAAAGCTTAGCCTGTGGTGCAAATTCCGGCACTGTTTCCGGATTTTCTTTAGTTGGCAACTGAAGAACAAAGCCCTTATCATACTGGAATATGTCAAATGTCTTTAATATTCCTGTATTAGCTGCCATATAACCATAGAAGTAATCGTAATAACCCTCTATGCTGTATACATTAACATAAGAACTAATTCTATATTTGAATAACTGTGTCTTATCTTCCATTCCGAACTTCTTGAACAGCTTAATAGCCTCTGATGTCTTCATTCCCTGCTTCTTAATAGGCAGGTTTTTCTTAACATCAGCTCTCATAACTTCTTTTACTTTATTAAGAAATTCTTCTGTAATCTCAAAATCACCCTTTATATCGCAATAAAGACCTTTGCTAAGAGAGAATTCAACTGTAACTCTCTTGATTTTATTATCTGTATCAAGCTTATGTATTGCATTGAGCATTAAAAGAAGTACGCTTCTTTTATACGCCTCATTACCCATAGTTTCTCCTACAGTAATAAATTCCACCTTTTCATCCGTTATATCCATATCTGATATCTCTGTAAGCTTGCCGTTGACATTAGCAAGAATAATATCATATTTGTAATCTTTTGCGGCTTCTGCTGCCATCTGTGATAAAAGCATTTATTGCTCCTTCCATCTTCCTAACGCCTTATTAATAACAGCAATATCTTCATCAATAGCCTTGATTCTATTCTTCACAGACACTGACTGTTCTTTATTAAGAAGATTATCTCTAATATTATTACAACTCATAAGTTCTTTATTAAGATACTCATAAAGCACTTCTGACTTATTATCAAGAAGGTATTTTCCATATCTTAATTCTTCCTCAGTGTAAGCTGTAATCTTTTTTTCATTATTATTCTGATTATCATTTTTATAAATGTCATCTGCATTAACAACATTTTTATTAAAATGCTGTTCATATGGCGTGTTGTATACACAGTCAAATATAAAGTAATATTTTCCGTCTTCTAATAGAATATGTTCTGACTTAATATCTATGCCAGCTTCTAAAAGATATGCACGGAAATCCCTTAATTCTGACTGTGCAGATAAGACAAGCTGGGTATTATACCCAAGCTTGTCTATACCTGCCTGTAATATACTCTTCATAAGCTTTCCGCCCATACCGCATATAGTTACTGTATCAACGTCACCTTTATTAATACCTTTAAGCCCGTCACAAAGCTGTGTAGTTATCTTATCTGAAAGTCCATATTCATCAATGTGCAGCTGTGCACGTCTTAATGGTTCTTTTCTTACATCACATGCATATACTTTATTACTTATTCCATTCTGGACAAGATATATTGGAAGATATGCATGATCTGTGCCGATATCTGCTACTCTTGCACCTTTATTAACAAGACTTGCAACACATTTTAATCTATTAGATATATTAATAATATCGTTCATAAGCTTTCCTTAGTAACACCATTTAATAGTCTTGCCAATTAATCAAGGTAATCCTTAAGCTTGCGGCTTCTGCTTGGGTGTCTTAACTTTCTTAATGCCTTAGCTTCAATCTGTCTTATACGCTCTCTTGTAACATTGAATTCTTTACCAACTTCTTCAAGAGTTCTTGCTCTTCCATCGTCCATTCCAAAACGAAGTCTTAATACCTTCTGCTCTCTGTCTGTAAGTGTTCCAAGAACTTCTACAAGCTGTTCCTTAAGAAGTGTTGAAGCTGCTGCCTCTGCTGGTACTGGAACATTATCATCCTGAATAAAGTCACCAAGGTGGCTGTCTTCCTCTTCACCGATAGGTGTTTCAAGTGAAACCGGCTCTTGTGAAATCTTCTGGATTTCCCTCACTCTCTCAACCGGGATATCCATAGTCTCTGCTATTTCTTCAGGAGATGGTTCTCTTCCTAATTCCTGTAAAAGCTGTCTTTGTACTCTTACAAGCTTGTTGATAGTTTCTACCATATGAACTGGAATACGGATTGTTCTTGCTTGGTCAGCAATAGCTCTTGTAATAGCCTGTCTTATCCACCATGTAGCATATGTTGAGAACTTATATCCCTTACGGTAATCGAACTTTTCAACAGCCTTAATAAGACCGAGGTTACCTTCCTGAATAAGGTCAAGGAACTGCATTCCTCTTCCAACATAACGTTTTGCAATACTTACAACAAGACGTAAGTTAGCCTCGGCAAGTCTTTTCTTAGCTTCCTCATCACCCTGTTCCATTCTCTTAGCGTACTCAATCTCTTCCTCTGCACTTAAAAGCGGGACTTTACCAATCTCTTTTAAGTACATTCTTACAGGATCTTCAAGGCCAATACCATCTGGTACAGATAAATCAATCTTTTCAATATCTATATCATCTTCATCATCAAGAAGGATATCGTCCTCCTCAACTTCATCATCATTCATCTTAACATCTACATTACAAGCTTCAAGGAATTCAAATACCTTTTCCATTTTATCTGCTTCAAAATCAGTATCCTGAAAATAGTTCATAATCTCCTTATAATCAAGGACATTCTTTTTCTTCTTGGCTATTGCAAGTATTCCCCTGCATTTTTCCATAAACTTTTCCTGAATAGCCTGTGCTTTTTCTTCTTCTGTAAGTTCAGCTTCTGCACCTTCCTTGCCTTTTCTTGGCTTCTTGGCTGTGCTTTTAGCACCTTCTTCGTCTGATTTCTTCTTTCTTGTTGCTTTTTTAGTTTCTTTTACTTCTTCTTCGATTAAGTTTTCTTTCTTATCTGCCATTACAATGGTCCACCTTTCGCATATATTACAAATTAATATGAATATTATTAAGCTTCATCTGCTGATTGATAATGTCCTGCATAGCTCTTGCATCTGTAGCATTATCAAGCTTAGTATCAAGACTATTCTTCTTGACCTTTATAACTGTATCATTAAGCGTCTTCTCCCTCTCAAGCTTATTAAGGGAGTCACTTAATTCTGCACTAAACATAGCCGCTATTTCATTGTGCATACTTGTATCCATATATGAACTGATAATCGCCGCAGGATTAATCTGCCCACTCTCGTATTGTTCATATATCTTAGCTGCTACATCTTTAAATACCGGATCTACAAAATCATCAGGACTTATAAACTTACTGACCTTCTCATAAATGTCACCATCTTCAATCATCCACGTCAGCAAAATCTTCTCTGCCTGTCTTACGCCATTTTCGCGTTTCTTCCTTATAGGAGTATTCTCCTTAGCCGTATATGTGTCGTGCTTTGCCATAATGCCTTCATTGCTTCCAAGCCTTATGACCATATCCCTCATTCCGTCTTCCGGAATCATATACTGCCTGCACACCGCCTTAAGATAATTCTCCCTCTCAAGCTTTTCCTTAAATACAACAAGCCTGGAAGCTACTTCTTTCTCAAATGACGTTTCGCCCTCAGGATCACTTCTGTTATAATTCTTCTCTATTATTCCAATTTCATACATAAAGCTGTTCTGTGCCTTATCTATTCTGTCCTGAAAGCTTTCTGTACCTAATGCCTTGATGAATTCATCAGGGTCTTTATATGGCCGCATATTAATAACTCTTGTGGACAAACCTGCCTCTTTAAGTATCGGAATTGCCCTTAACGCAGCTTTCACACCTGCCTCATCACTATCATAGGTTATAAGAACATTGTCAGTATACCTTTTCATAAGTCGTGCGTGTCCCGGTGTCAGTGCCGTTCCAAGCGATGCCACTGCCTGCGTAAATCCAGCCTGATGAAGGGATATTACATCCATATAGCCCTCACATATTATAAGGTTATTCTTTCTTGCTGTTCTTGCCGCATTCAGCCCATACAAATTCCTGCTTTTATCAAACAGCTTGGTCTCTGGCGAATTAAGATACTTAGGTTTCGCATCTCCCATTACTCTTCCGCCAAAGCCTATAACCTTATTATTAATATCCATTATAGGGAATATTACCCTGTTCCAGAACTTATCCCTCACACCTTTTTCGTATGTAAAAAGACCCGATTCTTTTAGAATCCCATCATCATAACCTTTATCCTTTAACATACGATACAGCTCACCCGTTGACTGCGGTGCATATCCCAGTCCAAAGCTGTTGATAGTCTTATCCGACAGACCTCTCTTTACAAGGTAATCAAGCCCTGACTTTCCAGCTTCTGACTTTAACTGATGATAATAATAAGTCGCCGCTATTTTATTAATCTCTAAAAGCCTTGTCTTTATATCCCTGTCTTTTCTGTCCTCTGCGGAATAATCTGTCTCAGGAAGTTCCATTCCTGCACGTTCTCCAAGCATTTTTACTGCTTCTGGAAATGTATAATTCTCATATTCCATTACAAATGTTATTACATTTCCTCCAACTCCACAACCAAAGCAGTGATACATCTGTTTCGTGCCAGACACAGAAAATGATGGCGACTTCTCATTATGGAATGGACAAAGCCCAACATATGAACTTCCATTTTTCTTAAGTTTTATATATCCTGAAATAACATCAACTATATCATTTCTTGATATTACCTCTTCTATTACTTCACTTGAATACATTATTAACTCTTCTTTCCAGCCTTTCCAAGATATGAAAGCAAATATATTATTATGCCCGAAAGCACTTGTTATTACTTGCAGATACATTTTCTGCACATCAGCCTTTCCAGGCCTTAGGAACAAATATATTCTCAAACTTGCTTATAGAATACTGGTCACTCATTCCTGCTATATAATCGCATACAACACGCTCTGGCTTCTCGCCTCTTTCATATATGAAGCGTTTGTAATTGTCAGGAAGTTCCTCAATATTAGCAATATAATAATTATAAAGTTCTGTTATGAGCTTGCACACCTTAATCTCCTCGCTCTTTGCAGCTGGATTGGTATACAATCTGTCAAACATAAACTGTCTTAAATCTGTCATCGCCTTATGTACTGTATCAGACATTATAATATCATCCTTGTCAATACTGCACTTTATTATATCGCTTATAAGCGTATTAAGCCTGCTCTTGGTAGTTGTTCCCAACACATCCGTATATTCCTTAGGTATATAGTCCTCGGAAAATATTCTTGCCCTTATTGCATCATCAATATCGTGATTAATGTATGCAATCTTATCTGAAAGCCTTACTACCTTACCTTCAAGCGTTGATGGGTGTCCTGCTGTTCTATGATTAACAATACCATCTCTTACTTCCCACGTAAGATTAAGCCCTGCTCCATCTTTTTCCAGGAATTCAACAACTCTTATGCTCTGCCTGTAATGGCTGAACCCTAACGGACATATCTTATCAAGCGTTCTCTCGCCTGCATGTCCAAATGGCGTATGCCCCAGATCGTGTCCCAGTGCGATAGCTTCTGTCAAATCCTCGTTAAGTCTTAACGCTCTTGAGATGCTTCTTGCTATCTGGGCAACCTCCAGCGTATGTGTAAGTCTTGTCCTGTAATGATCTCCCTCTGGTGCAAGAAATACCTGTGTCTTATGCTTCAGTCTCCTAAATGACTTACTATGTAATATTCTATCCCTGTCCCTCTGATAAATCGTACGCATATCACACTGTGGCTCTGGCTTATCCCTGCCCCTTGATTCATCACTGAAACTGGCATATGGACTCATATACTCGTGTTCTCTGCTCTCCTGCTGTTCTCTGATATTCATACTTCACCCTCATTTCTATGCAATACATAATTGCACATACAAACGCCAAAAAACTGCCTACTTTTTAAGTATTCAACAAAATCAGATAATTTCCTTTTTTTATTTTTCATCTTTTTATTCTCCCTTTATCACTTTTTTAACGCTTTCTGCATTAAAATCTGTTAATTTTTCTTCTCCTGTTTCCATATTTTTTACTTTTACTGTATTGTTTGCAATTTCATCATCGCCAATTACTATTACATATGGAATTTCAAGCTTGTCTGCATATTTCATTTTTGCTTTTATTTTTTTATTATTTAAATATATTTCTGTATTTATACCTAATTGTCTCAAACTTGTTGCTAATTCTAGTGGAGCTTTTTTATTTTCTGTCATTGGAATTATTAATACATCAGAAATTGATTTTTTATCTGCTTTAATTAAATTTAATTCATTTAATTTGTAGAATAATCTTGTTAAACCTATTGATACTCCGACTCCTGGAAGTTTCTTGTCTGTGTAATTTTCTGCTAAATTTTCATATCTTCCACCAGAGCAAACACTTCCAATTTCTCTATAATCATTTAAGAAAGTTTCATATACGGTTCCAGTATAGTAATCTAAACCTCTTGCTATTGTAAGATCAACTGTGAAGTTTTTATCTGGCACTCCAAATAGTCTAATATTTTCAACTACTTCTTTTAACTCATT
>ENA-OPMG01002078-OPMG01002078.1-human-gut-metagenome-genome-assembly--contig:-NODE-2078-length-10080-cov-2.503741_pt1 | contig 10080 bp, 4 predicted proteins | sample MGYA00241522_ERZ501741 | MGnify/ENA primary metagenome ERZ501741 (study PRJEB25962, sample SAMEA2042616) | human gut metagenome | biome: human gut; feature: human-associated habitat; material: faeces...
CCGCCTCGGTCGAGCCGATGCGCAGACCTCCGATTTTCACGACGTTTTCCAGACCGTCCAACGCAATACCCTTGTAGGTGTTGTTGATGACGACGTCGCCTCCGATCTGCGTGAGCGCCGAGAGCGCCTTGATGTCCGTCACGAAGTTGTCGCCGCTCTCCTCGCCGACGATAAGGTCGCCCTTCAGAATCGTCACGCCCTTGTCGGCGAACGCCTTGACCTCTGCATCGGTCTTCAGCGTAACGTCGCCCTCCTCGCGGATGTCGTCCTTCACGACGAGGTATTTGTAGTCGTTCGTCTCGCCGTTGTAGGACGTTACGCGGAACTGACGCTCGGTATCCCAGTCGGTAATCGTCGACGGGTCGGGCATAATCGTCGCCGAAGGTGTGTACTCGAATTCGGCCGTCGCACCGTCAAGCGAGACGTTGTAGGGTACCGTCACGGTAATGTCATTGCCCGCGATCTCCGCGGCATAGGAGTTATCGCCGACAGTCAGCACCACCGAAGTGATGAAATTGTCATCGGCATCTTCAGGGATCGGATCGGTCGGGTTGTCGTCGCTGCAACCGGCCAGCACCAGCGAACCGGCTGCGAACAGCAGCATAATTTTTTTCAGGCTCATGTCTTTATTCGTTTTTTGGTTGTTTACTTTTCGTTATCGGTTGCAATGGACAAGTCCGTAAAGGAGAACACCTCCGTCGAGACCTCTCCGAGCCAGCCGCTCTTGACCTGCACGCCCGTCTGCACCTTGATGAAGTCCACGTATTGCAGATCTGCCGGCGTTCCGTCGCGGTGCATGGCGTTCGAAATCCGGAATCCGTTGGTCTGGCCGCTGCCGTCCACCACGTCACCGCCGAGGTTGTCTTTGGGACTGAAATTATCGGCATAGCCCCAGTCGTAGGTTTTGTTCTCCCAATATCCGGTCTCCGGATCCTGCACGTTGTTCGGAGCCAGACGGGTTCCGTAAAGGGTATAAGTATCCTCCCTGACCCAAGCTGGATAGTAGTAATCCTGCTGGTGGTAGGTGATCAGGTAGTCGATGCATCCCGATTTACCCTCCGAATCGGTCCATTGCACGTCCATCTGCCTGCCGGCGGGACGGTAGTAGGTGACGGCGTAGTTCTGGATCGTCCCCTCCTTGCCGGTGTCGCTTCCGCGCAGTTCGTACCACTCGTCGTCGGGCTCGCCGTTCCCGTTGATGTCCTGCATGACCCAGACGATACCCGGCTCCGACGAGCCGTCGAAAGCGTTGCCCTGAATCGTGAAGTCGTATTCGCCCTCCGCCGTCGCCCGTTTGGGAATGCTGTGGTCGAATCCCACGACGATATAACCGCCGAAAGCGCCGAGCGACACCCAGATCTTCTCTTTCAGACGCCTCTCAGCATAGGCGACGGCCGCCTCCTGCGTCGTCTCCGTGCCGTCAAACCCGCCCGTTTTCATTTCGCCTACGAACTGTCCCGGTGCGGGCGTATATTCGTATACCTTGTTCCACAGCGGCGAATTTCCTCCTGTGGCCGGACGGTAGCGGTCTTCCTGCGCGGCATCGAAACAGGTTACTTTCACCTCAGCCGAGAGTACCGTTTCAGCGCGGGTGATGTTGCGGGTAAGACGTTCTGCCCGCTGTTTCGCTTCGCGCACCGTAACCCGGACGATATGTTCGCCCGCTTCGGTCGGCGTATACCGGAACATGCGCTCCGCAGCGTCGGGAACCGTCTCGCCATCCACGCTCCATTCGAACTGCGGATTGTCGAAATACTCCAACTGCGGTTCGAGGAAAATCGGCGTGCCGATATACGCATAGCGATCCGTCGATGTGCGGAAGACGGACTGCGTGGGGAAGAAGACCTCGTAGGGCAGTTCGTCCACGACCTCGACCGGAATCTCCTTCGTCGCCTCGCCGTCGACGTTCGAAGCGCGACAGACGACCATATAGGTGCCGAGCTCCGCCTCGTTGAACGTGTAGGTCACGCCTTCGGCCACGACCTCGCCCTCGCGCAGCCACTCGCACCGGAATCCCTCCAGGTCGGAGTTCTGAATGTCGGGCGTAAAGACATAGTCCGTGTTTTGCAGGACTTTCAGGCCCTTCGACGGCAGGGCCAGCGAAATGACAGGCGGAGCCATCTCCAGCACCTCCACCTTCAGCTCCTCTTCGGCTTTGCCGTTTTCATTCTGCACCGTGAACGTTACGTACACCTCGGCCGCTTCATCCCATGTATAGGTCAGCATCGGCTCCGTGGAGAGCAGTTTCCCGTCCGACGTCCATGAAAAGAGGGCGTTTTCGGCATACCTGACCGTCGGGGCGATGGTCAACGCACGGCCGACCTTCACCGTATAGATGCCCGTTTCGCTGTCGAGCGTGATTTCGGGGGCCATCGGCTGATCCTCCTCGACCAAGTCGTTTTTGTTGCAGGAGGATAAAACCGCCAATGAACAGATAGTGAACAGTAGAATTTTTCTCATAAATCGAATAATGTTATCTCCAGCAGAAAGCTCCCGGAATGATTCCGACGGTGAACGTGTCGAGCAGCTCGCCCTCGGCAGAATAGCGCAGCACCACGCCGTTCTGCACGTAGTCGATGGCGTCGGCCACATAGACGTCGCCGTTCACGGGATTGACGGTCAGTCCGTAATAGAGCGTATTGTTGTATTCGAGGAAGGGTTTCACCGGCACGCGGTCGGCTGTTACGTCCATGCACCAGACATCGTTGTTGAGCCAGTAGATTTTGTCCTTCGTGCCGTTGAGCTGCACTTCCGAAGGCCAGTCTCCGAATTTGAACTTGAACTGCTTCTCGACCTTGAACGTCTCGGCATCGATGCAGTAGAGCGACGGCGCTTCGTGTCCGTAGGGCGAACCTTCGTAGCCACCGTCGGTCACCGTCCAGATCTTGTTGTACTTGTCCATGACCAGCGAGGTGGGCTGGATGCCCACGGTGATCTGGTCGCAGACCTTGTCGGTTTCGGTGTCGATCACCAGGATTCGGTTCTGGTACGACCAGCAGTTGGTGAAGACGTATTTGTCGTATTGCACCATCTGTTCAGTCGAACCGGTTTCGAAATCCATATCCGTTTCGACATAGCCGGTGATCTGGTAGGTCTTGGGATTGACGATGTAGATGCGCGGATCCCAGATTTGGGTGACGTAGGCTTTTTCGTCGCTCAGGAAATGGATGTAGCGGGGCGAAGTGAAGCCCGTGATGCGTCCCACCTCCTTGAAGGTGTTGATGTCGATCGCATAGATCACGCCCGAGTTGTTCACTACGATCCAACCGATACCGTTGCGGATGACCATCGACTGCGCGACGTCGCCCAACTTGATGGCGTTGGCTCTGGCGAAAACTTCATTCTCGACATGTTTTTTCTCCGGATCGTAATAGGAGAGCGAGGCATTGCCGTACATGAAATTCCCTTCGTTGGTGATGAAGAGCCCCTTGCCGGTCACCTCGTCGCCCGAACCTGCGTTGTCGATTTCGAAATCCTCTTTCTCTATCGGACCGTAATCCATGCACGACACGGCCAGCGCCGCGCATGCACAGATTACGATTCCTCTTTTCAACCCATTGAACATAATTCTATTTGTTTATCCATTCGTCCGAGAAACGGTAGGCGAAATCCACGCCTGCCGGACTCGCTTTCTTCTGATAGAAGCTCGAAAACTCCAGGGCATCGCTGCGCGATACGTCGTAAACGTGGATACGGCTGTTCGTATAGCTCGATTTTCCGACCCACAGTTGTTCGGTCGTCGGGTGTACGCCCATGTAGCCGTAGATGATGGATCCTCCCGAACTTTCCGCATCGAGGGCTGCCGTGATGTAGTCCCAGTTGACCCTGCCTGTTTCGTAGTTGTAACGCATCGCTTCATAGGCGCTGAAGTCCTGTTTGCCGATGAAATAGAGGTGCGGCTGCGTGAAACTCGCACACATCTGCACTGTCGGCGAAGCCGTGCCCGTGCGCAGTTCGATCTGTTCGGGCAGGTTCGTTTCCGAAACGACCTCGCCGTTCGCGTCCAACGCTACGATCATAGCCGGTTTGGTGAAGCTCGCCGCACCGGTCATGCCCGAGTTTCCGGTAAATTCGCCCGTAAAGATAGCATAAATTTTCCCATCGTAACCCTTTGCGAGGTCTTTCACCTGGCGGTTTTCGTAGGTGACGGTTTTGATTACGGCATCCGTCGCGGGATCGAGGACGATCACCGAATTGCCCCGTCCGGCGAAGACCTTGCCGCGCGAGAAGACCATGCGGGCCTTGGTCGCCCCCGTCTTCGTGAAAGCACCGAATGTTCCCGGAATGTCGCTCGTGCGGATGATGTTGGTCTGAAGGTCCACGATGCGGATGCCCGAATGAGATTCGTTGTCGGCCGTGGAGTATTGGATATAGGCCTTTTCGGGACTTACGACCACGATGTGCTGCGGCCAGCAGAGGGTCGATTTTGAACTTTGGGTGGCACCCGTAGAGGTATCGACGTTTGCGTAGAACTGCATGTCGCGTGCCACGAGGCGTTTCATCGTGTGGGCATCGCAGACGACGAAGCGTCCGTCGCCGTTGAATGTGGTCCCCATGCTGCTTGTCTTGCCGTTTTGGGTAATGAAGTAGATCTTGCCGTTGGCCATGTACATATCCTGAAGGACGTTGCCGATTTCGTTGTCGTTGATCTCCTCGTAAACCTTTTCATGATAGCGCATGTGTTGGTCGAAATAGACGATCGTGCCGTTCTCCGAGGTCATGTTGCCCTCTATGAGGACGAACGTGCCTTCGGGATGGGTGAAGTCGAGCACGTAATACTCCTGTGAGAGGATCGGCTTGCCGTCGGACCGGATCGTTACGGTGTTTTCCAAATCCATTCCGTCGGTGTATTCCGCAGGAGGAGCGATCAGGAGCGAACGCCGTGCGATGTCGAAATCGGCCGTCCAGCCTGCCGGTGCCGATGTCATTTCGACCGTGGGAATCCATCCTTCGGCCGTCAGTGCATACGCTTCCGAAGCGCCGTATTTCATACAAACGGGTTCGTCCGAATCCTCCAGCCCCTGAATTTCGAGGCTGCCTCCGTCGCGCTTGGCGATTTCGGTCGTCAGGCGGTAGATACGGCCCGCTTCGAAATTGCGCCCGGTTTTGGTCTCGGTATAGACGCTGCCGTCGGCGAAGGTGTAGGTTACGTGTATTTCCTCTGCGCTGCAATCCGCCGGATAGACGACCGCTGCGGCGAATACGCTCGCGGTGCTGCTCGTCGCGGGCAGTTCGACACCCTCCTTGCCGAACGAAAGCGTTACGGCGTTGTTCGCATCGGTCGCATCGCTGAATCCGGTGCCGTCGAAGGTGCGCGTACCGGTCAGTACGGTCGAGGCGTCGGTCGCTGCCAGCGTGACGGAAACGAGCTTCTCCTTCACGTCCTGCGACCAGGGGTTGAACCAGACGTAAGCGGTGGCGTGCGAGAGGGTGAATCGTCCTTCGGAGTCGGTCGTGGCATAGCCGAAATCGCCGTTCGGTCCGAGTTGCAGTTTGCCCGGCTCCGCCTGGCGTTGTTCGGTCGGAACGACGGCTTCGGCGTCGGTGCCGGTCATGTTGTAATAAATCCGGTAGGGTGCAGCCCCCGGGAGGTTCGTGAATCCGAAGTCGGCGACATTGCCGTCCGTTCCCGCTTCGGCGCTCTGTACGCCGCCTGCCCAGATTCGGTCGCCGGTGCTCCATTGAAATTGAATTTCGGTCCCGTCGCCAGGCACGAATTGAGTGCGGCTCGCGGTGCCGGAAATACCCGTGAGGGTTACCTCCCGTCCGGGTTGGGGACCGACTTCGGGAAGTTCCTCGATGTCCGAGGTGCAGGCCGCCAGGCCGAGTCCTGCGAGGATGTATAGTAATTTTTTCATGGCGATTCGATTAAATGCGGATGAAAATGTCTGCAATCCGGGGAGGATTGCCGACATTTTCACCGCGCGATCATTCTATTTTAGTGTTAGCCTTCCACATCGTATTTGAAGGTGAATCCATAGGCGTCGGTAGCTAATTCCGCCCACGAAGAGTCGGCGTAGGCTCCCGTACCGCCGACCGGATCGGTCGATTTGGGTAGGTGGATGATTCTGTTTTCGGCCGGGACATCTTTGCCTGCGTGGTCGTACCACGAACCGCCGAACGGACCGGTGCCGTAGTCGTCCTTCAGGGTCGGCGGCGTAGTCGAGCGGCAGGTGATGTCACCCAGCAGGGGACATGCGCCGCCCATGTAGCTCGTGCCGGTGAAGCTGTAGGCATTGATCGTCTTCATATTCTTGCCGAACGATACTTTGGCCAGTTTGACGCATCCGGCAAACGCGTTTTGTCCGATCGTTTCCGTTGCATCGGGGAAGGTGATTTCGGTCAGTTCGGCGCATTTCTGGAACGCGTAGTCCGAAATGGTCACCACTCCGGCACCGAGGTTGATCGTCGTAAGAGGACAACTGTTGAAAGCATTGCTGCCGATGGTCGTCACGCTGTTGGGCAGGGTTACGTCGGTCAGTTTGGTGTTCTGGAACATGTAGTTGCCGATTTCGGTCACACCCTCCTCGACAGTCACGCTGACGAGCGATACGCAGGAGTCGAAAGCGTTCGATCCGTAGCTGATGCCTTTCAGTAGCGTTACCGAGGTCATGCCCGTTTTTTGGAAAGCGGCCGAAGCGGTTTTCGTTACGTTCTGCGGGAATACGATGCCTGCGAGGTTTGCATTCGATTTGAACGAGTTAGGGAAGGTTTCCGATTCGTAAACGACTTCCGAGAAATCCACCGTAGCCGGAGCTGCGAGTGCTTTCACGGCATCCGCTACGGCCTTCATCTGTTCTGCCGTCATCACCGTATTGTCACCGGCCGTCTTGACGTACAGCGTAGTGAAGGTTTGCGGAATTTCCGATTTCCAGGGATCTTCGCCGGAAGCGCGGTAGTAAAGGCCTTCGCTCAGGTAGTCGGGGCCGAGCGCCTCCATCGTATAGCCGCTGGCGGCTGTGGCCCAGGAGGAGTAGGCTTCGACCGATGCTACGTGGAACGTTTTGCTGCCTTGTACCGAAGTACCCGCGCCGGAGAAACTGTCGGCCTGTACCGCAGGGGCCGTCGTCGGTTCCGCATAGACGTCTGCGAGCAGTGCGGCGTTTTCGAAGGCCTTGCTGCCGATCGAAGTCAGCGTGTTGCCCGAGATGGTCAATTTGGTCAGCTTCGACCAGTCGGAGAAAGAACCCGCACCGATCGTCACGATCGTTTTCGGAATGGTCAGGTTTTCGATCGCGTCGTTCGTTGCGAAGGCATTGTCGCTGATGGCGGTGAGGCCTGCACCGAATTGGAGCGTAGCGATATTGGGGTTGTTGCTGAAGGCTCCGTCACCCAGCGTGGTAACGTTGTCGGGCAGGGCGAGTGCCGTCAGGCCGCAGTCGGCGAAAGCACGATCGCCGAGGGTTGTCACGCCGGAACCCAATGTCAGGGTCGCCAGCTTGGAACAGCCTTCGAAAGCGCTCGCGCCGATTGTCTGAACCGAAACGGGAATGGTGACGGTCGTAATAGCCGTACAGCCGGCGAACATTTCGGCCGGGATGGTCGTTGCCGAACCGAGGGTAATGGCCGTGAGTTCGGTACAGTCGCGGAAGCTTTTTTCGCCGAGTGTCGTGGCAGAAATTTTTGCCGAGGTAAGACCGGTACCGGCGAATGCCTCGGTTCCGATGTTTTCGATCGCAGATAGGCTTGTTTCGACGAGTGCGCTACACCCTTTGAACGCTTTGTCGCCGACGGTTTTAACGCTCGACGGCAGGGTGAGGGATGCCAGCGCTGTACATCCTTCGAACGTGCTTTCGCCGATGATTTCGACACCGGTCGGAACGGTCGCCTTGGTCAGGGCCGTACAGCCTTTGAAGGCTCCGGCTGCGATCGATGCCGTATTCTCGAAGAATTTGATCGTGCCCAGTTTGGCGTTGCCGGCTAATCCTGTCGGGAATTCCGTGGCTTCGAATTTCGCCATGTTCAGATCAAGTGTCACGGGAGCGGACTGTGCCGAGATTTTGGTGATGACGGTATTGAACTGGCTGGCGGTAAGGGCTGCATCGTCGCCTACGGTGCGCACATACAGTGCGGTGAATGTCGCGGGCAGGGTCGGAACCCAGTCGGCCTCACGCGAAGCACGATAGTAGATGCCGTCCGTCAGTTGCTGGTCGTTGATGTCCTGCAGCGCATATCCCTGCGAGGTTACGTCCGTCCAGGCCGTTTCATAGGCATCGTAGGATGCAGCCGGAACATAGAGGATTTTTGCACCTTCCACTTTGCTGCCGGCGCTGCCGAAAGCGGAGTTTCCCAGCGAGGGCGCATTCTCGGCCCGGCAGGTGATTGTCTGCAGGTTGTCTGCCATAATGAATGTGCTGCGTCCGATCGAGGTCACCTTTTCGCCCAGATCGATCGAGGTGACGTTGGCACAGTTCCAGAAGGCGTAATTGGCGATCGCGGGGATATCGATAATAATGCGGGTGAAGGCGCTGCAACCGCCGAACGAGCGCTCGTCGAGCGATTTCAGCGTTTTGGGGAAGGTTACGTCCTGCAACTTGCCGCAGTTGTAGAAAGCGTCGTTGCCGACAGTTTCCAGCTTGGAGGGCATATTGATTGTCGTGAGGGCCGAACATGCGTTGCACAGGTTGGCCGGAATTGCAGTCAGTGCATCGGGAAACTGTATGCGTTCCAGTGATTTGCAGTTCTTGAATACGGATGATTCTATTGTAGTCACGCTTTCCGGGATCGTGATCTCTTCGAGTCCGGTCGCTTCGAATGCTTCGGCTCCGATGCTCTTCAGTGTCGAGGGCAGGGTTACATCGGTCAGAGCTGTGCAACTGTCGAATATGAATCGTGGAATTGCTTCCACACCCTCGGGAATTACGACCGATGTCAGCAATTTGCAGCCGTAGAACGCATAGATGTCCAATGTGCGCACCGAGGAAGGAAGCTCGATGGATTCCAGTTTGGCACAGTTGCGGAAGCAGTTCTGCCCGATGGCAGTCAGGCCTTCCGGAAAGGTTACCCGCGTCAGGTTCTTACAGCCGTAGAAAGCCCCGGAATTGTAGGTGCTGGGAGTGAAAGTCTGGATATTACGGGGCAGTGCGATCTCCTGGAGATTGGTCTTGCGGGCGAAGTCCATCGGAAATTCGGTCGTGGCGAAGGTAGCTTCACCCAGGTCGATGACCGCACCGTTTGCGAGGTTGCCTGCAATCGAGGTGAGCTCTTCGGCCGAGAGGGTCGATTCGCCCAGGGTAACGACTTTCAGGTAGCCGATCGGCTCGGTCGGCAGTTCTTCCGCAACACCGGCTTCGGTCATGAAGAATGCGCCGGAGCTTTTGCAGTCGGACTTGGCGATCTGTGTCGAGAGGCGCAGCGTGTGGCCTGGGGTAAGCGTTTTGCCTGATTTGGTTTGCAGATAAACCGAACCGTCGGCGAATTTATAGACGATCGAAACCGTTGCCGTCGAAAGATCGGCGGGGTAGAGCACCATGGCGGCGAACACGTCGGTATCGTTGCTCTGCGAAGGCAGGGCGACACCCTCTTCGCCGAACGACAGGGTGACGGACGAAGAGCCTTTGCAGTCGCCCAGCTTTCCGTCGGCGAAAGCGGCTTCGCCGGCGATGGTCTGACCGCCCGATACGCTCAAGGTGATCGAGAGCAGGTTCGAGGTGACATCGCTCGAATAGGTGTCGAACCAAACGTAGGAGGTCGCATGCTCGAGCGTAAAGGTTCCGTTTTGCGCCGTTGCATAACCGAAGTCACCGTTTTGGCCCAGGTTCAACTCTCCAGCTGCCTGCTGTGTCTGCTCGGCCGGAATCAGGGCTGTTGCGGCCGCTCTGGTTGTAGAATACGTCGTACGTGTCGGCCGTTTCGAGGGATTCGAAAACGAATGTCGCCTGGCTGCCGCCTTCGGCGATGGCTTCGCTTCGGGTATTGCGTGCCCAGATATAGTCGCCGGCGCTCCAGAGGAACGGAACGGCTCCGTCTTCGGCTCCGCCGAAACCGGTGCGGGTGCCCCGGCCGGAGAATCCGGTCAGTACGACCTGCGTATTTCCGTCAGGAGCAGGGGCGATAGGTTCTACGTCCGCATCTTTCGTG
>ENA-OPMG01002096-OPMG01002096.1-human-gut-metagenome-genome-assembly--contig:-NODE-2096-length-9986-cov-3.962239_pt1 | contig 9986 bp, 7 predicted proteins | sample MGYA00241522_ERZ501741 | MGnify/ENA primary metagenome ERZ501741 (study PRJEB25962, sample SAMEA2042616) | human gut metagenome | biome: human gut; feature: human-associated habitat; material: faeces...
CCGACCCAATAGAACGAGGCGGTTCGGACACCCTGCTTTTCCGCCGTGTTCCAGATCGGCTCTCCTCCGAAAAAGGCTGGATTCGGATTTCCCATCACATAGACGCTATCCAGATCGGGGGCATAAAAGAAATTATTCACCAATCCATGATGATCCGGATGCAAGCCTGTCGCCATACTGTAATGGTTCGGGAAAGTCACACTCGGAAAGCTGGGACGAAAAGCAGCCTTCACCCCAACGCAGGCCAATGAATCGAGCGTCGGCGTATGTGCATGCGACGGATAATCCGAACGAAAACCGTCCATAGACAGGACTACGACGTAGCGTTCCTTCTTCGAGTGAGCCGTACATCCGGCTATCGACAAACAGATTATCGAAAAGAGACTTACTAATATGAATGTCTGAAATCTATACATATAGGTTTAGAAAATATATTTAAAACCGATCTGGGCATGCCAGCGAGACAAAACATCATTCTTGGTGATCGTATTCCTCGAATTATAAGCATATGTGTTTGTGTAGTTGCCATCTTCCCCCTTCTTACTGCCGATTACCTGCAAAGGCATTACGTTATAGGCTGCGGTGTAAGTGGTTCCCCATTTCTTATTCAACATATTGGCAAAGTTCGTAACGTCGAATGTCACCTGGAATTTGCTGCCACGGTCTTTCAGCACGAAGATATCCTGCGCCACATGCAGGTCGACCCGGTTTTCCCACGGAGCCGAATTGGAGTTACGCATGGCGTACGCTCCACGATGTTTCTTTGCATAGCTGTCGCCTTCGATCCATTCGTCAAACTTCCGACGGTCTTCTTCTGTCTTGAAGTCCATCTTCTGCAGTTCGTCTTCAGTCGGGATATAAAGCAATGAGTTTCCACCCCAGCCGTCACCGTTGTAGTCGATATAGACCGTTTTCTTTTTCTCGGCATCGTAGTAAGATTCGTTCATCGTCAGACTGTAACGCTGTCCCACGTAGCCGTTATAGACAAGAGAGACGGTAGTTGCCATGAAGCCTTTGGCATAGCGGGGAGTCCGATAACCGACGGAAACCATCACACGGTGAGGAATATCGAACATGGAATAAGCCAGACCAGGGTTATTGGAATCTACCGCATAATTATATTTCCAATTGGAATAAGCCACAGAAGAGGTTCCGTCATACACCGATTTGGAATGCCCGAACGTATAAGACGCAGCCAAGTCCAAACCGAAATAGAAACTCTTTTCAAACAAGGCGGACAGAGAATAGGTATATCCCATATTCGTATTTTTCAGATTGGTAATACTGAAATACTTCTTGTCTACGGAGTAATAAGGAGTGGCGGAAGTTTCCACACCCGGAACGGCATAGACTTTGGCATTGCTCGATAATGCCAGGTTCTCAAAATATACGTTATTGAATGTTTTGGAATATAGCCCTTCCAAAGTCATCTTCACATCACCGGGCAAGACACGTTCCAATGCCAAGTTCACACGGAAAACCTGCGGATATTTAAAGTCTTTGGACACGGTCACGATATCGGGGGTCGCAGGATTTCCCTTTTGGGAATTCATGGCTCCGATCGGATCATCCGCATATTGTCCCAACGAAGGGGCGGAAGTCGAACCGGAAGCAAAGATAGTCGTACCTTTCTGCTCAACCCCGGTATTATTATAAGCATTGGAAAGCCATACAAAAGGAACGCGCCCCGTAAACAACCCCAGTCCACCACGAATCAAGGTGGTCCGGCTATCGTCCGTATACCAGCGGAATCCCAGACGGGGAGATACCATCACTTTGGCGCCGGGCATTTCTCCTACTCTTTCCTTAATATTTTTGCTTGCGGCATATTCATTGAACTCATGATTGACTGTCGGATCATTAAACAACAAAGGGATATCAAAACGTAAACCGTAAGTCAGTGAGAAATTATCGGCAACATCCCATTTGTCCTGTGCGTAGAAGCCAAACTGACCGGCTTTAATAATAGGTGTATAGCGATAGTTACCGCCCGTCACATCGGGGTCCGTATACTTGAATACATATTTGGAAGGACTGTCATTCAAGAATGCGTCCATCGAACCGAACTCCCATGAGCCGGTAACGGCCTGGATAAAGAGGTTCTTCATCCGGAATATTTCATTGTGCGTACCGAAGGTAAAAGTATGATTACCCTTATACCAGGAAAGATTGTCCTCAAATGTGTAAATATCCTGATCCAGGGCGTTTGCACCGGAAGAATACTCCGTACCGATGTTGACCGTCGTATTGTTTGTTCCGCTGTTATCGCTACCGTTAATCTTTACGTTCGGCCCTTGATAAGCCACCTGGCGTTCATCCCGGACTGTCGTAACACCTGCACGGAACTCGTTATACAAGACATCGCTCCAATGGGAGTTCCACTCGGCCACAAACGAATTCGTCTTATTTTTCATCCGGTAACCACTCCCGTTAAAGAAGTAGGTCGTGCTTGACGGGCTGAAAATGTCATCGTATGAGTTATTATACTGATAACGGAAAGCCAGTTTATTGTTCCGGTCGATATTCCAGTCGATACGTCCTAAGAAATTAAAGGCCCTCTGATCTACATCGCGTGATCCGAAGCTCTCACGGATTCCGGTATATTCTTCATACTTATCGGCGATTTTCTGTGCCATATCGGTGGAAAATCCTTTCTCGTCATATCCGGCATAGAAACGGGAGGGATAAGATTCCTTACGGTTTTCTGCATTGGCAAAGAAAAACAGCTTGTCTTTGATGATCGGACCACTCAACGTCCCGCCAAAAGTTTTTGTGGACTGTTCCGTCAATTTATCCTTTATGTTATCTTTATAAGCATTGTACTTTCCGTAAAGACCTTCATTCGTAAAATAAGAATAGACCGATGCATGGTATGTGTTGTTTCCCTGTTTGGTAATAGCGTTGATGCCACCTCCGGCAAAACCGCTTTGGCGAACATCGAAAGGAGCGACCACCACTTGGATTTCCTGGATGGCATCCATCGAAATCGGATTGGCATTCGTCTGACCACCGTTTGTACCCGACGGAGCCAGCCCGAAAACATCATTGCTCACCGTACCGTCGATCTGGAAACTGTTATAACGGTTATTGGAGCCGGCAAACGTGATCCCTCCGTTTTTGGAGGTCATGGCCATCGGCATATTCTTTACGACATCATATATATTGCGGTCGACCGTCGGAGTCTCCTGTATCCTTCCTGTAGAAAAATTTTCGGATGCACCGATATTCGCTTTTGCATCAGCAGTGACTACCACTTCTCCCAATTGCTCCGAACTGGGATACAAGGTCGCATTCAGGACATATGTATTGCCCAATTCCAACCTGATATCCGTAAAAATAGCCTTTTTATAACCGACATAGGAAATCTCCACTTTATAGGGTCCTCCGGTACGCATTCCCTGGATCGTGTAACGGCCATCCACATTCGTTACCGCACCATACATGGTTCCGGATGGTTCGTGTACCGCTACCACCGTAGCTCCTATCACATACTCATTTTGATCGTCGATAATTTTTCCGCCCAGTACGGAAGTTGTCACCTGAGCTTTTACGGAGAACCCTATGCATATCAAAACACATACAAAAAAGCAGATAACTTTTTTCATACAGAAATTTATTTTTAATGAATACCCTCTACAGAATTTAACATTGCATCACAAAGATACAACCTTATTATCACGCTTTTATTATATTTCTGTACAAAATTAATGACAACTTATTAATTTTCATTCCCATTACGAAGGTCATCGGCAATATCCTGATGCTGCCGAGCCAACTCTTCCTCCCCTATATGCAGAAATGCTTCGGCAAGATATTCATGGGCTGCAGCGTGCTTCGGTTTCAGATCGACAGCTTTCATAAAGTCAGAAACGGCCTCGTCGTAATATTTCAGTTGAAGATAAGATTTTCCACGATTATAACGCGCTTTAAATGATTTCGGGTTCAGTCGCACGGCTTCATTCAGGCAAGTAACCGCCTGGAAACCGTCACCCATATCGAGAAGGGTCACTCCTTTACGTACCCAAGCATCCACAAACTCAGGATAAAGCTTGAGCGCTTTGTCGAAAGAGCGAATAGCTGCATTCGGATCGTGCGCTTTCGTAATACATTCATTCCCCATCAAATAGTATTCGTGGGCATATTCTTTCTGAATCTCCCGCTGGGCGTGTATCTCCTCCTGGAGTTTCTTGATCTGCGCCCGTTGAGTGTTCATAGTTTGCAATTTCATACGGAGCAACCGTTGCACTTCTGGCTTTTCCAGCTCATTCCGCTTACTGACAGCAGCAGCGAAAGCCTCAACCATCTCTTTCACATTGCCGGATTTAAAACAACGGGCGGCACGTGCATACAACAATTCCGCCTCACTTTCACGCAAACTTTTTTCAATCAACTGCCGGTCATTAAACATCTGGCTGAACTGGACGATCTCTTTCCGCACAAAGATATCATGCGGAGAAATCCGGCTTTTCAGCACCAGCCCTTCCAGAGACGTACAACGACTTAAAGCGACATATGTCTGGCCACCGGCAAACACGCCGCCTGTCAAATCCACCACGACACGGCTGAACGTAAGCCCCTGGCTCTTATGCACGGTGATCGCCCAGGCAAGACGAATCGGCAACTGCTCGAAAGTACCGACAATTTCTTCTTCGACCTTTTTCTCCTTTTCGTTGTATTTATATTTATAGTTGCGCCAAGAAGTCGGCTCGACCAGATATTCCCTCCCGTCCTCTAACAGGACGTAGACATTCCCATTCTCGTCGATCCCCGACACCATACCGATCGTACCATTGACCCAACGACGTTCATAATCATTATCGATAAAAATAACCTGGGCCTGCTCCTTGATGGATAGGTTTAATTGTGTCGGTAGAGACGACTCAGGAAAATCACCTTCGATCTTGCCGTGAGAAACGAACTCTTCACCGGGCAATTCCCCCAACTTCCGTTCATTGATAAAATCCACCTGATCCCGCCGGGTGGCAAGCGTGATGTACATATCCTCGTTTCGAGGTATAAAATCAGGGAAATAGCGAGCATTCAAAGTATCCAACTCCTGTTTCCGGGCAATATTGCTACGGATACGATCCAAAATATTGATAAATACAGGATCTGTCTGCCGGTACACTTTCTGCAATTCGATCGGGACCAGATTTATATCTTTGAAGACACGGGCCGAAAAGAAAAACGGACTGGCATAGAAGAGACTTAATATTTCTTTCTGGTCGGCAGGGACCACCGGCTCCAATTGGAAGACGTCGCCGACAAACAGCAATTGCTTGCCTCCGAACGGCAAACGCATATTACCGGAAAAGACACGCAAGATCCGGTCGACGCAATCGATGATATCTGCCCGTACCATCGAAATCTCGTCTATAATGATCAATTCCACTTCCGAAATCAACTTCCGATGCTCTTTCCTGTATTTGAAAAACTCGAAGATCCGTCCGTTCTTCAGACTCAAATCCGGATCATCGGGCAACATCGGGCGAAAAGGTAATTTAAAAAAAGAATGAAGCGTCACCCCTTCCGCGTTAATCGCGGCTATCCCTGTCGGTGCCAATACGACATATTTCTTTTTCGTATGTGCGCAGATGTATTTCAAGAACGTGGATTTACCCGTTCCGGCCTTCCCGGTCAAGAAGACGGACTGACGTGTATGAGTGATCAGTTGCAGGGCATCCTGAAACTCCTTATTATCTGTATCTAACTGAAATTCCAATCGTGTAATTTTTAAGTAGACAAAGCTATAGAATATTTTATATATCTACTCATAAAAAGTCCATAATTTATTTGCATATGTCCGAAACTTTGTCTTATTTTGTGATATCAAAATAATATCAAATAACGATCATTATGAAAACACAGGAAAAGAACTTCGACGGCATCAAATTATCCGGTTTTACGGCTATACTTATCATGCTTGCTTTAACAGGGACAGCCATATATCTACTATCGCTGCCACAAACACCGAGTATCATCGCCGGTGTCATCTGCGGGATATGCGTTGTTGTCATGTTACCCGGATTTATGATCATCCAGCCAAACAATTCGCGCGTATTGACTTTTTTCGGCAGATATGCCGGAACGGTCATAAGTAACGGTTTCTATTGGGTAAACCCACTTTTCCTGAAATCAACCGTAACATTACGCATCCTAAACTTGAACATCGACCCGATCAAAGTCAACGACAAAGTCGGAAATCCGATCATGATCGGAGCCGTGGTCGTCTGGAGAATAAAAGACACCTACAAAGCCAGTTTCGATATATCCGGAAACATCCGAGAGTTTGTCCAAATACAAAGCGATGCCGCTCTACGGCAAGTAGCAGGCATGTATGCTTACGACACAAATGAGACGATTGATAAAGTCACACTCCGTTCCGATGAAAGCGGAGAAATAACCCAACGCCTAGAAGACGAACTCAACAGCCGTCTTGCCATCGCTGGAATCGAAATCGTGGAAGCCCGTATCAACTATCTGGCTTATGCATCCGAAATCGCCAGCGTGATGTTACGCCGCCAGCAGGCAGACGCCATCATTTCTGCCCGCGAACGGATCGTGGAAGGAGCTGTCAGCATGGTTCACCTGGCATTGGAAAAGTTAGAGAAAGACGGTGTTGTCGAGCTGGATGAAGAACGGAAAGCAGCAATGGTCAGCAATCTGCTGGTAGTCCTTTGCGCAGACGAGTCCGCACAACCTGTAGTCAATACAGGTACTTTATATCAGTAACTTAATACAGTAATATTAAATATGGCCAAAAAGGAAAATGGAAATGCGACCAAGAGTTTCATATTGCGTGTGGACGCAGAAATGATGGAAGCGATCGAAGCCTGGGCTGCCGATGAATTTCGGAGTACAAACGGCCAGATACAATACATTTTGGATCAAGCCCTACGCAAGGCAGGGCGCCTCAAAAAGAAACGAATACTAAAATCTGAAGAGAAAAATAAAGAGTAGAAAACAATAATAACGAAAACCTGTCCGGACGTTTTTTAAATATCCTTTGGTAGAAAATAACTTTTCAACTGAAGGATATTTCTTTCTATTCATTATAAATCAACGGCTAATAAATAACCACGCATCCTTATATTTCGGATTGGAACGGAGAGTTGCCATATAAGATTCCGCAGCTTCGCGATTATCAAACTTATCCGCATAGATACGATACTTCCCGTCACGAACAACCTTGCTGACATGCTTACATTCGTTACGATCTACACCGGCAATAAATTCGTCCGCTTGCGATTCTGATGGAAAACTGGCGATTACGATATGATACATTTTTTTAGGTTGGACAACTACAGGCCTGGACACAAACGCCTTCTTTTCCGGAGCCGGAACAGACACAACTTTTTTCACTTCACGCGCAATCACCTCTTCCGATGACTCTTGCTTCGTATCTGCCTCCGCCACAGTACTGTCTGGCAAAACCGCTTCAAGAAGAACCGGCTTTTGTACAACCATCCCCGTCGGAACAAAACTGGCTGTATAAGCCTCTTGGTTAACATCTCTAACCGGAGTAGAAACCAACAGGAACAATGCCACTGCAGCAGCCGAAGCCATCACTGTACGGATAAGTTTACGGCTAATCGGAATATAAAGAGTATCTTTCTTCTCTTTTTGGGATGCAAGAAGAACCGCTTCTTCGCGTTCCATCTCTAGTGGAGCGAGAACCGGGAAATGGAAAACAGGCAAGCCATACGAGCCGACACTGAACAGATCGGTTTCCCCCGGATGGAAAATCATCTGTCCTTCTTCTCCTATGCTGAACGAACCTAACACCCCTAACGACAACTTTCCATATTGTTGCAGGATGTTCTTTATATCCTCCACATCTTCTTCCAGCATCAGTTGTGCCTGACGATAGCTCACCTCGTGCATCTGCATATACGATTCAGGCAAAAGCCCGTCATTATGTTGCAGCGTCATATTGAAACCGATCTCTTTTCTCAAAGGACGAAACGTATGTTCCTCCTTATGCTGCATGGCCGGAACAGCCTGCAGAACAAAACCTCCGAACTTCGGCACAATCACACAATCATGCACTAAAAGCAAACGTTCAATATGTGTTACAATTCTAAGCATACAACAAAGGTAAATCTTTTGTCTGGATTGACAAAAAATTTATAGGATTACAATTGATGAAATTCGTATCTTTGTAAGGAAAAGAATCAATTAATCAATAAAGATCATATCATGCTTGCATATACATATATTGAAAAAGGCAAATTTGGTTTAACAGAAAAACCGAAACCGAAAATTACGGATGCACGGGATGCGATCGTGCGTGTGACCCTGGGTAGTATCTGCACCAGTGACCTGCATATCAAGCACGGAAGTGTACCCCGCGCAATACTCGGAACAACCGTCGGACATGAAATGGTAGGTGTCGTCGAAGAAGTGGGAACAGGCGTCACATCTGTCAAACCCGGAGACAGAGTAACCGTGAACGTCGAGACTTTCTGTGGGAAATGCTTCTTTTGCCAACACGGATATGTCAATAATTGTACCGACCTCAACGGTGGCTGGGCTTTAGGTTGCCGTATCGACGGAGGACAAGCGGAATATGTCAGAGTACCCTATGCCGATCAAGGACTGAATCGCATTCCCGACACGGTCAGTGACGAGCAGGCTCTGTTTGTCGGAGACATACTTGCCACAGGTTTTTGGGCTACTCGCATCTCGGAAATTACGGAGAAAGACACGGTCCTCATCATCGGTGCAGGGCCTACCGGAATTTGTACTTTACTCTGCTCGATGCTGAAGAACCCGAAGCATATCATTGTCTGTGAAAAGTCTCCTGAAAGGGTTCGGTTTATCCGTGAACATTACCCTGACGTATTGATCACGACTCCTGATAACTGTAAGGAGTTTGTACTCAAAAACAGTGACCACGGCGGAGCAGATGTTGTTCTGGAAGTGGCAGGGAGCGAAGACAGTTTCCAGATGGCGTGGGAATGCGCTCGTCCAAACGCGACAGTCACAATCGTGGCTCTTTACGATAAACCTCTACTTTTCCCTCTGCCTGACATGTATGGTAAGAACCTGATTTTCAAAACCGGTGGAGTAGACGGTTGTGATTGTGCTGAAATTCTCCAACTGATTGAGGAAGGCAAGATAGACACCACTCCCCTTATCACCCACCGCTTTGCATTGAACGAGATCGAGGAGGCTTATCGAGTTTTTGAAAACAAACTGGACGGTGTAATCAAGATTGCTATTTATTAAAAGACTTGTCAAATGCCTGTTATCGAAATATCTTCTTTATCTCATCCCGGAGTCGAGATGTTCTGTACACTCACCGAAGCTCAGTTGCGCAATCGTATCGAGCCAGACAAAGGTATTTTTATCGTAGAAAGCCCAAAGGTTATCACGAGGGCTCTGGATGCCGGCTACGAACCTTTAGCCATTTTGTGCGAGCACAAGCATATCACAGGAGATGCTTCCGATATCATTGAACGTTGTAGCAACGTGCCTGTCTATACAGGAGAAAGGGAGTTGCTTGCGACATTGACCGGCTATGTCCTGACACGCGGTGTCCTTTGCGCCATGCGTCGTCCTGAGCCACGCGGCATGGAAGATGTATGCCAGAAGGCCCGACGCATCGTCGTAATCGATGGGGTTGTCGACACAACCAATATCGGTGCTATTTTCCGTTCGGCGGCGGCTCTTGGAATTGATGCCGTATTACTGACACGCAACTCTTGTGACCCATTGAACCGTCGCGCAGTCAGAGTTCTTTCTTGTGCCCTGGACTTGGATGGACGGTTCTCTTGGCGACTTGGGAAGACTGGGTTTTCGTACGGCAGCCATGGCACTCACAGACAATTCTATTTCCATCGATAATCCTGTCCTGGCAACCGAACCCAGATTGGCTATCGTGATGGGAACCGAAGGGGACGGACTTTCGCAGGAAACGATTGCCGCAGCCGACTATGTTGTCCGCATCCCCATGTCGCACGGTGTCGATTCACTTAATGTGG
>ENA-OPMG01002105-OPMG01002105.1-human-gut-metagenome-genome-assembly--contig:-NODE-2105-length-9938-cov-2.636952_pt1 | contig 9938 bp, 7 predicted proteins | sample MGYA00241522_ERZ501741 | MGnify/ENA primary metagenome ERZ501741 (study PRJEB25962, sample SAMEA2042616) | human gut metagenome | biome: human gut; feature: human-associated habitat; material: faeces...
ACTTCAACAGCTTCGAGAAGATCTTTCTGGGATACTGCACTGCGTCCACTCTTAACAGCAAGGATAGCAGCCTCGTTGATCATATTAGCCAGATCCGAACCCACTGCCCCAGAAGTTGCAAGTGCAATGTTCTCAAAATCAACAGTCTCATCCAGATGTACATTTCTTGCATGAACCTTCAGGATCTCGATTCTTCCCTTCAGATCCGGTCTGTCCACAATGACACGTCTGTCAAAACGTCCCGGACGAAGAAGTGCCGGATCAAGAACCTCCGGACGGTTAGTAGCAGCCAGGATCAGAAGTCCCTTTGAAGTGTCAAATCCGTCCATTTCCGCAAGAAGCTGGTTCAGAGTCTGCTCACGCTCATCATTGCCGCCACCATAATGAGAATCTCGGCTCTTTCCGATTGCATCAATCTCATCAATAAAAATGATACACGGTGCCATCTTCTGCGCTTCCTTGAACAGATCACGCACACGGGAAGCACCCACGCCGACGAACATCTCCACAAAATCAGAACCTGTCAGGGAGAAAAACGGAACCTTTGCCTCTCCGGCAACTGCTTTTGCCAGCAATGTCTTACCGGTTCCAGGAGGTCCGACAAGAAGTGCCCCCTTCGGGAGCTTTGCCCCGATATCGCTGTATTTCTTCGGATTGTGCAGAAAATCCACCACTTCCTGCAGGGATTCCTTTGCCTCGTCCTGTCCGGCTACATCTTTAAATGTCACACCGGTTGTTTTCTCCACATATACTTTGGCGGTTGATTTTCCAACCCCCATGGCTCCTCCGCCCATCCGGCGCATCAGGAATCCAAAAAGAATCCAGATCAGTACCAGAGGAATAACAAAGCTTAAAATGTTTACCAGCCATGCCGAAGTATTGTCCGGCACGGATGCCGAAATTTCAATCGCTTTCCCCTCTGATGTCTTTGCACTCTTGAGTGTCGTGATCAGATCCGGATCATTGACAATTCCGGTGTAATATGTTATCTCATATGGTTTTTTATCGTCCACCAGTGTGTAATCCATCTCATAATTGCTGAATTCCACTGTTTTGATATTATTTTTTTCCAGCTGTTTTAGGAATTCGGAGTATGTAGTTTCCTTCGAACTCATCTGTGAAAACCGGTTGGCAAAAAATGACAGGAAAAAGAGTGCCACCAGAGTGACCATGATAAATCCCAGGATCATCTGTCCGTTATGGTTGTCTTTCTTTCCTCCGTTGTTGCCACCGTTGTTTCCGTTATTACCATTGTTTCCGTTGTTTCCATTATTTCCGTTATTATAATTATTGCCACCGTTATAGTTTCCGTTGTTATAATTATTCGGTGCCTGATTGTCCATAAGCCCTCCACTTGTATATCTCTTGTAATCAATACCCTTATTATATGTAATAAGAAACGCAAAATCAACATTTTGTTCGAGAACTTTTCCTATCCTTTCTAAACTTTTTATAAAAAAGTGTGGAATATTTTCGTTGTCCGCTGTATAATATTAAACTATGGTAGTTTAGATAAAAACTTAGGAGGAAAATTATGCCTGTAAAATACGTCTTTGTCACTGGCGGTGTCGTATCTGGTCTTGGAAAAGGTATCACTGCTGCATCTTTAGGACGTCTGCTCAAAGCGCGTGGCTACAAAGTCACCATGCAGAAGTTCGATCCATATATCAACATTGATCCGGGAACCATGAACCCGATTCAGCACGGTGAAGTGTTCGTAACGGATGATGGAGCGGAAACCGATCTGGATCTCGGTCACTACGAGCGCTTCATCGACGAAAGTCTGACAAAGAATTCCAATGTGACAACCGGTAAGGTTTACTGGTCCGTTCTGCAGAAAGAACGTCGTGGAGATTATGGCGGAGGAACCGTACAGGTAATCCCGCATATTACCAACGAGATCAAGAGCCGTTTTTACCGTAATTTCACATCCGATGATATGCATATTGCAATTATAGAAGTCGGCGGAACCGTCGGAGATATCGAAAGCCAGCCTTTCCTTGAAGCCATCCGCCAGTTCCAGCATGAAGTCGGACATGAGAACGCAATTCTTATTCACGTAACACTTATTCCTTATCTTAAAGCATCTGGTGAGATGAAGACTAAGCCAACTCAGGCAAGTGTTAAGGAACTTCAGGGAATGGGAATCCGTCCGGATATTCTTGTGTGCCGTACCGAACATCCACTTGAGGCTGGTATCAAGGATAAGATAGCACTTTTCTGTAATGTACCTAAGTCTCATGTACTTCAGAACTTAGATGTTGAGATTCTTTATGATGCACCTCTTGCGATGGAAGAAGAACATCTTGCACAGGTAGCATGTGAATGTTTACACCTTGACTGTCCAGAACCAGACCTTGATGAATGGAGAGCGATGTGCAAGGCCTGGAAGAATCCTACTAAGAAGGTAACTGTTGCATTAGTCGGTAAATATATCCAGCTTCATGATGCTTATATCAGTGTTGTAGAAGCATTAAAGCATGGTGGTGTATATAATTCATGTGATGTAACTATCAAATGGATTGATTCAGAAACTGTAACTCCTGAAACTGCTGATGAGCTTCTCTCTGACGTATCTGGCATATTAGTTCCAGGTGGATTCGGTGACAGAGGTACAGAAGGAAAGATTGAAGCTATCCGTTATGCCAGAGAACATAATATTCCATTCTTAGGATTGTGTCTGGGAATGCAGCTTTCAATTGTTGAATTTGCAAGAAATGTTATAGGATATGACGACGCACACAGTGTTGAACTTAATCCTAACACAACTCACCCTGTTATACATCTTATGCCAGACCAGGAAGGCATTGATGATATCGGCGGTACATTAAGACTTGGTTCTTATCCATGTAAACTTGACAAGAACAGCAAAGCTTATGAATTATGTGGAGAAGAATTAATACATGAACGTCACAGACACAGATATGAAGTTAATAATGATTACAGAAAAGTTCTTACTGAGAATGGTATGATGCTTTCAGGAATATCTCCTGACGGAAGAATTGTTGAAATGATAGAATTAAAGAATCACCCATGGTTTATTGCCACACAGGCTCATCCAGAGTTAAAGTCAAGACCTAATCGTCCACATCCATTATTCAGAGGCTTCATAACAGCAGCACTTGAATATCAGAATAAAAACCATTAATTATATTATATATGCATAACAAAAAACATCACCTGACGAATCCGACTTTCGTATCAGGTGATGTTTTTTATTGCTTTTGCTTATAAAATTATTATTTATTAAGACCATTAAGAATCTTCTTAATTCTCTTAACTTCATCGTCTTCTAACTTCTGTGATTCACAAATAGAAGCAACCATATCAACAGCCTTTCCGTTGAACCAGAAATCAGCTTCTTCCTTTAAAAGCTGTCTTCTATATTCTTCTTCTGAACGAAGTGGATGAATGAAAGCTGCCTTTCCTTTACGGTATGTATCAACAAATCTCTTGTCCTTCAACTTACCTACGAAAGTAACAACTGTTGTTCTTGCGTAATCCTTACCATAATCGTCTCTTAACTGATCAATAAGTTCCTGTACAGGAATATCCTGTGGTGCTTCCCATATAAGCTTCATAATTAATGCTTCACATGGACTTAATTCATTAAAATGATTTCTGCTCATAAACCCTCCTTAGGCTCTTCCATAGATATACATATTCTATATTATACTGCCATTATTAATATTTTTCAACTGTATAATGAATAGTCGGATATGGATTTCACAATTGTATTACCGATAAACTGAATCCATCAACTTCCTTTTCTACAATAGTGAAATTCTGGGGAAGTCCGCACATATATGCTTTCATTTTCCCTTTCTCTAATCTATAAACTATTTTGTCCAAAATGTCAAGCACACCTTGACCTGTAGCCTTGCCATAAGCCTCTTTTAATGTCCATATTCTGAAGAATCTTTGATCACTATCGCACTCTTTAATCCATTCTGCTTCAGATATGTCAAAGAAGCGTTTTGCCAGATTCTGTCTACCTTTGCGGGCTTTTTCAATATCAATTCCTACCGGTCTGTCGCCTATCACGCATGCTACATAATTAGACGAATGTGAGATATTGAAAAAAATTTCACGATTTGACAAAAAATAAGGTTTTCCTTGCGAATTATATGCTATTTCATAATCAAAGTACTGATTATTCGCTTCAATCACAGAAATAATATCCACCTTCTCATATAGATTTTCATCTGTTTTATAATCTCTTTCTCCTGTTTTTATAGACCATTTTCCTACCGCATAATTAAGAAGTAGGCCTGCCGTCACGGTTTGCAGCTTATTTTCATACATTTTCATCTTATCAGCCTTAGTTTTCCTGTATTCCGGAATAAGCGAATAGGCCTTTTCATATAACTTTTCATCAGTTAATGCATCTGTCGTTGTCACAAATATCATCATAATCATTCACCATCTATACACTTATTGTCTGTGCATCTGCCATATAACGCTTTGAGAACACGAATACTATATCACCTGATTTAATCAAGGTATCACCATTAGGAACTATTGCATTATCACCGCGTCTTATCATAACTATAAGTGTATGCCTTGATATATCAAGTTCTTTTATCTTGTGTCCAACCCACGGATGATGTTCACGCAGTTCCACCTGTTTTAGGTTTACATCAACATTAACATCACAGTCTCTTGCTCCGATTACAACACAATCTCCCTCAAAAAGCTTCATATCTCCCTTTGGCATAAGTGTCTCACCATTTCTTAATACTGCTGCAAGAATAAGTCCTCTTGGAAGACTAAGCTCGCATACCTTCTTTTCATTCCAGTTGTGGTCCTTAGTTATAATAAGCTTAATAAACTTAAGTTCCTTCTCCATAAGGTAATCTGTAGACTTCTTAATAAGGCTGTACTGCTCAACGAAACCTGCAGATAAGATACCTGTTGGAATAGCGACCATTCCGACGCCAAGAAATGTAATGATAATACTGAACATTTTTCCAAGCACTGTCACAGGATAGATATCGCCGTAACCTACTGTAAGAAGTGTTGATACCGACCACCATATTCCTGAAAATGCATTCTTAAACACTTCCGGCTGTGCCTCATGCTCCAGACTGTACATGCACAGTGATGATGCTATGATAAGCATCACAATGATGAATACAGAGGATAATATCTGGTCCCTTTTTCGCCTTATTACCTCTGTTATAACATTTAACGCATCATAATATGAATTGACACGGAATATCCTTAGGATTCTTATAACCCTGAACATACGGAAAGCAACTGCTCCTGCCGGAAAAAATACAGGCAGATAATTGGGCAGGAACGATAAAAGGTCAACAATACCGCTTCCTGAGAAGATGTATTTTATTCTCGCAATACCTGTACATTTATTAGGATACAGATATTCTGCCGTCCATACACGCAGTATGTATTCAATTGTAAAGCCGATAACTGTAATCCACTCTATAACATCTAACACAGGCTGGTACGGAATTGACTGTTCAAATGTATCAAATATCGCAATGAACAGGTTGATTATAATTGCAGCAGTTATCGCAATATCAAATGTACGGCTTGCAACATCACCCACATATCCAATCTGGATAATGTCAAATATACGTTTTTTCTTATTATTCACCGTATCCCATCCTCCTACTTAAGCATATACCACGGAAGCAGCAATGCTCTTATATATTTTGCAAATGGCACATATGCCGTTATGTTAATGAATACCGGACATAATATAAGACACGCTATAAGAAGCACCGGTATTATTGAAATCATTGCATTGGCTCTCCTTACAGGTATTGCCACAAGCCATGCAAATAAAGTAACCGCTATTACATACACAGCCATATGAAGTATATCTGCTGCCCCCTTAAGTTGTCCTGCCACCGCAAGTGTTAACATTGCTGATACTGCAAAAAGTACACATGATATGAATGCATACAACGGCTTTCCTGCCACACGGTACATACGAGGCAGTGTTATAAATGTTCCGGAATTCTTATCAAGATAATATTCCACGATTCCAAAAAGTCCGCCTATATATACAAGAATTATAAGTAATGCCCTTAACGGAAACTCTCCTGTCTTATCTTCAAGCTGTGTCCCATTATCCTGTGCCCCGTCTAGCACCTTAAAATCAATTCTGAATGTGTCATCTCCGGATATGTATTCCTCGTACCCTTTTCTTATCTCTTCCTCTGCCTTTTCTGAATGCTTTTTAAATATGTCTACAGAATCAACATAATTAACTGCAACCTCAGGCGAATATGCCTTAAACATAGCAGAAAAGAATATCTCATCAGTCATTGAGCTGACAAAATCTGACCTGCATATAATGAGCTCTATAATGTCTCTGTAGCTGCCACTGTCAAGCTTATCCTTAAGCCCGGTACCAACTACATAGCCACACTCTGTGTATTTATTCATTATATCCTGCTCAAGCTTTTCCTGCGATTCTGCTTCGTAGAATTGAACTGAATAATCGCCATTTACAAGATAATCTCTTGTCATTATGGCAATCTTATCGTCATCTTCAAGCACTATCCCAACCCTTACAGGCTCTTTCTCCTTAAGAGACGCTGTATTCGTAATTATTAACGCTGCAACAGGCATTGCAATAAGCACCACGACAATCACAGGATTCTTTAACTGCCTTTTAACAAGCAGATACAGCCAGTATAACAATCTCTTCATTATCTGTCTCTCCTTATCTTAACCGCCAATGCCCCTACTGCCTGAAATATAATTATCCACAAAACATTTGTCATAATAGTACTGATATCCACAGTTCCCTTGATTATCTGACATGCAAGTGTGAATAAGCCGTTAGTCGGAAGATACATGCCAATAACCCTCACACCCGGCGCAAGAAATGCTGATGAAACAATACATCCGGATGCATACATGCACGCCATTCCAAGGATACACACCGTAATAACTGAATACGCCGTGTCGTCAACTACTGAGAATATACAGTTTATAAATGAAACTGCCGCATACACAAGCACCACAATTCCCAGTGTGGAAGCAATGAATTCTCCAACTGTCGAAACCGCCAGAACACCTGATATTGCAGGAATCCCCAGCCTCATTACATTAATTATAATAAAAAGCACCTCAAATATTACTATATACACAATGCCAACTCCGGTGGTTCTTGCAATTCCTGTATCAAATGCTGATATTCCCGCACCTTTAAGACTCTTTGCAAGCGACCTGCTATAGTTCTTCATATTACCGGCACATGTTATTGCGCTAAGTAAAAGCAGCATTACAATTGCTGTACATACATAAAACTGTACTGTACTCAGACCTTCTTTAGCCGATATATCCCTTGTCTTAAAGTATATGCTTCTGTTAAGCGCATATGAAAGATATATGTCATTAAGCTTATTCTCATGTGTTCCACGCAGCCCCCTGTAATTCTTAAGCACACCATTGAACAAATCGTCAAATGTATATATCCCCGCTTCTGCAGTTGCAAGGTCAGAGCCTCCTGCCCTCACCATCTCACGGAATATCATCGAAGTATTATTAACACCCTCTGACTGACACACAACCTCAACAGGTGTATTCTCGCCCGACATAATATCACTTATCATATTCTCCGGCACAATAATAGCCATAACATAATAATTATTTCTTAAACCATCTATAGCCTGCTGCCTGTCAGTATATTCAAATGTACAGACATTCTTAATTGTGTCTATTTCACTGACATAATTGAATGCCATCTTAATATATCGAAACTCCTTATTATTATCTGCCGAATCAGAGTTTTCTGTATCATTATAATCAGGATACACAACAGCAGCCTTCATCCTCATGTCACTGTCCTGTGCCGTTGCAATGCCTACGCATGTACTTATTGCAATAACAAGCACTGCCGTCACTATCGTACCCAGAATTATCTTCGGTATAGATAAAAATGCGGATTTAATCTGCAATTTTAATAATTCCAGTTTCCTTCTCATCTAATCCCCCAATTAAATCTATCTGTGAATAATCTCTAAAAGCTCATTGCCGGTAACCGGACGGTGAAGTTCATTAAGCTTACCATTCTTTAAAAGATACATTCTGTCAGCAAGCTTTAATTCACCTTCTTCGTGGCTTGTTATGATGACTGTACCTCCGCTTTTCGTGTAAGCAGACAGATAATTCATAATATCCTGTTTACACACAATATCTAATGAAGCTCCCGGCTCATCTAATATAAGTACGGGTGGATTCTTAGCCAGTGCACAGCATATGCTTAAGCGCTTCTTCATGCCTCCTGACAGCTTAGCAACACGTGTGTCAAGATATTCTGACACTCCTAACACTGCAGGAACACCGCCCTGTAAGTCTGCGTCCATGTTTCTTCCTGTATCACAGTACCAGAATTTAAGATTATCCCTTGCCGACAGCTTCTCCATAAGTGGATTCTCCTGCGGCACAAAACCAATATATTTCTGAAACACCTTTGCATCTGCAAATGCGTCAATGCCATCTATCTTAAGACTTCCTCCATCTGCCTTAAGACTTCCTGCCAGTATCTCCAGAAGAGTAGATTTGCCACAGCCGTTGGCACCGACTATGGCAATATACTCTCCGCTGGCAGCATGAAACGAAGCGCCGTTAAGCACTATCGTTTTCCTGCCATATGATTTTCTAATATTTTCCACCTCTATAAACATACATATATCTCCACATTAATTCTGGGCTGCTGTATCAAACTGGCTGTAATACAGCTTGTGATAGAATCCGTTCTTAGCCAGTAATTCTTCATGATTACCCTGCTCTATAATATGTCCGTCTTTCATAACAAGAATAACATCCGCAGACTGGATAGTTGAAAGTCTGTGGGCTACAATAAAGCTTGTTCTTCCCTCCATCAGCTTTGCAAATGCATTCTGTATCTTTATCTCTGTTCTTGTATCAATAGAAGATGTAGCCTCATCAAGAATAAGCATTGGCGGCTTTGCAAGCATAATTCTTGTTATACATAAAAGCTGCTTCTGTCCCTGTGAAAGGCTTCCACCATCCTCGCCTATAACTGTGTCGAATCCGTTAGACATTCTCTTGATGAATCCATATGAATGTGCTGCCTTGGCTGCTGCAATAATCTCTTCCTCTGTAGCATCAGGCTTACCCATTACGATATTCTCTCTTATAGTTCCTGACTTAAGCCATGTCTCCTGAAGAACCATACCAAAACCCTGTCTTAAAGACTTTCTGGTCATCTGTCTTATATCAGTTCCTGATACATCAATGCTTCCACTGTTAACATCATAGAATCTCATAAGAAGATTAATAACTGTTGTTTTACCACAGCCTGTAGGTCCTACAATCGCAATTCTCTGTCCCTTCTTGACATGAAGATTGAAGCCCTCAATAAGCTTCTTATCTGGCACATAAGAGAAGCACACATCATTAAGGTCAACTGTTCCATCAACCTCATCAACAACCTTTGCATCTTTTGCATCAGGAATCTCAGGGTCTTCTTCAATAAGTTCAAATATTCTGGCTGCACATGCAAGAGCATTCTGAAGTTCAGTAACAACGCCTGATATCTCATTAAAAGGCTTAGTATACTGGTTGGCATAGCTTAAGAAGCTTGATAACTGACCAACTGTGATACCTGCACTAACTCCGTTAATGCCATTGATAGCTGAAAATGCACCAACAATCGCAACACTCGCATATACAAGACTGTTTACGAATCTTGTTGAAGGATTAGTTATAGATGAGAAGAAGATTGCCTTTAAGGAATACTTCTGAAGTCTTTCATTAATCTCATCAAATTTTCTTACCGCCTCATCTTCATATCCGTAAGCCTTAACTACCTTCTGTCCGCCAATCATTTCATCAATCAACGCCGTCTGCTCGCCACGCGTTTCAGACTGTAATTTAAACATCTGATACGTATGCTGTGCAATAAAGCTTGCCACAAACAGGGACAGCGGAGTAAT
>ENA-OPMG01002109-OPMG01002109.1-human-gut-metagenome-genome-assembly--contig:-NODE-2109-length-9932-cov-9.143768_pt1 | contig 9932 bp, 8 predicted proteins | sample MGYA00241522_ERZ501741 | MGnify/ENA primary metagenome ERZ501741 (study PRJEB25962, sample SAMEA2042616) | human gut metagenome | biome: human gut; feature: human-associated habitat; material: faeces...
ATAATTCTATAACTCATGAGTAATCAACGATACATGATGCGTGGAGTAAGCGCATCAAAAGAAGATGTGCACAACGCCATCAAGAACATCGACAAAGGAATCTTTCCAAAAGCGTTTTGCAAAATTATCCCGGACATATTGGGAGGTGACCCGGAATATTGCAATATTATGCATGCCGATGGTGCCGGAACCAAATCATCTCTCGCTTATATGTACTGGAAAGAAACGGGTGATTTGTCCGTTTGGAAAGGTATTGCGCAGGATGCATTGATTATGAATATCGACGACCTGCTTTGTGTAGGTGCCGTAGACAATATCCTTGTTTCATCTACTATTGGACGTAACAAACTGTTGATTCCCGGAGAAGTAATCTCCGCCATCATCAACGGAACAGACGAATTGCTGGCCGAACTCCGTGAAATGGGTGTAGGCGTATATGCAACCGGTGGTGAAACTGCAGATGTCGGCGATTTGGTACGTACCATCATCGTTGACTCTACCGTAACTTGCCGTATGAAACGTTCAGACGTTATCGACAATGCCAATATTCGTCCGGGTGACGTGATCGTTGGTCTGGCTTCTTACGGACAAGCTACTTACGAGAAAGAATACAATGGCGGTATGGGCAGTAATGGTTTAACAAGTGCCCGCCACGACGTATTCGGAAAATATCTTGCTGAAAAATATCCGGAAAGCTATGATGCTGCAGTTCCTGAAGAGTTAGTTTATTCCGGTAAATTAAAACTAACAGACAGCGTGGAAGATTCTCCAATTAATGCAGGTAAGTTAGTACTCTCTCCTACTCGTACATACGCACCGGTAGTCAAAAAATTGCTTGATGCATTGCGTCCGGAAATCCACGGAATGGTACACTGCTCCGGTGGTGCACAAACTAAAGTTCTGCATTTTGTAGAAAACGTACGCGTAGTAAAAGATAATCTTTTCCCTGTTCCTCCTTTATTCAAAACGATCCAGGAACAAAGCGGTACGGACTGGGCAGAAATGTACAAGGTATTCAATATGGGACATCGTCTTGAAGTCTACCTGTCACCGGAACATGCAGAAAAAGTGATAGCTATCTCCGAGTCATTCGGTATCCCGGCACAGATTGTAGGACGTGTTGAAGCATGCGAGCAAACAGAATTAATCATTAAGAGCGAATTCGGAGAATTTAGATATTAAAGAATGGCAGACAATAGTACCATACTAGAAAAATTAGACGGACTCGTAGCCCGTTTTGAAGAAATATCTACCCTTATCACAGACCCGGCAGTGATTGCCGACCAGAAACGTTATGTCAAGTTGACTAAAGAATATAAGGAATTAGACGACTTGATGAAAGCAAGGAAAGAATATATCCAATTACTGGGTAATATTGAAGAAGCTAAAAATATCCTTGCCAATGAATCGGACGCTGAAATGCGCGAAATGGCGAAAGAAGAAATGGACAATAGTCAAGAGCGCCTTCCGGTATTGGAAGAAGAAATCAAACTGATGCTTGTCCCTGCCGATCCGCAAGACAGCAAGAACGCTATTCTCGAAATCCGCGGAGGTGCAGGAGGCGACGAAGCAGCTATCTTTGCCGGCGACCTCTTCCGCATGTACACCAAGTACTGCGAATCCAAGGGATGGAGAATGGAGATATCCAGCGCCAACGAAGGTGCAGCCGGCGGTTTCAAGGAAATTGTCTGCTCCGTGACGGGCGACAATGTATACGGCACACTGAAATATGAATCGGGCGTGCACCGCGTGCAGCGCGTACCGGCCACAGAAACGCAAGGACGGGTACACACCTCAGCTGCCAGCGTAGCCGTGCTTCCCGAAGCCGAAGAGTTCGACGTAGTTATCAACGAAGGTGAAATCAAGTGGGACACCTTCCGAAGCGGTGGTGCCGGCGGTCAGAACGTGAACAAGGTGGAATCCGGCGTGCGCCTGCGCTACAACTGGAAGAATCCCAACACAGGCATAGTCGAAGAAATCCTCATCGAATGTACCGAGACGCGCGACCAGCCCAAGAACAAGGAACGCGCCCTCTCGCGCTTGCGTACCTTCATCTACGACAAGGAACACCAGAAGTACATCGACGACATCGCCTCCAAGCGTAAGACGATGGTCAGCACTGGCGACCGCTCCGCCAAGATACGCACCTACAACTATCCGCAAGGACGCATCACGGACCACCGCATCAACTACACCATCTACAATCTCGCCGCCTTCATGGACGGAGACATCCAAGACTGCATCGACCACCTGATTGTGGCGGAAAATGCAGAAAGACTGAAAGAGAGCGAACTGTAAGGCAGTGATAAGTAACCCGTAACTAAAAAATAATATGAACAAACAGCAATTATTCGAGAACATCAAGCGCAAGAAGTCATTCCTTTGCGTAGGTCTTGACACCGACATCAAGAAAATACCCGAACATCTTCTGAAAGAGGAAGACCCTATATTCGCTTTCAACAAAGCCATCATCGACGCTACTGCCGACCTCTGCATCGCCTACAAGCCCAATCTGGCATTTTATGAGAGCATGGGCGTGAAAGGCTGGATAGCTTTCGAGAAAACCGTAAACTACATCAAGCAGAACTATCCCGACCAATTCATCATCGCCGACGCCAAACGCGGTGACATCGGGAACACCTCTGCCATGTATGCCCGTACCTTCTTCGAAGAGCTGGATATAGATTCCGTAACCGTAGCTCCCTACATGGGCGAAGACAGTGTGACCCCGTTCCTTACGTACGAAGGCAAATGGGTAATCCTGCTTGCGTTGACCAGCAACAAAGGCTCGCACGACTTCCAGCTGACGGAAGACACCAACGGCGAACGCCTCTTCGAAAAAGTGCTCCGCAAATCCCAGGAGTGGGCCAGTGACGAACAGATGATGTACGTAGTAGGCGCCACACAAGGCCGCGCCTTCGAAGATATCCGCAAGATTGTTCCCGAACACTTCCTATTGGTTCCCGGCGTAGGCGCACAAGGCGGCTCCCTGGAAGAAGTCTGCAAGTATGGCATGAACAAGACTTGCGGCCTGATTGTCAACTCCAGCCGTGGCATCATCTACGTGGACAAGACAGAGAACTTCGCCGCCGCCAGCCGAAAAGCAGCCCAAAAAGTGCAGGCACAGATGGCGGAAGAGTTGAAAAAAGTGATTAACGACTAACGCTTAATGTTCGAAAGAAAGATTATCAACGACCCTGTCTTCGGGTTCATCAACATACCAAAGGGGTTGTTGTACGATGTTGTACGACATCCTCTTTTGCAACGTCTAAACCGTATCAAGCAACTGGGGTTGTCCTCTGTCGTATATCCCGGTGCGCAGCATACACGGTTCCAACACTCTTTGGGAGCCTTCTACCTGATGAGTGAGGCCATCCAGCAACTTGCCACCAAAGGAAACTTTATCTTCGACAGCGAAGCCGAAGCTGTGGAAGCCGCTATCCTGATGCACGACATCGGCCACGGCCCCTTCTCCCACGTACTGGAAAATACCATCGTGCAGGGCGTCTCCCACGAAGACATCTCCTTGATGCTGATGGAACGTATCAACAAGGAAATGAACGGACAGTTGACACTCGCCATTCAAATTTTCAAGGATGAATACCCCAAGCGCTTCCTGCACCAACTGGTAAGCGGGCAACTGGATATGGACCGCCTGGACTACCTGCGCCGCGACAGCTTCTATACCGGAGTGACCGAAGGCAACATTGGCTCCGCCCGCATTATCAAGATGCTGGATGTAAAGGATGACCACCTGGTAGTAGAGTCCAAAGGCATCTATTCTATTGAGAACTTCCTCACCGCCCGCCGCCTGATGTACTGGCAAGTCTATCTGCACAAAACCTCCGTTGCCTACGAGAAAATGCTGATTAGCACCCTGCTCCGCGCCAAGGAACTGGCAAGCCGCGGCATAGACCTCTTTGCCTCACCCGCCTTGAAATTCTTTCTATACAACGACATCAGCCGGGAGGCATTCTACAACAATCCCGAATGTTTGGAGAATTTCATTCAGTTGGACGATAATGACATCTGGACTGCCCTCAAGGTATGGAGCCGCCATTCGGACAAGGTTTTGTCCACCCTGAGCGCCGGCATGATTAACCGAAACATCTTCAAAGTCGAGATTTCTACCGAACCTATTAGTGAGGAACGGAAAAAAGAACTAACTTTGCAAATCAGTGAACAACTGAACATCCCTCTCTCCGAAGCGAGATATTTCATCTCTACCCCCAGCATCGAGAAGAATATGTACGACGAGGCAGATGACAGTATTGACATCCTCTACAACGACGGCAGCATCAAGAATATTGCCGAAGCATCGGATATGCTCAATATCTCTCTTCTGTCCAAGAAAGTAAAAAAGTACTACTTATGCTACCAACGTTTGCATAGATAAGTATAAAATATTCACCTCAGGACAAGGAAATATAAAAAAAAAGTCCGTTATTTGCGTTTTGAAACCATCTAACAAGAATAAGACATGGAGTTCTCTGCTAAACAAATTGCAACATTTATCCAAGGAGAAATTGTTGGAGACGAGAATGCTACCGTTCACACCTTTGCGAAAATCGAAGAGGGAATACCGGGAGCCATCTCCTTTCTATCCAACCCCAAATATACCCCCTACATATACGAAACCCAATCAAGCATTGTTCTGGTAAACAAGGACTTTGTTCCGGAACAAGAAGTGAAAGCCACCCTGATTAAAGTGGACAATGCGTATGAAAGTCTTGCTAAATTGCTAAATCTTTATGAGCAAAGCAAGCCAAAGCGGGTGGGAATTGACTCTCTGGCCTTTGTTGCCGAGACAGCTAAAATTGGCAAGGATGTTTACATTGCGCCTTTTGCCTGCATTGGCGAATACGCAGAGGTGGGAGACAATACGGTCATTCATCCGCACGTCACGATTGGCAGCGGTGCCAAAGTGGGCAATGACTGTATTATTTACGCTAACTCCACCATCTACCACGATTGCCGGGTAGGAAACCACTGCATCCTGCACTCCGGTTGCGTTATCGGTGCAGACGGTTTTGGCTTCGCCCCCACTTCCGAGGGCTATGAAAAAATACCGCAAATAGGTATCACTATCCTGGAAGACCATGTGGAAATCGGTGCCAACACGTGTGTGGACCGTGCTACTATGGGAGCCACCATCGTACATAGCGGTGTGAAACTGGATAATTTGATTCAGGTGGCACACAATGATGAAATAGGCTCCCACACCGTAATGGCGGCGCAAGTAGGTGTAGCAGGTTCTACCAAGATAGGAGAATGGTGCATGTTCGGCGGGCAGGTAGGCATTGCAGGTCATATTCATATTGGCAACAAAGTGAACCTTGGCGCACAGTCTGGTGTTCCCAGTAGCATAAAGGACGGTAGCCAACTTATCGGTACCCCTCCTATGGAGCTGAAACAATATTTCAAGGCATCCATCGCACAAAGAAGTTTGCCGGAAATGCAAGTGGAACTGCGCCAGCTCCGCAAAGAATTGAATGAACTTAAACAACTATTAAATAAGTAACCAATGTTAAAACAAAAGACTCTAAAAGATAGCTTTTCGCTTAGTGGAAAAGGTCTTCATACGGGACTTGACCTAACCGTTACTTTCAATCCTGCTCCGGATAACCATGGATACAAAATCCAACGTATCGACTTGGAAGGACAGCCTACCTTCGATGCCGTTGCAGACAACGTATCCGAAACTACCCGTGGAACTGTAATCTCCAAAAACGGAGTAAAGGTGAGCACAGTGGAGCATGGTATGGCAGCCCTCTATGCATTGGGTATCGATAACTGCTTGATACAGGTAAACGGACCGGAATTTCCCATTCTGGACGGAAGCGCCCAATATTATGTCAACGAAATAGAGCGCGTAGGCACTGTAGAACAAAATGCCGTAAAAGATTTCTATATCATCAAGTCCAAAATTGAATTCCGTGACGAAACAACCGGCTCTTCCATCATCGTGTTGCCGGACGAGAACTTCAGCTTGAATGTATTGGTATCATACGATTCCAACATCCTCCCCAACCAGTTTGCAACGCTGGAGGACATGACGAAGTTCAAGGATGAAATCGCCGCAAGCCGTACTTTCGTGTTTGTACGCGAAATTGAGCCGTTGCTGCAAGCCGGTCTTATCAAGGGCGGCGACCTTGACAATGCGATTGTTATTTACGAACGCGAAATGTCCCAGGAGAACTATGACAAGCTGGCCGACGTGATGGGTGTTCCTCATATGGACGCCAAACAATTGGGATATATCAACCACAAACCTTTGGTGTGGCCCAATGAATGCGCCCGCCACAAGTTACTTGATGTCATCGGTGACCTGGCCTTGATAGGCAAGCCCATCAAGGGCCGTATCATCGCTACCCGCCCGGGACACACTATCAACAATAAGTTCGCCCGCCAGATGCGCAAGGAAATCCGTTTGCACGAAATACAAGCCCCTACCTACGACTGCAACCGCGAACCGATTATGGATGTAAACCGCATCCGCGAACTTCTGCCTCACCGTTACCCGATGCAATTGGTGGACAAAGTCATAGAAATAGGTGCCAACTACATTGTAGGTGTCAAGAACGTAACTTCCAACGAACCTTTCTTTCAGGGACACTTCCCGCAGGAACCCGTAATGCCCGGTGTGTTGCAGATAGAGGCAATGGCACAGACGGGAGGTTTGCTTGTTCTGAATTCAGTGGATGAACCGGAACGTTACTCCACCTACTTCATGAAGATTGACGGTGTGAAATTCCGCCAGAAAGTGGTACCTGGAGATACCCTCATCTTCCGTGTAGAGCTGATGGCCCCCATACGCCGCGGCATCTCTACCATGAAAGGCTATGTGTTTGTAGGCGAAAAAGTTGTCTGCGAAGCAGAGTTTATGGCGCAAATAGTTAAGAACAAATAATAAAATTTACGATTAGACTATTTACGATTTACGATTCAAATTATTCGTGAGAATTATCACATTCGGATAAAATCGTATATACAGTAAATCGCAAGTATTCTCAATCGTAAATCGTAAATAGCTAAATCGTAAATAATATGATAAGTCCCTTAGCGTATATTCATCCCGAAGCCAAAATCGGGGAAAACGTAGAGATTGCTCCTTTTGTTTTCATTGACAAGAATGTGGTAATCGGTGATAACAACAAGATTATGGCAAATGTCAACATTCTGTACGGTGCACGCATCGGCAATGGAAACACCATTTTCCCGGGAGCCGTTATCGGTGCTATTCCCCAGGATTTAAAGTTCAGAGGGGAGGAAAGCACTGCTGAAATCGGAGACAACAATATCATACGTGAAAACGTAACTGTCAACCGCGGTACAGCTGCCAAAGGCAGAACCATCGTCGGTAACAACAATCTCCTGATGGAAAGTGTACACGTGGCCCACGATGCTCTGATAGGCAACAGCTGTATCATTGGCAACTCTACAAAAATGGCGGGTGAAATTGTCATCGACGATTATTCCATCATCAGCGCCAATGTACTGATGCACCAATTCTGCCATGTGGGCGGTTATGGAATGATACAAGGCGGCTGCCGTTTCAGCAAGGACATCCCACCGTACATCATTGCCGGACGCGAGCCTATCTGCTATGCGGGAATCAATGTGGTAGGGTTACGCCGCCGTGGCTTCTCCAACGAGACCATTGAGAAAATCCATGATGCCTATCGTATTATCTATCAAGGCGGTCTGAACAATACGGATGCCTTGAAGAAAATCGAGGATGAAATGGAAATGACACCGGAAATAAGCTATATCGTAAACTTTATACGTGAATCAGCCCGCGGCATTATCCCCGCAGGAAAATGAAAAACGTATGATTTACACAAAGTCAGAAATCATAAATTATAAATCATCATGATCTACAGATTTACAATCATCTCTGATGAGGTGGACGATTTTGTCAGAGAAATACAGATAGACCCGGAAGCTACCTTTTATGACTTCCATGAAGCGATTCTAAAGTCGGCAGGCTACACTAACGACCAAATGACGTCTTTCTTCATTTGCGATGATGACTGGGAGAAAGAGAAAGAAATTACGCTGGAAGAAATGGATGACAATCCGGAAATGGACAGTTGGGTGATGAAAGAGACCCAGCTGAGCGAACTGGTTGAAGACGAGAAGCAGAAACTTCTCTATGTATTCGATTATATGACTGAGCGCTGCTTCTTCATCGAGCTTTCTGAAATCATTACCGGAAAGGAAATGAAAGGAGCCAAATGCACCAAGAAAGCAGGTGAAGCTCCCAAGCAGACCATTGATTTTGAAGAGATGGCAGCTGCTGGCGGTTCCCTTGATTTGGACGAAAACTTTTACGGCGACCAGGACTTCGATATGGAAGATTTCGACAAAGAGGGTTTCGGCGGTTTGGACGAAGCCGGAAACTCCTTTGAAGAAGAGAAATATTAAACAGACATACCATACAGATTTCTTTTAGGCACGGATTACACGGAAACACACGGTTGTTATTGAATATTCCGTGTAATCCGCGTAATCCGTGCCTATTTTTTTACCCGCATGCACACCCTAATCGTACTTATCGGTCCCACCGGAGTAGGCAAAACAGAGCTCAGCCTCCGATTGGCAGAACATTTCCATACTTGTATCGTCTCGGCCGATTCGAGACAACTCTATGCAGATTTAAAGATAGGCACGGCTGCCCCTACACCGGAGCAACTGCAACGGGTACAGCATCACTTCGTCGGTACCCTGAAGCTGACAGACTATTACAGTGCCGCCCAATACGAAGCGGAAGTGATGAAGCTGCTGGAAGACCTGTTTACAAAGCATAACACCGTACTGCTGACCGGAGGCTCAATGATGTATGTAGATGCAGTCTGTAAAGGAATTGACGACATTCCGACCGTAGATGCCGATACACGCCAGCTCATGCTGCACAAATACGAAACAGAAGGTCTGGAAAGACTTTGTGCGGAACTTAAGCTGTTGGATCCGGAATATTACAAAATAGTAGATTTGAAGAATCCCAAACGCGTAGTCCATGCTTTGGAAATCTGCTACATGACGGGAAAGGCCTACACTTCCTTCCGCACTCAACAAAAGAAAGAACGCCCCTTCCGTATCATCAAAATAGGATTAACACGTAACCGGGAAGAGCTTTATGAACGCATCAACTGCCGGGTGGACCAAATGGTGGAAGAGGGTTTAGTGGAAGAAGCGCGCATGGTCTACCCGCATAAAAGTCTAAATTCCCTAAATACAGTAGGCTACAAAGAAATATTCAAGTACCTGGATGGTGAATGGACATTACCCTTTGCCATCGAAAAGATAAAGCAGAACTCACGCATCTATTCCCGTAAGCAAATGACCTGGTTCAAACGAGACGAGGAAATCCACTGGTTCCACCCGGAGCAGGAAGGGGAAATACTGGAATACTGTCATTGTTCCATCAAAGGCGTATAAGCCTTTCGGACAAGTGCTTCCACATCTTGATAAAGCTTCTGCATTTCTTGAGAATCAATGCTTCCTTGCTGTCTCCAGCTGTCCAACAATAGGCATGTACGGCGAAACACCTCTGCCTCTACCGTAACAAGCTGCTGCATATAGCCATTATTCTCCATATTGTACAGTTTTTCCCAATTCAGATAACGATTGGTTCCCATCCCCTGATTATAACAAAAGACATTGTTGGAAAGCCGGAGTGACCAATCACTGAGCGGAGCGGCGGCACACGCCTTGTCCCAACATACCATCGGAGGCAGAAGTCTATCCGCATCCTTCACCCAAAGCGGCACGGCAATACCCGTAGGAGGATATCCCAGCATTGTCCACATCGTAGTAAGTTCCACCTTCTCACCCGGTTTTACGCCCTGCACCACAATGGAACAAGAAGTACTGTTACGGGGAATAAAATCCTGGTCGACAAACCAACCGGAACCTTGCGGGCGATTAAA
>ENA-OPMG01002113-OPMG01002113.1-human-gut-metagenome-genome-assembly--contig:-NODE-2113-length-9909-cov-4.474731_pt1 | contig 9909 bp, 8 predicted proteins | sample MGYA00241522_ERZ501741 | MGnify/ENA primary metagenome ERZ501741 (study PRJEB25962, sample SAMEA2042616) | human gut metagenome | biome: human gut; feature: human-associated habitat; material: faeces...
CATTGTTTATTCCTTTCTGTTTTATCTCCATATTCTTTCTTTGTTCTATTCTATTTTTACTATTTTATCTTTGTTTCTTATCCGTCTGCCTTTTCAACTCTTCTCTGCCCCATTTCACTATTGCTAATATCACAATCTCACAGTAAAATATAATAATCGAAAACGATCCTGCACCATGTTATTCATCAGAAATTTCCGGTTTGCACAGATTTACCGGGAATAAACAGAAGGAGACCAGCATGAAGGAAATATAACATTTAATTCTGCAATACAAGGATTTATCTGCGCCGTTTCAGTCCGTGTTCCTTATAATACCTGTCTTTATCCTCATACATCAGGCGCTCCGATTCGTTTAAAAGCAGATCAATATCCTTAGGACCGTGTTCTTTCCATATCATGCCAACCGCCATTGTAACCTGATGTTCTTTCATATCCATGCGCAGTTTCTCAACGTGTTCCCTCAGGTCTTTTTCCTCAATTCCAAGACAAAGTACTAAAAATTCATCGCCGCCGATCCGATACAGACCATACCCCTTAAATACACCCGCTAAGCACTCACATGCCCTGATGATCAACCGATCTCCGGCTTCATGCCCCTGCTCATCATTGACCTTTTTCAGCCCTGTGATATCGCAGTACACTACACCGATCTGTTCCCCATTCCACTCATGCTCCACAAACCAGTCGACCGCATAACGATTGCCAAACTGAGTGAGCTGGTCACGATAACTCATGCGTTCTAACTGACGGAGCAGATTTCTTCTCCGAATGGAGGAAACAATAAAAGATCCCATGATATGAAGCATATCGGAAACATAATCTAATGATTCTGCCGGTGGATTATCCACTCCGTAAAATCCAATGATCTTTTTCTCCCAATAAAGTGGAACAACCACCAGTGAATGGATATCCTGACGTTTCAGATTCTTATACTGTTCCGAATCTTCCTCTCTGATGTTCTCCAGATTTTCAATTACAATGTTTTTATCTTCTTGAAAATTCCGATACCAGTTGGCACATAATTCTGGTGGAAGGTTCTGTAAATTATCTTTCTCCGGCTTGATTCCATTTGCAACCCACTCGTAAGTGTTGTCATCGTACCCATTCTCATTATGCTCAAAAATATATGTTCTCTCTCCATCTAATGCCTTTCCTATATATTCCAGAATGATGTCCAGCGATTTATCCGCAGAAGATGTTCCAAGGGCAAGACGCAGTCCCTCATTAACGATTTTTTCCAGTTTTTCGTAGCGGCGTACCACATTTTTCTGATGTTCCTGAGAACTTATATTCAGAGCAATCTCTATTCTATATCGTCTGCCATTGTCCTCCACAACAGTATCCTTAATTTTAAAGTATTTATTTAAAAGCGGGTTAAAATACCGCCACTCCTTAAACTGTCCTTCCTGCAGTTCATCATTATTGCAGATCGTACAGGGCAGGCTTGAATTCTGAAGCAATTCATAACATTTTTTGCCGGCAAGTTCTTCTTTTGAATGTATCCCATAAGTATCTCTCATCTTTTTATTCATATAAACCAGTTCATGGGTATCCGCATCTGCAACATAAACATATTCATTCATATTTTCAAAAAAATTCCAGATTCTTTCCATACCATTCCCCATTTCGTGCTTTTTTATAAAAACAATATTCTCATTCCTGACAAGCCTGAATACAAACTTATTATCTATTATAACTCAAAATTCGACAATATACAGTATTTTCTTTCGATTTGCAGCATCAAAACACTGTTTTTTTTCATTCAGGGCGACAGAAAGGAACCCAAAACATTCATTTTATTGATTTATCCAAGGATCTCTGCTAAATCTGCTTCCGGTGTCGCAATCGGTGCGATTCCATAATTTTCTACCAGATAATTCAAGATATTTGGTGAAATAAATGCCGGCAATGTCGGTCCTAGCTTTATATTTTTGATACCAAGGTGGAGCAGTGTCAATAAAATGCAGACTGCTTTCTGTTCGTACCAGGAAAGCACCATGGAAAGCGGCAGCTCATTCACGCCACAGTCAAATGCCTCCGCAAGTGCCACTGCGACACGGATCGCACTGTAGGCATCGTTGCACTGTCCCATATCAAGGATTCTCGGCAGTCCACCGATCGTTCCAAGGTCAAGATCATTGAAACGGTATTTTCCACATGCAAGTGTTAAGATCATGGTATCCTTTGGCGTCTGTTTTACAAACTCTGTATAATAATTTCTTCCCACACGGGCGCCATCACAGCCTCCTACCAGGAAGAAATGGCGGATATCACCGGATTTTACGGCTGCGATCACCTGATCTGCCACGCCGAGTACCGTTCCGTGTCCAAATCCTGTCATAACCTTTGTTCCACCGTTGATTCCGGTAAATGCAGTATCCTCTTTGTAACCGCCAAGCTCTAACGCTTTTTTGATGACCGGTGTAAAATCCTTATCCTCTCCGATGTGAACCATTTCAGGATAAGATACTACCTCCGTTGTAAACACGCGGTCCGCATAACTCTCTTTGACCGGCATCAGACAGTTTGTCGTATAAAGAACCGGTGCAGGGATATTTGCAAACTCCTTCTGCTGATTCTGCCATGCGATACCAAAGTTGCCTTTTAAATGTGGGTATTTCTTTAATTCCGGGTAGGCATGTGCCGGCAGCATCTCGCCGTGGGTATAAATGTTGATTTCCTTATCTTTTGTCTGCTCTAACAACAGTTTTAAGTCATAAAGGTCATGACCGGTAATGACGATAAACGGTCCCTTTTCCACCATCAGAGGAACTTCCGTCGGTACCGGGGTTCCAAAAGTTTCTGTGTTGGCACGGTCTAACATTTCCATGCAGGTAAGGTTTACTTTTCCTGTCTCAAGCACGAGTGGAAGCAGATCTTCCATCTCGAAATCCTCTCCGACTGCAAATAATGCACGGTAGAAAAAGTCGTTTACTTCCTCATTTGTATAGCCGAGTACCATGGCATGATAAGCGTATGCTGCCATACCGCGGATTCCGAATAAGATCAGGGATTTTAAGGAACGGATATCCTCATCTGCCTCCCACATCCGCTTCATATCATAATCGCTGGTATTGCCGCACGGTGACATGCAGGCTGCACATCCCGGCACCACTCTTCCTTTTTCTTCCCGGACACGGGCGATCATCTCACGCAGTGTCTCATCATTAAAATTCACATTCGTGATCGTTGTGAATAAACCTTCTATTATAATGCGGTCTGTCTGCTCTGTCTTTGGATTATTCATGCAGGCATGTGCAAGTCCCACAAGTGCTCCTGTCAGTTCATCCTGTAAATCCGCTGTCACGCTTTTCTTTCCACACACGCCGGCTGCCCCTGTACATCCACTGCATCCCGCTGTCTGCTCACACTGAAAACAAAACATATGATTCTCCCTTCTACTATCCTTCTTTTTAATCTAAAATTTTTCCGTCAATTGAGATCGTTACAACATTCCATGGAATGAATTTTCCACTGTTCTTTAATGCGGTCACTGCTGCATGTTCCAGTCCGCCACAGCAAGGCACTTCCATTCGAACGACCGTCACGCTCTTGATATCATTATTTCTGATGATCTCCGTCAGCTTCTCACTGTAATCCACGTCATCTAATTTCGGGCATCCGATCAGTGTCACTTTTCCACGGATAAAATCCTGGTGGAAACTGCCGTATGCGTATGCGGTACAGTCTGCCGCGATCAGAAGTTTTGCCCCGTCAAAATAAGGCGCATTGACCGGTGCAAGTTTGATCTGTACCGGCCACTGACGCAATTGGGAACTGACCGGTGAACCTGCATTCTGATTTTCTTCTGCAGGTTTTCTTTCAAGCTGGCGCATTCTTGAACCCGGGCATCCGCCAACCGGTGCCTGTCCCATCGCCTGCATTTGTTTCTTTTTATTTTCCTGTACGGCTGCCTCATCATAAGCTGCTGCCTCACGCTCGATAAAAGAGATCGCTCCGACCGGACAGTTTGGCAGACAGTCGCCAAGTCCGTCACAATAATCATCACGAAGCAGTTTTGCCTTTCCGTCCACGATGCCGATCGCGCCCTCGTGGCATGCCTCCGCACAAATTCCACAACCGTTACATTTTTCTTCGTCTATCTGGATCACTCTGCGTACCATATGAATTCCTCCTGTTTTCCGCTTCCATTTTCTTTTTCTTTCGTTCTGTTCACAGGTTACTGTTCACAGATTCAGGCTACTCATCCTGTCATCTGTGCCCTTGACATTACTCGTACACTATACTAGAATTTTTTTCAAAAGTATGTTGTCATAACAACATTTTTAAAAATTTTTGAAAAAAGAAGGTTTTCTTTTATGGATTATCAGTTTTTAAGTCAGACAATGCTGTTTTCGGGCGAATCGCCGGAAGAAATCAAAGAAATGCTCTCCTGCCTCGGTGCAGTCACAAGAAGCTACGGAAAAGGTGAGATCATCTATCATGCCGGAGAATGCGTACATTCGATGGGACTGGTGCTCTCCGGAAATGTTCAGATTGAAAGTGATGATGTCTGGGGAAATCACAGTGTACTAGATGACATAACTCCCGGCTTTTTCTTCGCCGAAACTTATGCGAGTCTGTCAAAAGAACCTCTGATGGTCAATGTGGTCTCTGCGGCTGCAAAGACCGAAGTGTTATTTTTAAATATAGGACGGCTGCTTACCACCTGCACGAACAGCTGCACACATCACAACCGCCTGATCCACAATTTGTTTTTTATTTCGGCACGGAAAAATCTGCTGCTTTCGCGCAGAATCTTCCACACCACACCAAAGTCAATCCGCGGGCGGCTGCTCTCTTATCTGTCTGCGCAGTCTGCTGCCGCAAACAGTCTTGATTTTACAATTCCGTTTAACAGACAGCAGCTCGCAGACTACCTGAATGTAGACCGCAGTGCACTTTCTGCAGAACTCTCAAAAATGCAGCGGGAGGGTCTCCTTACAACGGAGCGCAATCATTTTACCCTCTGCGAAGATCCTTTAGAATCTTAAACCATATGTACGCAGTACCAGTCTTCATCCACCTGTCTCACTTCTTCTCCGACAGAAACGATCGGATGATCCATATCGTTTAATGGGATATATTCCACGCACCCTTCCCTGCCGTCTGACATGATGACCTGCTGTTGTCTGTATACTTTTACCATATTTTTGATAAATATATTGAGAAGATTCTGGTCAATTCCTTTGCTGCCCTCGGTTACAAACCATTGCAGTACATCAAACGGAATCTTCTCTTTTTTGTAACTGCGTGCAGAAAGCATCGCATCATAAATATCAGAAATCGTTGTAATCCTTGCAAAATAAGAAATAGATTCTGCCTTTAAGCCGTCCGGATAACCTTTTCCATCCAGCTTTTCATGATGCCAGCGTACTGCATAGCGTACATCCTCGCTGATATCATCCCCAAGCAGTTCAAAAGAATATAGCGGATGTCTTTTCATAACCTCAAATTCTTCCGGTGTCAGTTTCCGCGGTGCATTTAATATTTCTTCCGGGATCTTCGTCTTTCCGATATCATGCAGCACACCTGTTAAAATCAGACTACGGATATCTTTTTCATCGAGTCCTAACCACTGTCCCATGATCCCGTTTAAAAGTGCAACGTTTAGGGAATGTCTCTGTAATGCCTCGTCAACCGGTCTTGGCACGGTAATACACTGGAAAATCTCCCCCGCATCCACGGATACCATTCTGCCATATACTTTCTCCATCATGCCTTCCACTTCAGCATGATTGACAAACATCGCATTTTTACTCATCTGAAGCACATGGTCGATGCCTTTGCGCAGTTCTGTATACCCGGTCCTGTTTTCCAACATTTTCTGCTGTATTTCAGCCGGACGGTCTTTTCCCTTCATGATATACTCATAAGATCCGCGGAATGTTGTAATATAATTGTTGCCATCACTGAAATTGATCAGTTTATCAAGTTTGCTTTTCGTGATAACTTCTCCGCTTGGCACTAAAAGTACGCTTCCATTATAATTGTAAAGATTATCTGATAAAACAAGTCCCTCCCACAAATACTCCATCGGTACTTTTTCGAGACGTTCTGTTTTTTCGTATTTTGCCATAACCGGTACTAGACCTCCTTGTCAACCTTGATTCCTTTTAAATCTGCCTCTAAAACCTTCATGCTGCTTTTAATGTCATCAAGTCCCTGCTCCACACCGTTCATCTGCTTATGTTCTGTCGTGAGTGTCAGCATCTCATCTAACTTCATATCCGGTGCCTCATGTCTCTGCTGTTTTTCCTTTGCACGGTCCACAGCCTCTTTGGTGCCCTCGATCAGAGCTTTTTCTACCGCACGTTTTTCCTCTAAGGCATCTAAACGTTCCTGACGCTTTTCTTTTTCGTCTGCGACATCCTTTGCATCCTCTTTTGCCTCTTCCATCTTCTCATCAATGCCATCTTTCACATCAGAGACAAGCATGGAGACCACATCATCGTTTGCAGCATCCATGATATCATCGGCAGCATTTTTCGCATCCACCATTCCATGTGTCTTTAATTTTTCGATCATAATACGCTTCACATTGCCGACGGCAGCCTGCATTCCACTGGTTGTATCGCGGATCGTAACCTTTTCTTCTACCGCCTGGGCATGGATCTCAAGTGCCCGTTTCTGGTACTCTGTGAGTGGCTGCTTATCGATCTCATTTAACTTTTTCCACTCATCCCTAGTCAGTTTCTCACCCACACCGCGCCTGTATTCCTGTCTCTTTTCCAACAGGTTTAAATCCTGCTGTTCTTTGGAATCGTCTGCTACGTTGCACTGTTCCTTCAATGTTTTTTCCTGGTCTTCATAACCGGCAAGTGCCTTCTTTGCCTCCGTCCGCTGTGCGTCTAATTCCGCATAGCGTTGTCTTTGCGATGCGACCGTTTTTTCCACAGCCTGGTCGTTATCCCACGCATCTTTCACCAGTTTTAAGGCACTTTTCTGTGCCATCTTTTTTCGCTGTTCGATCTGATTTTTTGTTGTCAGTACCGGACTTCCCGCAAAAAATGCGCTTTTTCCCTGTTTATTTGCCTGCTCTGCTTTGTGCCCTGCCGCTGTATTCTGTACATTTGAAAAACCGTTTGCATTGATCGATAAATTCATAAACTCATTCCCCATTTATTGCATCCGTGAAAATCGATTTCTTTATAAATGTATCGGCATTTTTTTCTGTCACATTAATCAGAAATCAGGATCTGCCGCACTTTTGCCAGATCCATCTGCATCAGCACATGATCTGCGTCCGGTTTCTTCTCTGTGTCCGGTGAAATATTTGAATGAATGTAGAATGTATGCAGTCCGACCTCTTTTGCTCCTTTGATATCACTGACCGCATCGTTTCCGATCATAATACTCTCTTCCGGCAAAATGTGATGTTTATCCAGCAAAAGATGAAAGAAACGCGTATCCGGCTTTTTCACTTTGCACGAGGATGACAGAAAGATATCATCAAAATAAGGCTCCAGTCCCAGAAGTTTCAATTCATACGCCGTAAAAATACGCTGTGCATTCGAAAGCAGATATACTTTTTTTCCTGTTTCACGCAATGCCGCAAGAAGTTCCTTTGCCCCGTCATAAAGTCTGATATATTCTGTGGAAAGGATCCGGAAAAACTGTCCAGCATGAATGGCAAGTTCTATATCTGCCTGTACCCCTTTTTTCTGAAACAATGCAAGAAAAACCTCCTCGATCTCGATCTCTGGATGTGCTTCATGTGCATCGTCTTTTTTCATGGCTGCATCAGGTCCCATCTCCTGCCGCAATGCATCCTCTTTCTGCCCCGTGAGGCACGCATACGCGTTTTTCAGTTCCTCTGCAGTATAAACCGCACCATAATAGCCGTAAAACTGCGCCAGTTTCTCCCAGAGTTCCGTTTTTTCTTCATCTGTGTGGATATCCACCAGAGTTCCATATAAATCAAATATGTAATTTTCGTATTTCATGTCAATCCTCTCTTTTGTACAAAAGTCTTATTTTTCACAAAATTCTTATTTTTTCATGCCGTTTTCCACTTTACACAGCTTTGCTGCACACAATCCTGTGCATTTTATAAAATTTAACATGTTTATCTGGGAAAATCAACCGGATACATCACGAATCACACGATCCTAAATTTTTTCTGAGACACAACAGAATCTTTTTTTCAAGCCTGCTGACCTGCACCTGTGTCATTCCCAGTTCTTTTGCTGTTTCACTCTGTGTCCTGTTTTCAAAATAACGGCACCGGATGAGATTCTGTTCCCGCTCATCCAGCAGTTCCATGAGCTGCTCGATCACCATCCGGTTTAATACTGCCTCTTTTTCCGGTTCATCCCTTCCGTTTTCTTCCTTTTCACACAACTGATCGACCATCAGTAACTCGTCCCCGTCTTTCTCATAGACCGGCTGATAGATGGATTCCACATCTCTTGCCGACTCCATTGCCATAATGATCTCACCGCTGCTCAACCCTGTCCGCTCTGCGATCTCAAGCAATCCCGGTTCTCTTCCAAGTTTCCCCCACAGTTCTTCCTTTGCCCTCCCTGCCTTATAAGCGTTTTCTTTTAATGTCCGGCTTACTTTTACCATACCGTCATCTCTTAAAAATCTGCGGATTTCCCCCATGATCACCGGAACTGCATAAGTGGAAAATGCAAGATTTAACGAGAGATCAAATTTATCAACCGCCTTCATCAATCCAATACATCCAATCTGAAACAATTCTTCCCTCTCATGTCCCCGGTGTTCAAACCGGTTTGCGATAGTATGTACCAGTCCCAGATTTCCTGCAATCAGCGTATCCCTTGCACCTTTATCTCCTCCATGTGCCTGCTGCATCAGTTCCTTAAAACCCTCCATATCAGACGCCCATCCCTGCACCGATCTTTTTTTTCATCGTAACAGTTGTTCCTTTTCCGGGTGCTGAATGTACCTCGACTTCATCCATAAATGCTTCCATAAAAGCAAATCCCATGCCGGAACGCTCCAGTTCCGGTCTCGTCGTAAAAAAAGGTTCCATGGCTTTTTGTACATCCGCAATCCCGTGACCATGATCTTTCACTGTGATCTCTGCATGGTTTCCGCACAGTTTACAGGACACCTCCACCTTCTCCTCCGGACTGTCATACCCGTGGATGATCGCATTTGTTACTGCCTCTGAAACTGCTGTCTTAATGTCAGAAATCTCATCCAGTGTCGGGTTTAATTCCGCCACAAACGCAGCCACCGCCATTCTGGCAAATCCTTCATTCACGGACCGCGCATCAAATTCCAGTTTCATTTCGTTTTCATTAATCTGATCTGCCTGCATATCGATTCTCCATTTCCTCTTTTTATTCTTATTTTCTTCCAAAATCCCACATATCCCATTTCTCTTACCGGACATTCCCTTGTCTGGTCTATTTCAACTGTTCGCGTAAATTCGCTGATTTCATCTTTTCCTGGCGGATATTCCCTGCCTGGCCCATTTCCAAGCCAATTACATGTGTCTATTTTTATACCGTATCGACCCGGATCAGCTTTTGCAGGCCTGACACCATAAAAATCTTTTTTACGCGCTCATTCATATTGGTTGCTGCCACTTCGCCGCCGGAAAACCCCATGCTCTTGCATCTTCCAATGATCACACCGATCCCGGAACTGTCCATAAACTCTGTTTCCCGAAAATCAAACACAAGCCGTCTGACATGATATGCCCCGATCAGAAAATCTGCCTCCATCTTAAGCCTGCCCGCCTCATGATGATCTAACTCTTTTGGCATCTGTATCGTCAGACATCCTTCTTTTAACTGATACTTTTCTTCCATAAATGCTCCTTTCCTGTTACTTTTTTAATTGGTTTAAAAGTCACCTTTTGCTTTCAATACCCTATGAAATCGAGTAGGAGGGAAAATTAAATAAATTTTCCCGACCTCTCACACCACCGTA
>ENA-OPMG01002115-OPMG01002115.1-human-gut-metagenome-genome-assembly--contig:-NODE-2115-length-9900-cov-2.177958_pt1 | contig 9900 bp, 7 predicted proteins | sample MGYA00241522_ERZ501741 | MGnify/ENA primary metagenome ERZ501741 (study PRJEB25962, sample SAMEA2042616) | human gut metagenome | biome: human gut; feature: human-associated habitat; material: faeces...
CTTCCTTGACTTTTCTAATTATTATATCGACACATTTACAAAAAAAATAATCGCATCACATAAAAAATGATACGATTACTTTCATTTTAATTAATTTCTTTCTTCTTTCTTCTTATAAAAAGACAGACACATATAACAATAAAAACAACAGTTGCAGCTATTAGTATTGGCCATACCGGAATCGGACAGACAGATGCCCTTATAAGTTTAAGTCCCTGATAGAGTGTAAATACACCGAATATCGAGAATATTGCGAATGCAAGTGTATTAAGCAGTCCGTCCGGAGTCTTGCTCTTTAACAGATATCCGACTAACATACCAAGAATGTCAGCCGCAAAAAGTCCGAGCGAACATCCAATCCATACAACAAGAGCTGCACTCATACCTTCATTAGCACCAAATGTTATAGCTGTAAGCTGTGTCTTATCACCAAGCTCTGCAATGAAAAATGTACAGAAAACTGCAAGTGGTGCAAACTTAATCTTTGATTTGCCGCTGCCTTCTTCTTCGTCATCATCATCCCCGGCAATTGTTGATGCAGCAAAATAAAGAAATGCAAGTGCTGCAATAGTCTTTATAAGCCAGTCTGGAATGAATTCACTGACAAGCCCACCTGCTAAAACAGCTAGTCCGTTAAGTACAAGAATTGCTACAGCAGTTCCTAATATAATATCTCTTAACTTATATTTAGAAGTAAGAGCAATAAGCATGAGCTGGGTTTTATCACCCATCTCAGCTATGAATTCAGTAAAAAACACTTTTAAAAACAACAACATTTGTATGTTACCTCATTTATCTTATTATGATATAAACTGCATATATCACATAAAGTGCAACCATTGAAAAACCTTCGATTCTTCCGATTTTCTTCCTTGTTCCGGCAAATATCCATACACATATTGTAAATACAATAAGCACACACAAATCAATAATATTTTCTGTAATTATGCTGATTGGGCTGATTGCTGATGCAATACCAAGTACCATAAGTATGTTAAATACATTTGAACCAATTGCATTACCAAGTGCCATATCGACTTCGTTCTTTCTGGCTGCAACTATTGAAGTTACAAGCTCTGGAAGTGATGTTCCTATTGAAACTATTGTAAGCCCAATAAGTGTCTGGCTCATTCCGAGGTCACTCGCTATCCTTGAGGCAGCGTCTACGGTAATATCTCCGCCTACTGCAATCGCAGCCGCACCGCCAATAATAAACAGAATACTAAGTGGAACTGAAATCAACTTAATATCTTCATCAGAACCGCCCTCAATCTCGATTTTTTTGCCTTCTTTGCTTGCCTTTAGTGCAATCTTAATCATGTAAAAAATGTATCCTGCAAATGCACCGATAAATATTCCACCATCAAAATGTCCAAGCATCATTCCTGACTTATCACCAACCCCAAGGATTCCTAAAATCAATAAAAGTCCTGCACAGATAAACGAAAATGGGATATCTCTTTTTATTGTTTCTTTTGCAACATTTACTGTTGCAATCATTGCACACACGCCAATAACAACCATCAGGTTAAATATATTAGAACCGACTACATTACTTACTGCAAGCTCATTGTTGCCTGTAATTGATGCAGATACACTGACCGCCGTTTCTGGAAGTGAAGTTCCCATTGCAACAATTGTAAGTCCAATAATAATAGACGGAACATGCAGTCTTTTTGCTACACTTGAGCTTCCTTCCACGAAAAAGTCTGCACCTTTAATCAGCAGCACAAATCCAATAATCAGGAACACAATTACAAGCGCAAATGGCGCGTTATTAATAAAATTACCCATATAAATCTCCTTATTTTTCTGCTTTTTCTTTTTCCGAGGGGTATAAAAAAACTCATGTATATCAACCAGATTCAGTGATATTGCACACTGAAAATAATTGATATACATGAGTCTCATTATTTAAGATTTGCCAGATTATACTCTTTAATTATAATCAGAATGTTGACAAATCACACTTTCGCGCTAACTACTCCCTCATGGAATATTTAATTACTTGATAAATAATATCAAATGCCTGCATGTGTGTCAATAACTAATTCTTATGAAATCTCTTTTCTTCCTCATAAGCAGGCTCACATGTAAGATTCATGCCCAGTCTCTTAAATGTATCCTTGTCTACCGCTGAAAGAATAACTGTTGAATGAACATCACATGCATAAAGCTTAGGCATCTGCTTTAATGCCTTGTCAGCTAACGGATTGGCTACAACTGAAGATGAAAGTGCAATAAGAATTTCATCTGTATGAAGTCTTGGATTCCTGCTGCCAAGATAGTTAGTCTTTAAGGTCTGGATTGGACTGATTGACTCAGGTGATAGCAGGTCAACTGAATCATCTATTCCTGCAAGCTGCTTTAAAGCATTAAGCAATGCTGATGACGCAGCACCTAACAGATCACCTGTTTTTCCAGTAACAATAGTTCCGTCTTCTAACTCAATTGCAACCGCCGGTTTATCACCGCTTTTTGCTGACTTTTCAAGTGCAGCATTAACAACAGGTCTTGAAGATGGTGTGATTCCTGCCTGATTCATTAAAAGCTCAATCTTATAGATTTCCTGACTGTTTACACCAGTTCTCTTCTGGTCGCATAAACATTTGTAATATCTTCTGATAATCTCCATATTAGAAGCATAACGGCATGCTTCATCATCAACAATACAGTTACCAGCCATATTAACACCCATATCTGTTGGTGACTTATATGGACTCTCACCGGCAATGAGCTCGAACATAGCATTAAGCACAGGGAATATCTCGATATCTCTGTTATAATTAACCGTTGTTTTACCATATGCTTCCAAATGGAAAGGATCAATCATATTAACATCATTAAGGTCTGCTGTCGCTGCCTCATAAGCAAGATTAACAGGGTGCTTAAGTGGAATATTCCAGATTGGGAATGTCTCAAACTTCGCATATCCAGCCTTAACACCATGCTTATATTCATGGTAAAGCTGTGAAAGACATGTAGCCATCTTTCCGCTTCCAGGACCAGGAGCAGTAACAACTACAAGTGGTCTGGTAGTCTTAATAAATTCATTCTTTCCGTAACCATCATCACTTACAATCTTGGCAACATCATTAGGATATCCGGCAATCTTGTAATGCTTGAAATTCTTAATTTCATGTGCATCTAACACCTTGATAAAATTATCAACCTCTGGCTGCTGGAAATACTTAGTGATGCAGACACTGCCTACAAAAAGTCCATATTCCGTAAATTCATCTATAAGTCTTAATACTTCCTGATCATATGTAATTCCGTAATCGCCACGAATCTTATTACTTGCAATATCTTCTGCACTTATTGCAATAACAACTTCAGCCTGCTCCTTTAACTGTAAAAGCATCTGAAGCTTTGAGTCCGGCTTAAATCCTGGAAGAACCCTTGAAGCATGATAATCATCGAACAGCTTTCCGCCAAACTCAAGATATAACTTATTGTCAAACTTGGCAATTCTCTCCTTAATATGCTCAGACTGCATTTTTAAATATTTGTCGTTATCAAATCCTATCTTCATAATCTTATTCCTTTAAGTAAAATTCTTTAATAAAATTAACACAAATCACAAAATTTATCCAGTTCTTTAGTGACAATATTTTTCGTTTTGAACTTCGGATTATTGTATAATCTGCCTCGTGCCATGACTAAATCCACGTTACGAAGTGCCCTGAGATCATCTAACGGATTATTCTTAGTTACAATCAGGTCAGCACATTTACCGGCTTCAACAGAACCTGTATCATCACCAATCCCTGCCATTACTGCACTGTTAAGCGTAGCTGTGTATAATGCAAATGCATTGCTTACACCTACATATTTGTGGAAATAATAAAGCTCTCTCCAGAAATCATACTGTGTAATCCATGGACAGCCAACATCATTACCAAGTACGACCGGAATGTCGTTGGCAATTGCTGCCTTGGCACATTCCTTTATTCCCTCAAACACGATATTGCCATTGTACTGCTCAACCTCTGACGCATTAGATACGCTTCTGTCAAAAAGAGCATATGGCAGTGCAGGTGATAATGTTGTGCATAAAAATGCATTATTCTCCTTAAACAAATGTATTATCTCATCATCAGGCTTTGCTCCATGCTCTATTGAATCAACACCATTTTCAAGTGCAACCCTTACACCCTCTGGCGACTCTACATGTGCAGCAACCATGTATCCAAGTGCATGTGCCTTATCACATACAGCCTTAACCATCTCAGGTTTCATCTTAAGCTCACCAGGAACACCCTTAGCCTTTGCGTCGAGTACGCCACCTGTAATCATAAGCTTAATAAGGTCAACATTCTGGCTTTTTGCAATATCAACCTGAACAAGTGCTTCATCTATATTGTTAGCAGCTACCGCAACCGAACCAGCCATATGTCCACCCGGCACAGAAATTCCTTCATTAGCTGCAAGTATTCTTGGTCCGTCAGCCTTGCCATTTCTGATATCATCCCTTACTCTTGTATCAAAATCCGCCAGGCCACCGACAGTTCTTATAGTAGTAACACCACTCATAAGCTCTGTTTTTGCAAAATCCTTTACAACCTTATATGTCACAGCCCTTGAAAGTGCTGTTCCCATAAGCAGCTTAACAGTCTTTTCATTATCTCTCTGCTTTTTCTGTGGCTTTCCATTGCCTGCAAGATGAACATGCATATTAATAAGCCCCGGCATAAGGTATTTACCCTCAAGATTAATCTCCTTAAAGCCGTCTGGTACAGTGTTACCCTTCACAATACCAGTAATCTTGTCATCTTCAACAAGCACAGAATGACCATCCAAAACTTTCATATCCTTAGTTCCATCAAGGATATGTCCATTAGTAAAAATGTATTTCATAACCATCCGCTCCTTGCTTTTAGCATAATCTTAGATTATTTTACCACATTTTCACCAGTAATGTCACATGAAATAAATGCTTTCTAGAATAGCATCACAACAGCATGCACAACAAATGCCATCACCCACGCAATCAGGCACTGCCATACAACCATTATAACAGCCCATTTCCCGCCAAGCTCACGCTTTACTGAAGCAATTGCCGCGATACAAGGTGTGTACAGAAGACTGAATACAAGCATTGCGGCTGCACCGGCTGTTGAAAGTGCTGCCTGTATGCCTGTCCCGAAAAGTATCTGCATTGTTGATACAACACTTTCCTTTGCCATGACACCACACAGCAAAGATGTACATATTCTCCAGTCACCAAGTCCTAAAGGTGCAAATGCAGGGGCTATTATTCCCGCAATAAGTGCAAGTATGCTGTCCTTTGAATCTGTAACAAGATTAAGGTGCAGATTGAAGCTTTGTAAAAACCAGACAATTACAGTTGCAACAAATATAACTGTAAATGCTCTCTGCAGGAAATCCCTGGCCTTTTCCCATAATAACTGCAAAACATTTTTCATGCCTGGAAGTCTGTAATTAGGAAGCTCCATAACAAAAGGAACAGCTTCGCCTTTAAACAATGTTCCTTTATAAAGCAATGCCACAAGAATTCCCATAATAATTCCAAAGAAATATAAACCACCCATTATAAGTGCGCCCTTTCCCGGGAAAAATGCACTGACAAAGAATGAATATATCGGCAGCTTTGCTGAACAGCTCATAAAAGGTGTAAGAAGAATTGTCATCTTCCTGTCTCTCTCACTAGGAAGCGTTCTTGTTGCCATAACCGCAGGAACAGTACATCCAAATCCAATCAACATAGGAACAATACTTCTTCCTGACAGACCAATCTTTCTTAATAGTTTATCCATAAAAAATGCTACTCTTGCAATATAACCACTGTCCTCCATAAGTGATAAGAAGAAAAACAGTGTAACAATAATCGGCAGGAATGAAAGCACTGAGCCGACACCTGCAAATATTCCATCTATTACAAGACTGTGAATAACCTTATTCACGCCTGCCGCTGCAAGTGCATTGTCAACAACGCCAGTAAGTGCATCAATACCCATCTGCAGAACATCCTGTAAAAATGCACCAATCACATTGAATGTAAGAAAGAATATTGCAAGCATAATTGCTACAAAGCAAGGTATTGCCGTATATTTTCCAGTAAGAATCTTATCAATCTTCTGGCTTCGTATTCTTTCTTTACTTGCCTTAGGCTTAACAACATTAGCTTCACATATCTTCTCTATAAATGTAAATCTCATGTCCGCGATTGCCGCACTTCTGTCAAGACCTCTCTCATTCTCCAACTGAAGTACAATATGCTCAAGCATTTCTTTTTCATTCTCATCAAGCTGCAACAGTTTTAATATAAGAGGGTCACCTTCAATAATCTTACTTGCTGCAAATCTTACTGGAATATCAGCTCTCTTTGCATGATCCTCTATAAGATGAATTACTGCATGTATACATCTGTGTACTGCTCCTCCGAAATCATTCTCATCACAGTAATCAGTTCTTTCCGGCTTTTCCTGATATTCTGCAATATGAAGTGCATGCCTTATAAGCTCATCAACGCCTTCATTCTTGGCAGCAGATATAGGAATAACCGGGATTCCAAGCATATTTTCCATGCCATTAATATCAATAGAACCTGAATTGCCTACTACCTCGTCCATCATATTAAGTGCAAGAACCATAGGCACATCCATCTCTAAAAGCTGCATTGTAAGATACATATTTCTCTCAATATTAGTTGCATCAACAATATTAATAATCGCCTTTGGCTTCTCATTAAGCACAAAATTTCTCGAAACAATCTCCTCACTGCTGTACGGAGACATAGAATATATTCCCGGTAAATCCGTAACTGATGTATTCTCATGTCCCTTAATCATACCGCTCTTGCAGTCAACCGTAACTCCCGGAAAATTTCCGACATGCTGGTTAGAACCGGTAAGCTGATTAAACAGAGTTGTCTTTCCACAATTCTGGTTACCAACCAGTGCAAATGTAAGCTTTGTTCCTTCAGGAAGCTTTTCTCCATCTCCCTTAGCATGGTATTTACCAGTCTCACCAAGTCCCGGATGGTCAGACTTATATATTCGGTCTGGTCTTTCGTGTTTTCTTGTACGCTCATCTATAGGATCAATAGTAATCTCTCCTGCATCGGCAACTCGAAGTGTAAGTTCATAGCCATGTATCTGTAATTCCATTGGATCACCCATAGGTGCCAATTTTACAAGCGTAACCTCCGCCCCGGGAATTACGCCCATATCAAGAAAATGCTGTCTTAATGCGCCTTCACCACCAACTGAGGTAATTCTTGCACATTGTCCAATCTTAAGTTCATTTAACTTCATGTGTGTTTTCCTTTTCTAAATAATCTGCCCAAATCATTATTGATAATTCTTCTCAATAATCATTGTAGCACATATGACAAGTGCAGGACACCCCTTAATTGGCATCCTGCACATTTTTCTTAATATTCTACTTCTCTTCTGCATGGAATAAATCACTTAGTAGTCGCAATCATATCCGCAATCGCCCATCTGCCCTCATATTTCACGAAATAGAATGTCGAATCAATAACATCTTTTCTCGCGCCGCCTGAGGTAAGTGTCATATTCTTTGTAAATGCAATATGACATGAATAACAGTCATCATTATATTCAATATAATTATCAACTGTCACTCCTGTATACGGATTTCCCGACAATGTGTGGTCACTGATAAATGTAATATCCGCACTTGAAGCATAATCTTTCGCAAGATTCCAGTAATAAGAATCCTCAATAAGATACTGCTGCACTGTTGCAAGTCCATGACCTGAACCGCTTAAATCATTAGTAAGGAAATTATCCCATATTTTTGCCATATTAAGAGCTTCTTCTTTTCTTTCTGATGGCATATCGGCAGAATTGCCACTTGCAGCTATAGATACATTTCCCTTAGCATCTACATTTGCAGTAACTTCACTGCCTGATGCATTATATATCTTAATCTCCGGCTTATTGACAAATCCTGTCAACTTATATTCTACTGATTTTGGCATTATAACATATTTAGAAACATTCACAAAATCAGGATTATCTATAACCTTACCAGTCTTGTAATCATCTGACACAGTTATTCCATTAACTGTAAATGTATACCCTTCCGGAATTGATACAGTATAATCGTTAGTCTTTGCTGAAAATACAGGCTCAATTGATTTAACCTTCCAGTCAAACACTGTGAGTATCCCAAGAACAACATGCTGGTCTTTAGCTTCCAGAGTCATTCTGGCAACCTTCTTGTCATCAGCATATATGTCATACATAGGCTCTTCTGTATTATAACTGCCCTCTGATTTCTTATATGTATAGTCAGTTGTACCATCTAATTCGGACATGTACATATTGACAAATGTATCTTTTCCCTCAAATTCACTGCTGGCTGGAAGCTCAATATTATCAGCCAATGTCTTATCAGCAGCCATCTTTGTAAAGTCATTAAGGAAATCATTCATTACCTTGTCCGACTGTGAATTCTCATATTTCTTAAGGCATGAACCTGTATATGCAATCATACAGATTGCAAGAATAAGAAGAATCACTGCATATACGGCAAGCCCTGTCCAGTAATTTAATGGTATATTGATTTTGCCTATATTTATAGACTTCTTAGTATTATTTTTCATATCTACACAGTTCTCCTTCCAATTACTTAGGCATTACAACAAATGCTGTTGGCAGCTTCCATGATGAATTCTGATAATAAAATGTTACGCTTGTCATCTCATAGCTACCGTTATATACCATTGTTGAAGAACTTCCGCCATCAAGGTTGGCTGCATTGACTGCTCCGTATTCCTGCATGACTGATATCAAATCTGACGCAGTTGCACCAAGATGTCCTGAAGCACCTCTTCCATCTGTAACTAAAAGAAGTATTGCTCCGTCAGCTCTCTGTCCGATTGCTGTTCTAGGGTTAGCCCCGCTTCCCTGACCTTTTAATACTCTTGCTTCATTGTTAATAATAAGCGGAACAAAATGATTATTAGAATCAGAGCTTTCCTCCTGGAAAGCAACAGCATCCCTGATCCCGGCTTCATTTACATAGCTTTCAAAATCTGCTGCCGACATACCATCTATATCTTTAACAACTAAAAGGTTATCCCTATTAAGTCCAATTAAGTAAAGACCTGAAAGTGCTGAAGGACTGTTATATGTAATCTTACCGTCCTGCACTACAATTCCAAGTGGTGAGCCGCCTCTGTTTCCTGATGAAACATACAGACCTCCGTTAACTCCTGCAACAGCTCCTGCTCCGCTTACAATCTCATGAAGCTCCTTACCGTAATCTCCCCATGGGTATGTAGTTCCGACCTTAACCTGTGACGGATCTTTTATAATCAGCATTTTTCCAAAGAATGACCTTCCTGAAATCTCAACCATTCTTATTCCATTCCCATCAAACTGCTCTACTTCTCCGTTATTGTCAACCGTCTGTGTATCTGTGTCTGACGATATATTAATAAGAGATGTATCAATATCTGAATCCATTGACTCCATCTTATTAGCATTAATTACCTCATTAATCTGTGCATCTGTACAGAACCACGAAGCAAGAAACTTCATCTGACCTGATTCAAGAACTGTTGATATAAAAAGATTTCTGGCTGCAGGTGCTGAATCGCTGCATATTCTCTTAATCATAATGAATAAAGTTCCCACCAGCATTACTATAGTAACAAGTACCACCAGTAATACTCTGCCTATAATTCTGGCAATTTTCTTTCCCATAATATTCTCCCTATTCTGTGTTATATATTATTCCAGTCTCATTGCCTTAGATATCACTGAACCTGAAATACCGAAAACATTAATTATTATATCACTAATATGGCAGTGTTTGCCATATATAATTTGAAATACTCATCGCTGTCCGCACGGACAGCTCATATGCCAGAACTGCGTTCTGGCATTGTCACGACGCTCC
>ENA-OPMG01002121-OPMG01002121.1-human-gut-metagenome-genome-assembly--contig:-NODE-2121-length-9886-cov-4.454277_pt1 | contig 9886 bp, 7 predicted proteins | sample MGYA00241522_ERZ501741 | MGnify/ENA primary metagenome ERZ501741 (study PRJEB25962, sample SAMEA2042616) | human gut metagenome | biome: human gut; feature: human-associated habitat; material: faeces...
CCATCCGACAGTCTGCCCATCTGGAATGGGTATTCATGATTCCTGCTGCAACTTTTACAAACTTTCCGATATGAGCAATGAAAAGGATTCCCTTAACTCCCATATCAATTGCCATGTCAATGGTCTCACCTACATAATTGCTGCATTTAATATTTTTTTCATAAGGGAGATCCATATGCTCCCGCAGATAATCTGCCCCGTAATTTCCCGGTGTTACCAGAAGATATTCTTCTCCCTGGGAAAAATGCTGCTTCATCTCTACATTGATACTCTGTACAAGAGCAGCTTCGCTCATAGGTTCTACAATCCCGGAAGTTCCCAGAATTGAAATTCCTCCCACAATTCCCAGACGGGGATTAAAGGTTTTCTTTGCAATTTCCACACCTTCAGGAACGGAGATGATGATTTTCAGACCACCCTCATAATCATATTTCTCAGCGATTTCTGTGGCTTCACGCAAAATCATGGCCTTTGGCACAGGATTAATAGCTGCTTCCCCGATTTTCTGGGAAAGTCCGGCTTTTGTTACCCTTCCCACACCAACACCTCCGTCGAGGATGATTCCCGGTTCTTTTGTTTTCTGCACCGTGGCATAAACCAGTATTCCGTTTGTAGTATCCGGATCATCTCCTGCATCCTTCTGAATTGCACAGGTCACCTGATTTCCTTCAATCCGGATGTCTTTCAGTTCCAGTGTAAGCAGGATTCCCTTAGGAGTCATCAAGGTGACAGCCTTATGCATGACACCACCCAGCAGGATCTCTGCAGCACCCTTACATGCAGCTGCTGCGCAGGAGCCTGTTGTATAGCCAAACCTCATTTTTTTATTGCCACGTATCACGTAGTAATCTTCCAGTCCGTTTTTCATGATATCTCCTTTGCTGCATTGTTGTCACATCCTGTCTGCAGATTACTATAATGTCATTTATATAACATCTACATAAAAAGGAGGGATTTCTGTGTGCAACAAAATCCCTCCTGAAAGCTCTTTTCCCGAAATATCCTCTGGTTGCCGCAGATCATATTTCTTATATACAATGAAAAGCAGACAGTATCTGGCTGTTACAGTAACGGACTTGCGCAGGAATTTCACCTGACTTCCTGTAATGCTTTTCCAGAATTATTTCCGAGAATCATTATATAATTTTGAGCAGTAAAAGTCAACGCATTTCATGGCTATACCACCTTGTTATACTACCTTATGCTTCAGCCATTTCCTACTGTGGAAGCGAAGAGAAAATACGATTCCCCGCACTGTCCAGTCAGTAAACATTCCAATCCATACAGCAATAGGACCAAAGCCATATACACGGCATAAGAATATAGTAAAGCTTACACGACATAACCACATGCTTGCACATGATGTTATCATTGAAAATTTCACGTCTCCGGCAGCACGCATTCCGTACGCCGGAATGAATGACAATACCCATGATATTGGCTTGGTTATTGTTATGAAAAGAGTCATCTCAAAACACATTCTTGCACTTTCTGCTTCCATTCCACCGAGTATGGTAATCGGCCTGCACAATGCAAATACAACAAGACAGCTTATAATAATGGCAGCTTCAGCCATTTTACTGAGCTTCTTTATATAATATATGGCTTCATCTTTTCTTCCGGCTCCAATGCACTGGCCAACTATAGTCATAAGTCCGATTCCTACACCCTGTGCAGCAACTCCGTTAAGGTTTTCAAGAATATTGGTCACAGCATTTGCAGCAATGGCAGCAGTTCCAAGCGTTGAAACTGTTGACTGGATTGCCAGCTTTCCAAACTGGAACATGCTGTTTTCGATTCCTGATGGGATACCGATGAGCAGGATTTTTTTAATCAGGCCCCATTCAGGGCGTATAGACATATAGTTCTTTATGAAAATCGGTTCATTTTCCCTTCGAAGCTGTATGATAACGACAATCGCGCAGAATATTCGGGATACGAGAGTGGAAATAGCAGCTCCCTCAACACCCATACCGAAGCCGAAAATCAGAATAGCGTTGCCGCCGATATTCATAAAGTTTGAAATAACAGATATGACCATAGGATTGCGACTGTTATTCTGTGCGCGCATAATGGATGCGCCGGCATCATAGAGACCTATAAAAGGAAATGACAGCAATGTAAAAAAGAAATAAACCTGTGAGTTTCTCATTACATCAGCTTCAACAGCGCCAAATATGGCACGAAGCAGCGACTTTCTTGTTATCAGACAAAAAGCAGATAAAAGTACAGACAAAAATGCCATGACAAAAAATACCTGTCTTGCAGCATGGCGGGCACCTTTTGTATTGTGACTTCCCAGATACTGTGAACAGAGAATCGCACCACCGGCGGCAAGCGCTGAAAGTGCCTGTATGACAAGGATATTGATTGAGTCTACAAGCGAGACCGCTGAGATAGCGGCAGAACCTACATTGCTGACCATCATTGTATCCACAGTTCCCATAAGAGAGGCCAATAGCTGCTCTATTATTATCGGAACCAAAAGCTTTCGAAGCTGAGTATTTGTATAAATATGATTGGTTGTAGTATGCAGGTTTGCTGTTTTTATTTTATCTGAATGTAAATTTGTCATATCTGATTACCTTTATAACTATATATTTTACGTGTTTAGGTTAGTACGATAAATTCGTAATGTCAATAAGGAATATTTAAAGTGCTGGCAAAGTGTAAGTAATGAAATTATTTAAAATGTCAGTAACTTCTGTTTTTTTGAACAATATTGCACAATCCTCTTTTATTTTGAACCAAAAAGTTATACAATAGTACCATAGTAAAAGGCATCAAAACTAATTCCAGAATTAAATCACGAGAGGTATCAACATGAAAAAAGCAAAGAAACCACCTCTGTACAAAAGCTTCGGCTATGCCTTCGAGGGCATATTTACATGCATCAGAAATGAGCGCAATATCAAGATACACTGCACTGTCGCGATACTTGTAGTGATAGCAGGAGCGGTACTTGGGATAACACCGACTGAGTGGTGCATCTGCCTGACGCTGTTTGGATTGGTGATAGCCCTGGAGCTGGTCAACACTGCGATTGAGTCAGTTGTAGATTTGGTAACGACAGAACGAAAGCCGCTTGCCAAGACAGCTAAGGATACGGCAGCAGGAGCAGTGCTTGTTGCAGCAATAATGGCTGCGATAGTTGGACTTATCATTTTTGTGCCAAGGATTGCTTCTCTATTATGATGATTAAAGGTGTAGTCAGATTACGGCAATCAATTTTAAATAACAGGAAACGGAGGATTTTACCATGGAAAGACTTACAGACGGTTTAAAGAAGATTTTACTTGCAGGAATAGGAACAGTGGCAGTGACTGCTGAGAAATCAAAGGAAGTGCTTGATGAGATGGTCAAGAGAGGTGAGCTGACTGTCGAGCAGGGCAAGGTGCTCAATCAGGAGCTTAAGCACAATATCAAGGACACAGTAAAGAAAAATGTAAATGTATCTGTTAAGCCACAGTCACCGGAGGAGCTCGAGGAGCTTTTGGACAAGATGACACCTGAACAGATACAGGCTCTAAAGAGCAAGCTTGCACAGATGGATGAGGCTGACGTGGATCAAGAAGCTGATGAAAGCGTTTTCGAGGATGAGGACATTGTAACAGATACTTCAGCCGATGGAAAAAGTGCTTCCGGTGGAGAATCACAGACAGCGGATATAAAAATAGAAGCTGAGGACGATAAAGAGGAAAGCGTGAACTAGTATGGATGGCCGCCTGAAGGAGATGACAGCGGTACTGAAGAAGTACAAGCTCACGCATGGACTTACACCCGAAAAATTCAGACTTATATTGCAGGAGCTGGGACCTACCTATATTAAGCTTGGACAGATAATGTCGCTTCACTCGGATATTCTGCCAAAGGAATATTGCGAGGAGCTTATGAAGCTATGCTCAGATGTGGAGCCGATGCCGTTTGAGCAGGTGGAGGCTGTCATAGATGCTTCATTTGGCTATTCATGGAAGGATGTTTTTGCTTCAATAGATAAAAAGCCTCTTGGGGCAGCTTCTATAGCGCAGGTGCACAGGGCCACACTTAAAACCGGTGAGCAGGTGGTTGTGAAGGTGCAAAGGAAGGGCATTCACGAGGTGATGTCAAAGGACATGACGCTGCTTCACAAGGCGGTTAAGCTTGTGCCGCCCATCTCTATAAAGGGCATTGTGGATTTTGACATGGTGCTTGATGAGATGTGGGCTGTGGCACAGGAGGAGATGAATTTCCTGCTTGAGGCATCCAATATTGAGGAGTTTTCCAGCAATAACAGGGATGTTGCATTTGTGGCCACACCAAAGCTTTACCGCAAGTATACCACATCACATGTACTTGTCATGGAGTATATAAAGGGCTTTAATATCGATGACAAGGAGGGGCTTTTAAAGGATGGCTATGATCTTGAGGAGATAGGCAGTAAGCTGATTGACAACTATATCAGGCAGGTGATAGAGGATGGCTTCTTCCATGCGGACCCGCATCCGGGCAATGTAAAGATAAGGGATGGCAAAATTGTCTGGATTGATATGGGCATGATGGGAAGGCTTTCTGAGCATGACAAAAAGGAACTGAGCAATGCTGTTTACGGCATCGCCATGAACGATATCGGCATGATAGAGGATGCGGTGCTTGCAATTGGTGACTTTAAGGGTGAGCCTGACAGGGCAAAGCTGTACAAGGATATCAAAATAATCATGAATAAATACGGCAGTCTGGATATGGGACAGGTCGATGTCGCAGAGTTTATTCAGGAGCTTTTGGAGGTAATGAAGAACAACCGCATTGTTATGCCGCATGGTTTTACAATGCTTGCGAGGGGCATCACTCAGATAGAGGGCGTGCTTGCGGATATTGCACCTGGCATCAACATGGTTGGGATTGCTTCTGCAAGGATAAGGCAGGAGATGCTTAAGAATTTTGATTTGAAGGGCGAGCTTAAAAAAGCCGGGAAGACAGCCTACAAATCAGCTCACCGCATGGCAGAACTGCCGGATAGGCTGGCGCAGATACTCGAGGAATATCAAAGAGGGCAGACAAGCATAAATTTTGACATGCATGCTTCTGATGAGCTTGCGAGGCTTTTACACAGGCTGGTGAGAAATATCGTCATGGGCTTATGGGTTATGGCACTTCTAATCAGCTCAAGCATAGTGTGTACCACAGATATGACACCTAAGATACTTGGCATACCGGCGCTTGGTGTTATGGGATATGTGTTTGCATGCATCATAGTGCTTTATACGATTGTGAAGCATTTCATATCCAGACGATGATAAAAAAGCAGGATTCTGAAATTAATCAGAAATCCTGCTTTTTAATTACGTTATATTATTTCGATGATTTTTTACTCTTTGCTTTTTTAGAATCCTCATCAAGATGATATTTGTCCTGATACATGGTGAACTGACCTACAAATGCAGGCTCCTGTCCGGCCTTAAGCTCATTGAGATAATCATGTGTCTCGAATGATGAGTTGTGTGTCTGAATCAGGCATACAGCAATGTTTGAGCAGTGATCCGAAGCTCTCTCACAGTTTGTGATGTAATCTGTGAGGAATACGCCGAGTCTGCTGTCACATTTGCCCTTCTGAAGACGCTCGATATGATAATTTCTAATCTCCTTGGTGAGATCGTCAATAACCTGCTCAAGCGGCTCAACCTTGACTGCCTCTGTCAAATCGTTTTTGCTAAATGCCTCTACAGTGAGAGTGAGAATCTCGCGCAGAGCATTGTTGAGCACCGTGAGCTCTTTTCTTGCGTTCTTTGAAAATTCAAGCTTGTTGTCATCAATCTGCTTGGCAAGCTTTGCCATATTTATCGCATGATCTCCGATTCTCTCGAAGTCATTGATTGCATGAAGCATCTTTGAAATCTCGTTGTTGCCGCCCTCAGAAACATCCTTTCCGGATAAGTGAATGAGGAAGGTGTCAAGCTGATCCTCTAAGTAATCAAGGCGCTCCTCCATGACTTCAATATCATCAAACTTTGAATCTGAGTAATTGTCAAAGAGGTCTAAAGCATTCTTGAAGCTGTCTCTTGCAAGCTCAGCCATCTCGTTTGTCTTCTCAAGACATTCTTTTACAGCAAGTCCAGGTGAGAGTAAAAGTCTCTCGTCGAGTACAACCTGTCCGTCTGCGTTGTCAGTTGTGACAAGCTTCTTAGCAATCTTTACAAGAGTATTGCTAAATGGCAGAAGAATAATAGTGGTAGCAATATTGAAGATTGAGTGGAATACCGCAATCATTACAGGAGTGATGCTGTCATTAAATAATGACAGATCAACAGCATAACGTGCGATACAGTATACTACAAGTCCTATTGCTGTACCGAACAGATTGAAGCTGATGTGGATGATTGATACTCTCTTGGCGTTTTTGTTTACGCCGATTGACGAAAGCAGTGCAGTCACGCATGTACCGATGTTCTGACCCATGATGATCGGGATAGCCATGCTATATGAGATAGCACCTGTCATGGCTAAAGCCTGCAGCACACCAACTGATGCGGCAGATGACTGGATGACTCCGGTAAATACAGCACCTACAAGCACTCCGAGGAATGGATTGTTAAAGGTGGTGAGCAGTCCGGTAAATTCAGGCATATCTGCGAGTGGTGATACAGCGCCGCTCATGAGCTGCATACCATACATGAGTACGGCAAAACCTGCCATGATGATTCCAACGTCCTTGCGCTTTTCCTTCTTGCTTCCCATAATCATAATCACACCGATAAGCGCGATGACAGGGGAGAAGTTCTCAGGCTTTAACATCGAGATGAACAGATTGTCACTTTCGATACCTGAAAGACTAAGAATCCATGCGGTGAGAGTGGTTCCGATGTTGGAACCCATGATGACACCAACAGTCTGGGCAAGCTCCATGATGCCGGAGTTTACGAGTCCGACAAGCATAACAGTAAGTGCGGATGAGGATTGGATTGCAATAGTGACTATTGCTCCAAAAAATAAGCTCTTGATAGGGTTTGAGGTTACCTCCTTAAGTATCTTTTGGAGATTGCCTCCTGCGAGCTTCTCAAGACTGCCTGACATAACATGCATTCCGAAAAGGAAAAAGGCAAGTCCACCGCATAACTGCAATATAGAGTAAATGTTCATGTTTACCTCCGTTTGTAAAAATAATTTGTTTTACTATTTGCTCCAGTTATACATATTTAGTTTACACAAAACACATATAACATAACATAATTTTTACATTCTATCAATATAATCTGAAATTTTAATAAAAAAAGTGATATTCACTTTTGAACACTTTTGAAAACGTTTTAAAATTTATGTATATTTATGTTTTCTTGTGTTTACTTTTGAAGGAAAACGTTGTACAATTACAGTATAATAATTTAAGGTAATTATTCAGAAATTTACATTACAAGGTGGAGGTATATTATGTCAGACGTAAAAAGTGTTATTGAAAGCGGCAGGGCTGTGCTCGGAATAGAGTTCGGTTCTACCAGAATAAAGGCGGTGCTTATCGGGGAGGATCATGCTCCTATAGCCACAGGTGCCCATGATTGGGAAAACATGCTTGTGGACGGCATCTGGACATACAGCCTGGATATGATTTGGGAGGGCATTTCAGACTGCTACAGCAAAATGGCGCAGGATGCAAAGGAAAAGTATGGAGTTACCATCAAAAAGCTTGCGGCAATCGGTATTTCCGGCATGATGCACGGCTATCTGCCTTTTGACAAGGAGGATAATCTGCTTGTGCCATTTCGGACATGGAGAAATACCATCACAGGTGAGGCTGCAGCAGAGCTTACTGAGGTGCTTGGCTTTAATATTCCGCAGAGGTGGAGCATAGCGCATCTGTATCAGGCTATATTAAATAAAGAAGAGCATGTATCAAAGATATCATATTTCACAACATTGGCAGGCTATATTCACTGGCAGCTCACAGGTGAAAAGGTCATGGGTGTCGGTGAGGCATCAGGCATGTTTCCTATCGATTCTAAGACCAGGGATTATGATGCGGCAATGCTTGATAAATTTGCAGCATTAGATAAGGTAAAAGAATATCCATGGGATATAAGAGACATTCTGCCAAAGGTGCTTACGGCTGGAGAAAAGGCAGGTACGCTGACAGAGGAAGGAGCTAAAAGGCTTGATGTAAGCGGCAATCTGGAGAGCGGTATATTGCTTGCACCGCCTGAGGGAGACGCAGGCACGGGAATGGTCGCAACCAATTCTGTTGCAGTGCGTACCGGAAATGTATCAGCGGGCACATCTGTATTTGCTATGGTGGTGCTTGAAAAGGCACTTAAGGCAGTTCATGAGGAGCTTGATATGGTCACCACACCATCGGGAGATGCGGTAGCTATGGTGCACTGCAACAACTGTACGTCAGACTTAAATGCATGGGTGGGATTATTCAAGGAATTTTCAGAGCTGTTTGGCATGGATATAGATATGAATGACATATATGGAAAGCTCTACAACAATGCACTTACAGCCGATAAGGACTGTGGCGGCCTTGTAGCCTTTAACCTTTTCTCGGGAGAGCCTGTCATCGGACTCAACGAGGGCAGACCTATGTTTGCCAGAAAGCCGGATGCAAGGATGAATCTTGCAAACTTTATGCGCACACACCTCTATGCAAGTCTTGCAACACTAAAAATCGGTTGTGATATTCTCTTTAAAGAGGAAAAAGTAAAGGTAGACACACTTTACGGTCATGGTGGTCTGTTCAAGACAAAGGGTGTGGGCCAGAGCATACTTGCAGCAGCCATGGATGCACCGGTTGCGGTCATGGAGACAGCCGGAGAGGGCGGCCCGTGGGGCATGGCAGTGCTCGCAGCTTATATGGTGAATAAAGCAGATGGAGAGCCTTTGGAAAAATATCTTTCAGACAGGGTATTTAATGGCGAAAAGGGCATAGTAATGCAGCCGGACCCTGATGATGTAAAGGGCTTTGATGAGTACATAAATACATATAAGGCGGCAATTGAGGCAGAGCGTGCCATGGTAAAGGCGCTTCCGTTGTAATAGCAGTAAAAAATAATAAGAGAGGAACAAAAAATGCTTGAAGAATTAAAGAAACAGGTTTACGAAGCAAACATGGAGCTCCCAAGAAGAGGGCTTATCACATATACATGGGGCAATGTCAGTGGAATTGACAGGGAAACAGGCTATTTTGTCATCAAGCCAAGTGGAGTGGATTATGATGTGCTCACCCCTGATGATATGGTAGTCATGGATCTTGAAGGAAATAAGATAGAGGGAAAATACAAGCCTTCGTCAGACACTGCAACACACTTAGAGCTCTACAAAAAGTATCCGGATATCGGAGGAATTGTACATACGCACTCACCTGAGGCAGTTGCATGGGCACAAGCCGGCAGGGATATTCCGCTCTACGGCACCACCCACGCAGACTATTTCCTGGGCTCAATTCCATGTGCGAGAAATCTCACCACAGAGGAAATCAACGAAGCCTACGAGAAAAACACAGGCCTTGTCATCATAGAGACCTTTGAGAACAGAAAAATCAATCCTGTATACACACCGGCTGTGCTCTGTCAGAATCACGGACCGTTTGCCTGGGGAAAGGATGCGGCTGAGGCTGTGCACAACGCCGTTGTTCTTGAGGAAGTGGCAAAGATGGCCAGACTCACGGAGTCAGTAAATCCTGACGTGAAGCCAGCCCCGGACAACATAAAGGAGAAGCATTTCTACCGTAAGCATGGGGCTAACGCATACTATGGCCAGAACTGATTTGTAGCTGTTATATGTGGCATAAGTGCCGGTTTCCGTGGTGCACATGCTCTCGTGTTCGCTACGCTGCATCACTAAGATACTGTACGAATTATGCTTTTTATGTTTTCTATGCTTGACAAAACCGGCTTTTATGCGCCATCCGTGGCGCATAACG
>ENA-OPMG01002136-OPMG01002136.1-human-gut-metagenome-genome-assembly--contig:-NODE-2136-length-9796-cov-1.886254_pt1 | contig 9796 bp, 7 predicted proteins | sample MGYA00241522_ERZ501741 | MGnify/ENA primary metagenome ERZ501741 (study PRJEB25962, sample SAMEA2042616) | human gut metagenome | biome: human gut; feature: human-associated habitat; material: faeces...
CAGGTAAATGCCTTAGTCAAGCGGATATTCTCAATCCGCTTTGCTACTTGCTCATAACCGAATAACTGCTCCGCAGTTTATCAGAAAGATTCAGCCTTCCCCTCCGGGAAAATAATTTTAAACACAAAGAAAAAAATCACCATGGAAACTCCACCTGTAATAATTGTCACAAGCATGTTATAGACTGCCGGCGCCACATATGCAGATGCAACTGGCATCCACAGATTATTAAATCCATTACAGATTAGTGAAATTACCACCCATGCAACAAAATACCAGATTGCCTGATATACAGGATTTCCATGGCTTTTAAAAGTAATATTTCTCTGAAGTGGAAAATTGATACACTGTGCAAGAAATGACCCTAATTCATAACTGATAAAATAGCCAAGTCCACCACCGATCAGTATATTCCCCGTTGCATCACGCAATACATTATACCCCAGTAAACTCCATGTAAATTTTACTCCAAACAGATTCACGGAAACCTTTGGCCACATAAATTCTGTACCAGCCAGACCAATTCCCAAAATCCCTGGTAAAAATGTAAATACAAGATACTGGAATACTGTCACGCCCATACTGAATATAACAAAATAGAATATCTGATAAAGCCATTTTGCAATAGCAGAATGTTTCTCTTCAAAACATTTCCATATATTTTTTATACGATTCATCTGCACTTCCCTCCGGCTTCTTTTAATAATTTTTCATATTTCTTATTATTTCTTCTGTTTCTGAAATATCCGCCAACTACTTTTTTTACTCCACGCATAAAGTGTCCATTCACAGCATCGACAATTCCATATACCATTTCCATACTGACTGCTCCGCCGGTCATCTTGGCAATCCCCCGAAACGGCATATTGTAAATAAAAAGAATATTCAGATCCGGCTTTCCCTGTGCCTCACTCTTCTTTTTCATTTTTGTGAGACATCTATATATCAGTCTTGCAAGTCTGCTTTTTGCATAATACATCTGACAGATTGCATCATTGATTCCCAGATTTCCACTCCATCTTCCGTTCGGTATCTCATGGCCAAGAAGTTCACGAAATTCCTCATCTGATATTTTCTGCACGATTCCTGTATAATAGTAAGGCATTTTTGCCGGATTATACGGATACCCTTTACTATTTCCTGTTCTCTCAGTCATACCTGTTAAACGAATATCTGCAACACTGGCACCTACCATAATCTGATAAGTTCCTGTTTCTATTTCCCACTGTCCCGTTTTTATATTCCAATAACGGAATGTCTTATCATCAAAGGGAATCCTGAGTTGTCTGCTTTCTCCTGCCTTCAGATAAACTTTTACAAAACCTTTCAGTTCTTTTTCCGGTCGGAACACGATTGCATTAGGAAGACCTACATACATCTGAACAACCTCAGCTCCATCTCTGTCACCTGTATTGGTAACCGAAACTTTGATTCCATCCTCTTCTATGATAAGATCAGAATATGTAAATTCCGTATAGGAAAGCCCAAAGCCAAATGGATATTGCACCCGGACTTTTGAAGTATCATAATAGCGATATCCTACATAAACACTCTCTCGGTATTCCGATGTTTTCTCATTACTTGGATAATATCGGAATGCCGGTGTCTGTTCATAAGATATGGGATATGTTTCTGCCAGTCTTCCTGACGGATTCACTTTTCCGGTCAGAATATCCATCGTTGCAGAAGCGCCTGCCTGCCCATTCAGATAGCCATGCAAAATCGCTTTGCAGCAGGTGTGCCATGGCATTTCTATCGCAGATCCTGCACTCAGTATTCCAATAATATTTTCATTCACTTTACTGATATCCTGCAGAAGATCGATCTGGTCCTGTGGAATACGCATATGGGTTCTGTCCAGTCCTTCTGATTCACTGATCTCATCAAGACCAAAGCAGAAAATCACAATATCCGCGTTCATAGACAAATTTAATGCAAACTTTCTATCATTCTCATCTACATCTCCATTTCTCTGATAACCTCTTGTCATCCCCAAAATATTCAGATCATATTGTTGCAAAATCGATGACATATCTTCTACTTTTGTTGGATTGACCATAGAAGATCCTGCCCCCTGATATCTGGGTGAAAAAGCAAAATCTCCAATAACAGCGATGGATTTTTTGGTATCCAGCGGAAGAATCTGTTTTTCATTTTTCAGAAGAATCATGCTTTCTGCTGCTGCTTTCCTTGCCAGTTGATGATGTGCGTTTCTGTCAAAGTTTTTATCTGAAAGCTTCTTCCCTGATGTCAGTTCCATCACTGCATCCACCAGTTCTCCAACTCTTTCATCCAAATCCGCTTCCTTCAGCTTTCCATTTCGGACAGCAGCAATCACTTCTCTTGCAGAATCGTACCCACAGGACGGCATCTCCAGATTTGAGCCGGCAGCAACACCTTTCACATGGTCATTGCTTCCGCCCCAGTCTGTTACTACAATTCCGTCAAATCCCCATTCTTTGCGCAAGATATCTGTCAAAAGATGTTTGTCCTCATTAGCATAAATCCCATTAATCTGGTTGTAACTGCTCATGATTGCTTTTGCGTGTCCTTCTTTAACAGCTATCTCAAAACCGGTCAGATAAATTTCTCTTAATGTCCGTTCGTCAACAACTGCGTCCATTGCCATTCTCCGAAGTTCCTGACTGTTAACCGCCAGATGCTTCGGGCAGGCATAAACGCCTTTACTCTGTATTCCACGAATATATGACGCTGCCATCTTCCCGGAAAGATATGGATCTTCTGAAAAATATTCAAAATTTCTTCCACATAATGGGCTTCTTTTAATATTTAATCCCGGACCAAGCAGGATATTTACATCCATACTTGCTGCTTCCTCTCCAAGAGCCTGTCCAATCTCTTCCCCCAGATCCTGATTCCAGCTGTTTGCAATCGTTGCTGCTGTGGGGAAACAAGTTGCGTTCAGGGATGCATTCAGTCCCAGATGGTCTCCTGCCCCTGCCTGCTTTCTAATTCCATGCGGTCCATCTGAAAGAAAGATGGACGGGATGGAAAGCCTGTCAATTTCTCTGGTCTGCCAGACAGTTTTTCCACTGAGGATCGCTGCCTTTTCTTCTATTGTCATCTTTTCAACCAATTTTTGCTGCTTCATAACTGTTTTCCATCCCTCTTTCATCCTTATTCAGCATTCTTTCTTTTCTTATATCCTCTGATTACCAGTACTTCCATTCCTGCCATGAAAAGTGCTATTACAATGTCGATACCAATTCCTGCTTTTTTCCAGTTTTCCATACCTGTTTCTTCGTGTTCTCCGTCATAAGCCCAGCTGCTTACAACTGTATACATGACATTTTTGCAGGCATTTCTCATCTGAAGTACAGATGTTGGATGCTCCGGATTGGCTACATTGTTCTCTTCTCCATTGAATGTGGACAACATTACATCTACTCCATTTGCCAAAGCTGCATCTGCATTCATAAATCCATGACCATTGTTTCGGAAGAAGTCTGTAAGCGCCATTCCCCTGAATCCCCATTCATCTCTAAGAACTGTATTCATAAGGTTACTGCATTCTCCAGTCCATTTATCTCCAAGGAAACTCCAGGAAACCATAACCGCATTTGCTCCACCCTGTTTTACAGAAATTTCAAATGGTTTCAGATAGATTTCCCGGATTGCCTGCTCATTCGACCAGACACTTACCATTTTGGCATTACCTTCATACATAGCAAAATGTTTAATGTAAGAATAAACTCCGTATTTTCTTGCTCCTTCTACTGCTTTTGCTCCCATATTTCCTGAAAGAATTCCATCTTCTGAGAAATATTCATAGTTTCTTGCACCAAATGCGGTTCTATGAGTATTCATACCTGGTGCATACCAGCCCTCTGCACCCATTTCCTGACTGATCTTGCCCATGCATTCACCCCAGGCCTGTGCAAGTTCCTTATTCCATGTGGAAGCAACCACAACTTCAATTGGAAATCCAATAGAACCAACTCCTGTAAAGTTGTTATTAATTGCTGCTGGTCCATCGAAATCAAGTGTAGCCACTTTTCCCACAGAATCCATGGCTGCTGTCTGATAACCAGCCATTGCAATCATATTTGCCATTTCATCAACAGTAAGCTGATCCAGAAGTTTTTCCCAACGAGGATCGTCATAATCAGCATCACGCATATCAGCTAATGTAAGTCCATTATCTGCTCCCGTTGTCGGCATTACATCCTCATCATTGAGATATGTAGTCTTATCAAAGTTGCTGTTCAGATGATATTCAGAAACATATGGCTCACCCAGCTCTGCAGATGCCGGTGCTGCTGTAGCCTCTTCATAATTTGCAAAATGATCCGCACGTGACAGATATGTTATATCTCCTTTTGCATTTTCAAATACATTTGTTGCTGCAGTATCATCTGATGCTCTTTTATTTTCGCCCTTATATACTACATCTTTATCTGCAGTATAAGTTTTCTGATCCAGCACAGTATGTGAATCGCTGTTGATAGAAATCACATAATCGCCTTTTTCAAGAACATATGCTTTTGCATTATTCTCATCATAAGAGGCCATATCTTCTATACTAAATGTAACTGTAACAGTCTGAGATTCTCCCGGCTGAAGCAGATCTGTTTTTGCAAACTCGATCAGATTTGCAGAAGATTTCTCAATTCCTCCATTTGTATATGGCGGTTTATAATACACTTCTACTACATCTTTTCCGGCAACATCTCCTGTGTTGGTTACTTCTACATCTACAGAAATCTGTCCGTCTTTTTCCTCCAGTTCACCCATTTTCTGTTCAAATTCCGTATAACTCAGACCATATCCAAATGGATACTGTACAGTCTTATCGTAATCAATCGCACCTTCCTGTGCAGCTGTTTCATAGTACTTGTATCCTACATAAATACCTTCCACATAATTGGTAAATGCCGGAGCATACACCTGCGCAGTTCCTGCGTTCATTCCTTCAACGGCCATATCTGCCAGATTTGTATACTCCGTTTTTTCTGCATTATTCCACCACGGAGCAGTCGTCATATCATAAATAAATGTATCCGGTGTTTTTCCGGAAGGATTGACTTCACCTGAAAATACTTTACCAAGTGCATTAAATCCCACATTTCCCGTTCCGGGGCACCATACAACAGATTTAATCTGAGGATATTCATCTGCGAAACCAAGTTCAAACTGATTTGCTCCATTATAAACCACAATCACATTATCAAAATTTGAGCAAACCATATCCACCATATCTCTCTCAGTTTGTGAAAGCTGTAAATAATGCTCTCCCTCAGGAAAATCATCATATTCATCAGAATTATTATCATATGCTGCTTTTCTTACATCCATAGGAATATCATTATGACCTTCACCTGCTTTTCTGGAAAGAACCACAACTGCCACATCAGAATACTCTTTCGCACTTTTAATAAGCTCATCACTGTAAGTATCTACAGGTGGCTCCGGTAATGTCCAACTCTGTTTCTGGATAGACATTTCCGGATTATCTGCACCATAATTGTTATAAAAATCAACCAGTTCCTGGTTAATAGAAAATCCGGCATTTTCAAGTCCCTGATTCAGACTGACAATATCATACAGATCATTAATTCCACCGGAACCAGCTCCTCCGTAAGCCGGATTAATAGATTCCCAGCCAAAAATATTCAGTTTTTTTGTTTCATTTAAAGGAAGCAGGCTTTCATTCTTCAGAAGAACAATTCCATCTTCCATAATTTCTTCTGCTACTTCCGCAGCTTCTTCATTTGTTTCATCGCTTAAAGTTCCATTTCCCGTTGCCAGTCCAATCAACGTAGACATTGGTCCAAAACAGATCATATTCACGCAGACAACAACTGCAAGAACCATTGCGATCGCAGCTTCTCCTCTTATCAGAAATCTTTTGCCCCTGGACATCCTGCGGCATGCGATCATAATTACGATTCCAATTACAAGTGCAGCAATAATACCGATAATATACGGTTTGCATAATTGTAATACCGCCAGAACATCTTCCATTTCAACACTGATCATTCTCTTTTTTCCTCCTTTGACTCTCTCATCTTTTTCAGGTATCATTTCCTGTTGGCATTACTATAACATGGTTATTATTTCGTGCCGTTTTTGGCACAAGATGCAGCAAATCTGGCACAAAATACTAAAAAAGGTCCACCGAACCTTTTTGTCGTATGCTTGGCAACAAAAATACCCAGAGCATTACAATACTCTGGGTAAAAGAATCTTTAATTCAAACCAGTTCTGCTGTACTCCAAATACTACAGAACCATCATATTTTTCTACAGCTTTACGAATACTCTTCAATCCAAAACCATGGTTTTTACTATCCTTTTTTGTTGTTGTAATCAGATCCTCTTCATTTTTGGAAATTTCTGCTTCACAATAATTCTCTATCTTGATGAACACAAATCCTTTTTGAGCGGATACTGTCAGATGGATCAGTCTTTTTTCCGGATCTGGAATTAAAATTACATGTTCAATCGCATTATCCAAAGCATTTCCAAATATAGAACATATATCTGTTACATGCATATGATCCAATAATTTTCCATCTGCCACACAGGTAATCTGTATATGATTTTTTCGACAATGGAAAATCTTAGCTGCCAAAATCGTATCAAGTACCTGATTCCCCGTTCTGCTTATATTCTCAAAAGCAGCGATTTCCTTTTCCATGGAATCAATCCATTTTTTTCGTTTCTCTTCATCTGATTCCGCACGAAGTCCCGTTATCTGGTGTTTCAGATCATGGTATTTCATTTGTATGAGATCCAGGCTGTCCTGATAATTTCGGTATTGATCATACTGGCTTTTCAGCATCACGTTCATTACTGAAAGTTCTTTCTCGGCAACATACTCACTGATCCTGCTCTGATAAGCATGCAGGATTGCAATTCCTCCAAAATCAATCAGGGTTCTCATAGAAAAAATATCTGCACGTTCTCTGCTCGCAAATGGTGCATTTTCATTTAAAAAGCTCAGATTACTAAAAGCAAAGATTGCAACAGCCATGATTGCCGCCGCTACTACTTCCTTTACTGTCATCTGTTCAAGATAATTCTGCTTCAGAAGATCTTTTTCTAAATAAATATCAATAGTAAAGCAGCCTCCAAAAACAACCATCGTGATCAGAATTTCAACCCCGAGGCTCTGATTCCCCCATGCCTGTACAATAGATACCATCTGCCACTGCAGCGAAGCTGCAAACTCAGCAAGAACAAATGCACGGGCACAGCAATAAGCCGCTCCCAGAGGCTTCATATTTCCTCCGACCATAAGAAATCCATACATCATACCTGCAGCGATCATCATACAGGGAATCCACAAAATTTCAGTTACGCTGCCTGTCAAAGTCAGAAAAATACTCTGCATTGCCAACACGAAAAGACTGCCTGTAAAAAAATGTACAGATTTCATGTTTTCTTTTTTTAGGATATAAAGATAAACCAGACATGATCCCCACTCTGCTATTGCCGTATAAATTCTTGGAATATCCTGATATAACATAGTATCCTCCATTTCGCATGAAATCATTCCATATTGAGGTTTTGCAGAAGCAGATTCATGAATTCTTTTTTTCTGGTTCTGCTGACAGGTATATGTACATTATGGATCACACAATCAGAACCAACAAATCCCTCTACATGATTCATATTTACCAGATATCCCTTTGCACATCGAAAAAAATTATGTACCGCAAGTTTTTCTTCTAGTTCTTTCATCGTAATTCTTGAACAGTAATCTCCTCTCGAAGTATGATAAATTACATTATGTCTCTGCCCCTCAATAAAATAGATATCTGCTATATCTATCTTTACAACTCCTTCCCCAATCGGAATCGTAAGAAATTCTTTAACCTCAGAACGCATACGACCAACTGCTTTATCCAGTTTCTGCGAAAAAGAAAAATACTCAACTGGTTTTACTACATAATCCATTGCATCAACTTCGTATCCACGTACTGCATATTGAATCATATTTGTAATAAACATGATAATTACTTTCTGATCCATTTGACGAATTTTTTCTGCTGCTGTCATACCGTCCATGAACCGCATTTGAATATCCATCAGAATAATGTCAAAACCGCCATTGTAATTTTCAGTGATATCTTCTCCATCACCAAATACTGTAACCTTTATTGATCTTCCCCTTTCCGTTTGATATTTCCGGATATACTCTGTTAATTGTTTTACGTAAATTTCTTCATCTTCAACAATTGCAATCTGTATCATCCCATACCCTCCACAAGAATTGCATTTTTTGTAACTGTTCAATCACACAATATAGTCCCAGGTTTTTATTATTATTTTATAAATAATTTTTGTTTCAGTATATCACTGCTTTTTTCTTGCGTCAAGCGGATGTAATATTACAAATTACAGCTGTATGATCTGGTTTTCTTTTATAATATATCCACAGTAAATCTCCTCATTCTTTAAATAGAAAGTAGAAATTCTGTTAAGTTTTCAATAGCATCTGGTTTTTCTGATAGTTCTTTCCCCATCAGTCCCTCTCCCATAATACTAGGATCCGCGCCAAGAGATACAGCGACTCGACTTGAATTCCATACAGCTTCATACATCATTTCCTGATTCTCTTTTGTTACTTTATTGAGAACGTAATAAAATGGTTTTCGAATACTTTCCGATAATTCCCCGATTTTTTTGGAAAGCTGTAGGGATTCATAGGATGGATCTATGATTATCAATATCAAATCTACACCGTTATCAATTCCACGTCCAAAGTGTTCAATACCAGCTTCCATATCCATTAGCGCAAATTGGTCTTCTTTAAGCCTGAGATTTTGGATAAATTGAGTCATAACAGTTCCCATAGCACAAGAACACCCTTCATTTGCTTGATGAATTTTTCCACTGCTCATCAGTTTTACACCGTCCTTCAGACTATAATAATCTTCCGGTATATCATCTATTGTCCAGGTTTCCTCAAAAAACTGATGAGTAAATTTTGATAACATCATATCATTTAAAACATTTTGTTTACCACCGAAATAGTCTGTAAAATCTCTGGGAAGCTTCATACCTAGCTGTCGGTGTAGACCATAATTAGATTCATCGGAATCAATTACCAAAATTTCTTTTCCTCGTCTGGCTAAAGCCTTAGCCAAAAGACTGGTTACTGTACTTTTTCCACATCCACCTTTTCCACAAACTGCTATTTTCATTTGTTCTCTCCTTAAATGCTTCTTACTCTACTTCCTCCAGTTCTGTTCCTTCCGGAAGAATATATCCGCAGTTATCACATACTCCGTCCTCTGCGAGTATCCCGTCTTTCACAAAGGCTTCAATGCCTCCCGGTTCATGACAGTGTGGACAATCTAATTCCTGTATCCTTTTCTGATTTCTTACATCCTGGCAATTGGCAAATTCAATTTTACCCATGGTGATTCCTCCATTTTCATTCCATATCAATTTGTCTTCGCAAAAAAGTTCCTATCATACGGGAAAAATTGCTGATATTACGAATATAGGCAAAGTCTTTTCCATAGATTCTCTTTTCCACGGAGAGTTCTTCCTCATTCCCTACAAAAATACCAATTACGAAAATTCCCTGATTTCTGGCCCGACGTACCTCATATGCAGTATCTTTCACAGCTTTTTCTCCGTCATAGATCTTGGGCTGGCGGGTTCCTGGTCGTTGTATACTCATATCACAGGGGTTTCCATCACTTAATACGATTAAAATCTTATTTTTTTCCGGTCGCTCCATGAGAGAGGAACAGACTGTTTTCAGTGCAAGCCCATCTCTGTTATTGGCATATGCCCGAAATTGAAAAATTCTTTCATTT
>ENA-OPMG01002145-OPMG01002145.1-human-gut-metagenome-genome-assembly--contig:-NODE-2145-length-9761-cov-1.876056_pt1 | contig 9761 bp, 7 predicted proteins | sample MGYA00241522_ERZ501741 | MGnify/ENA primary metagenome ERZ501741 (study PRJEB25962, sample SAMEA2042616) | human gut metagenome | biome: human gut; feature: human-associated habitat; material: faeces...
CAAGTCCACCGAAAATAAAGTGCGGTTAGCACCTCCCACAATGTGCCGTCTGACACATAATTTACGCTCCAAAAAAATTCCATTTATTTTTCTTTTCTCTATATGTCTTAATTCTGCTTATAAACAAATATCCCTTAAAATTATATTTTCTCAAGAAGGCAATTAAACGTCCTGGGACACATTGATAAAATTTGGAATACTGTTTCAGTTTATTATCAAAATTTATAAGGTTCTTTTTATGAACTGAATTTGTTGGTAAAAGGAAGTAAAAACTATATTGCATATTACAAGCTCCCATTAATCGTCTTTCTATTGCTGCTTGTTTTTCTTCACTGTAAACACTCTTAGTATAGTAATCCAACATAGTAAACAGCATCTTTTCATGCTCCAAATAATGCTTTTGCACTCCAGACACACTCATGCTTTGTCCTTCTCTTGCTAATCTATAATAATATATAGGTCTCTCATAATAACACATTGTTTCGCATGAATTATACGCTTTTATAACATACTCTACATCCGTATAAAAACAATGTTCAGTTATTGAAATACCATTTTCCCTCAAAATGTCAACTTTAACTGTAATATCATGCATTGCTGGCATAAAGTCAGCCAGCTCATCTAGATAGTATATTTCACTTCTTGTAAAACAATTATATCCACCAATAACTCGAATAATAGCATTCGTTTTATCTTCAAATGTAACGAAAGGGGAATATACCATATCTGAATCTATGGTGCTCAAATACAGAATAAAATCATCTAAATTCTCGGGAGAGAAAAAATCATCACCGTCCAACTGTTTAAAATACTTTCCTCTTGCTTCTTTAAATCCTGCATTCAGTGTAGAGCCCCATCCTCCATTTGCTTTATCTATGAGTCTAAACATTTCAGGATATTTTTCTACATATTCTAATGCAATTGCTTTTGTCCCATCTTTTGATCCGTCATTTACGATCATAATATCTAATAAATCCTTATATTTTGAGCTACAAAACGGGATTAAAACTTCTTCTAATGTCTTTTCCACATTATACGCTGCAATGGAGACTGATAAAATTTTGTTCATATATTCCTTGTATGATAATTAGGAAGTTAATTACCACACATTCCCTTTCTTTTAATATCGCAGTTACAATTCGGATACTATGGACTTTTTATGTTTTCTTGTAGCTTGACTACTTAACTAGAATGTATTGCCGCTACTTTTATCTGAATTGTTTATCTGCTAGATGTTCCAAAATATCTTCTCAAAAAGTACTTATTTCTATCAAGTCTACGATGGTAATTTGATGGATATCATAATGTAAGACTTTTCGAAAAGGAGGTACAACCTCATGAGCACTTTATTGGCACTGATATTGCCAAACTTAAGCATTTCGCCGCTACGCTTCCTTCCGATGGTGAAATAATGCTTGAGCCGTTTAAATTCACAAATAACGCTGATGACTTCCTTCTGCTGTTTTCTAAATCAGAATCATTCGGCAAAAACAGCAACATCATCGTTCTTGAGTCGATAATATACTACAGTGATGAGCTTCTTACAACATGTATATTGAGCTCCACTAAGACCAATCAAACGTATAAAAACAGTATACGAGAAAATCACTGATGAAGTCAGCGCATATGTTATTGTTAATCCCCTTATGATGCAGGATGACCTCAAATTCATCTGTTTCTATGATCTTAATCTGATGGGCTTTACAATCTGGGAGCGTTTTATAATAAATATATCTTCCGTCCCAAGTTAAAGATTCAGCAGACAGCATATCAATCAAATTTTCCCGGAAGTTCAACATTTTGCAAATCCAGTATGCACTAGAATACTATCTACGTTCTTTTAAAGGAGTGCTTTCTTCAAAAAAATTCCTTCCATATGAATCATCTAGCAAATCTGCTAAAAGCAAACTCATACAGTTCCTAAAAAAGGCAAACAAGGGTTCTCGTACGGAAGTCTGTTGATTCTAATGATAGAGCCATATCTACTTATCCTACGGAAACTTAACATTTGAATAATATATGTATTCAAATCATTCTAACATTAGATATTTCTTCCAGAATGTCTCTGATGTTAAATATTCTCTATTTTCTTTATATTCATTATCAATCTTATGCCTATTCTTTTTATAAAAACTTAAAACATTTCTAAATCGTTTCTGCAACTCCTTATAACGTTTCTTATCTATTTGACGTATAATTCCCGTTTTATTAAATGGATTTACTGCAATCATATGACTGTGCATGGACATTTTTTGTGGCTGGTACGAATGATCAAATGCAATCAATGGATACCCCTTTTTGCACCATGATACAGGCCAAAACCGTTGTCCATTATATGTTATTCTAAATAACCACTTATCAACAAATTTTCTTGGTGGATCAGAATAGCATGTAGAAATATCCGGAAATTCAATCTCTTTGAAGTCCGTTAACGGTTGCAATTTATCGTTTAGTTTTGCGTTCTCTTGTACTATCCTCTCACCATTATCATTTTCAATAAACTTTGGACCTTTGATAAAATCTTCTATACCACGTACAATTAACTCAGCTGCATTATAATTAAATTTAAGCAACTCTGCTCGATAAGATTTGCATACAAAATCCAGCACATCAACATTTTGTAAAATATCAGAGCTAGCTTTATCAATTAATAAATTCCGACACTGCTGATATTTATCAAATGCTGCATTGTATTTAGTCGTAAATCTCATATGCCATACGCAGATACCATTCATCGTGATAATGTCGGCCTTACACCGCAATGAATATTCTATGTCGTCACAACGAATAAATATTGGTAAAGGTAAACCATTCTTTTTAATTACACTTGTTGGTATACAGCAATACCACCAACCAGCGTATTCATTTTTTTGCTTTATAAACTCATCTTCATTATCTAAGATAGCTCCAATCCCATTTAAGTCAAATTTAGGTTTTAAAGGGCAAAACATGCAATCTTCCGTTATCGTTCCAATGTCCTCATGTTGTCTATTCGGTTCCTCATAATATAGCATTGCGCCGCTAATAAACGAATTTGTATATTCTTTCTTTAATAAGCGTAGTAATCGATAAGTTCGCGCAATACTTTCAGGAAGCATCAAAACATCATCATCCATAAGTAACACATGCGTAGCAGGTGATTCTTGATTAATCGATTCTATCATTCCCCGCGCAAATCCACCTGCGCCACCTGTATTGTTGTTTGAATGTAAATATACATGATTTCCATATATATCCTGATTACTCAATGTTCTGCCATTATCTACTACATGTACATAGACATTTTCTTTTAATTCTTCTTCCGATAATAACTCTTCTTTTAATAAAGCAATGTTCTTTTTAACAAAGGCTTCTTTCTTACACGTCGTTGTAGCAATGCATAAGCGAACAGGATTTATTTTTTCTTCATCACATTCAGCTGTATAATATGCTCCGTAAAATTTGCAGTCTCCACTCACATGAATTTCAAAACCTACAATATGTTCATCATTATCATCTAATTTAAATTCTAATTCTCGATGTTCTAGAGAATGATAACTATAATATCCGTACTCAGCTCTTTCTATCATCGCTGGTCTTTTTGCATATCCTAATAATAACAGAGAAAATGTTCCCTCAATTTCAATGTGTAAAGAAATACTTTTTATACAGGTATATTTTTTCCATTTTCGATATGAACAGCTATTTAAATATGTTGTAAAGTCAACAACATCTCCTCTCCCCAATAATAATACTTTCTTTTCGCGATCCAGATAACCATTTCCCCTAAAGAACAAGTCTCTGCACTGTTGGTGTTTGACCTCCGTTGGTAATACTATTTTTTGAATTAAATATTTCATAATTTCCTGTATGATAACTAGAAAACTAATTATCCCGCATCTCCTTTCTTTAAATACCATGGTTCGGTTCTACACAATTTAGATGTTACGTACTTTTCATAGCTGGTCTCCTTTCGCATAATTCATAATTATTATTATCTCCGATCTATCAGCTTATTGCCTTCATATAAGCATCTCCCACACTTTCAACATCCCCGACCATTCTCACATTTCCTTTATCTAACCATAATGCATGATCGCAAACACTTTTAACAGACTCAATAGAATGAGAAACATATAGAAGCGTCGTTCCATTTTTTCTCATATCACTCATACGACGCTCACATTTCTGCTGAAACGCATAATCCCCTACTGACAAAACCTCATCACAAATCAATATATCCGGTCTTACGATCGTCGCGATAGCGAATCCCAATCTGGCTGCCATACCGGAAGAGTAATTCTTTATCGGCATGTCAAGAAAATCCCATAATTCCGCGAAATCCACAATCTCGTCAAAGTGTTGTTCCATGAATTTTTTATCATATCCAAGAACAGCTCCATTTAAGAAAATATTTTCTCTTGCCGTCAAATCACCATCGAATCCAGCACCGAGTTCAATTAGCGGAGCTATCGTTCCATTGATCGTCACGATTCCCTTATACGGCTTTAAAATACCGCATATTAATTTCAACAATGTTGATTTTCCGGAACCATTCGTTCCGATTATTCCCCAGGCTTCGCCTTTTTTGACCTCAAAACTTACATCTTTCAACGCGAAGAACTCTTTAAACATTAATTCTCTGCGCAGCAGCTTTACAAAATATTCTTTTAAATTGTCAATCCGCTCCGATGCCATATTAAATCGTACTACGGCATGCTCCACACGCACTGCATATTCATTTTCCATTTTTCTACCCTCATTCGATTAAATATACAGAATAAAGCGATCCTGGCTCTTCATGAATACCAGTGTACCAAATCCCATCATAAGAAAAGCAACAACAAATCCATATACAACTAATCTCATATCCGGACACATGCTCTCAAGCACAATTGTACGGAACTGTGTGATATATGCGTACAGCGGATTAAAATGCTTAATACATCTCTGCAGATTTTCCGGCAGCTGACTGATCGGATAAAAGATCGGCGTCACATACATCCATGCGGTCAGGAACGCACTATAGATATACTGAATGTCTCTAAAAAACACGGTTCCGGCCGCCAGAAATAATCCAAGTCCCATTGAAAAAATATATACCTGAATTAAAATAACCGGAATAAAAAGCATATTCAGGCTGAAATGGATTCTGCAGATAATAAATACAAGAAGCATTGCTCCTAATGCAAAAATCATATTTACGAACGAACTGGTTACTCTTGATAAAGTAAAAATATATTTCGGTACATATGTTTTCTTCATCAATGCTGCATTTCCGGTAATCGACCACATTGCCTGATTTGTTGCTTCAGATACAAAGTTAAAAATAGTCTGTCCGATAATGAGATACACCGGATAATTTTGTATATCAAACCGAAACATACTTGAAAATACCAGCACCATGATTCCCATAATCATCAATGGGTTCAGAATGCTCCACAGATACCCAAGGAAACTTCTTCGGTACTTTAATTTAATATCTTTCACGACAAGCTGCGATAGCAAAGGTCTGTAATGTTGAAATACAGCCAGCCTTCTCATAAATTTATCCATTATGTTTTTTCATAACTCCTCTCAAACGCGAATATATGAATCCGCTATATCATTTAGGCAAAGAACATTGAACATTTCCCTATATTTCTCTCAGATATTGTTCCCAAGCCTTCTGGTTCGTTATTTTCTGTATATACTCCTTATAGTTCCGCATCGCAGGTCCCAATTGAAAGAGAATCATCCAAAATGATCTCCAATAAACGGTAAATAACCAGACTAATTTTTTATAACTTTTTTTCGAGAGAAAAAGTCGTCCACTCGCCGGTTCATAACATGCAATTTTTCTCTTACGGAACGCTGCAAATGGGGAATCCATTGATAAAATCAGTGTAATTTTATCCACATCAGCAGGAAGCAGCCAGCCATTCAATGTAAGATAATGGACCAGCGTTGCCTTCTTCTTTTCTGTATTCTTTTTAATGATTTCTTCCAGCGAAAAATGCTCTGTCCATGTAGTGATCTGCTGTCGAATAGCGGACATTTCCTCGTCTGTCAATTCAGATTTCCAATCTTCCAGTTTCTTCATCTGATAAGTGAGCCCGCGTATTTCATTATTCAGAAGTTCTGGTTCCTGTGCATGAAGCCATTCCGGTCCTTTAAGGAAATCCTGAAGTCCGCGAAAGATCAGTTCTGCATCTTTATATCGTATTCTGAACATCGCTGCCGTCAACATTTTCAAGTAGTATTTCACGGCACATCGTTTTTTCCCGTTCTCCTGATGAAGTGCTATTTGTATTAGATTATTTCGTGTATCATAATATATATTAGAGCCCGAAAAGAGGAGTTCAAATCCCTTATGCCATACTCCCACACCATTGAGAAATACGATTCCCTGTTCCTTATTTCTTATTCCAAATTCAATATCATCACAGTGGATAAAAAACGGAATCGGCAGATTATCTTCCCTGACAGTCTCCAGTGAATAACAGCAGCACCACCATCCGGAATAGAGTTCATTTTCACGTCCTGTTCCTGTTAAATATTGGCTTGTAGCTGTTGCTCTATTCCGAACATCCAGATTCATGTCCGGGCGCACAATTGATCCATTTTCCCACCATTCTCCCGCACAGAACAACATATATGGGAAATCTTCCCGCATCATCGTACCGCCGAGTGTTATATTCTTCCACTCTTCGCGGACTGTTGACAGGAAACCATAGATCCGCACTAAAGCGTCCGGTTCTACAACAGCATCATCATCCATTAAAAGGACATGTGTAAATGGGGTTTCCCCGCGTTTCCGTGCCTGAAGGACTTCAATCATCCCCCTGGTAAATACGCCAGCTCCTCCGGCATTCTTATTCTCAAAAATACGAATTTTTCCACCGGACGTTTTCTGGATTTCTTGTATACTTTCAATGCTGTTCAACGTTTTTCCATTGTCAATCACATATACCGCCACATGTTCTGATACTTCCAGCGTATGATTGTCCAGAATACGTTCTTTTAGCTGCTGAAGGTTTCTCTGAACATAAGCTTCCCGTCGGAACGTACAGATATCAATTCCTATATAAACAGGATTCCATGTTTTTTGCGTAATATAAGAACCAGACACATAGGAATCCTTGACCGATGAATCTCTGACCAACGCAAACCAGAAAACACCGCTGTTCACTTCCTTATAGGGAAATTCAACAGAATAACTCTGCTTTTCTTTCGGTGATAAAGGGAATGTTTTTATATCATTTCCATCATGAACCAGAATTAGTTCTTTATATCCGTAAAGAGTTAATTGCAGGCTTAAATCTTCGATTCTTGTATATTTTTTCCTTTTTTCTATATAAAAGAGATTAAAATATCCATCAAAATCAATTCGTTCCCCTTTTTGCGCCTGATCATACCGATGAAAATACAATTCCTCCACCTGGCATACATTGCTGCTTGGGAACAAAATGCTTTGTAATTGAATCATCGCTCCTCCATCTTGTTTCATTGCAGCTTTCCAACTTTATAAGAAGCTGCTTTGTCTCATGACTTTTATCAATACATTTGTCTGACCATTTTGCTGGCCGGGTAATACAAAAGATATCCGCTCATGCGCAGTAACGATAATGCCTTATTTTTATTACACGAATAGATTTCCGGATACTCACATCGGATCTTTCGTTCAAACTGAACCAGTTCTTTTTTCTTTTGTCTGGACGCTGGAAAGCTGAGCATAATCTTTATTTTTCCAGCAATTACCCTTGCGATAATCCCTGCTATGTAATTTTTCTTCTCATCAGAGCATGTGATCTCCCGACCCAGTTTTTTATAAAATTTCAGCAGAGAATTGATGACTTTATCATAGTTCCGCTCATTTTTCTGCATCTTATCAAGACCGACACTCTGTCCTTCTCTCCCAAGACGATAATAGTAGACAAACTCAGCTATAAAACAGATCGTCTCAACAAAAGGAATCGGATAGGTAATATACTCTGTATCTACATAATAGCAATGTTCATCGATCCATATCTGATTTGCCCGAAGGATCTCCGTTCGGATTGTCATATTATGCATTTTCATATACAACTTGTCCGCAATATCGTCAAACTGGTATACTTTCTGATATTCCACTTCCTTAAAAGGTGTTGTGATCTCCGCCTTAGTCTGAAATTTCCTTTTATCTGTTTCTCCGCAATCGTAAGCCCACAAAAATCCAGAATGTACGATATCCGTATCTTTCATCTTTAACGTTTTTACCAGACTGATAAATGCATCTTTTTCTACCCAGTCATCCGCATCGACAACTTTAAAATAGGTTCCCTGCGCATGTTCAATTCCGCAATTGATTCCCGACCCATGCCCCCCATTTTCTTTGGTAATCACTCGATAGCTTTCCGGATAACGTTTGGCGTACTCTTCGGCGATAATTAAAGATTGATCTGTAGATCCGTCATTAATAATAAGGATCTCAATATCCTGCAGCACTTCCGGAATCACAAAGGACTCCAGGTTATCACGAAGATATTTTTCCGCGTTGTAAGTCGGGACGACTACCGTCAGTATTTTTTCCATCATCTAATTTCCTGTAAAAATTTCTCTATTTGTTCTATGCTTCAATTCCTCGCCCATGGATTAGACATAAAAAAGACCCGTCCTCCCAGTGTTTTGATTTCCACCTCATAAGAATCCTTCACTGGATGAATGAAGTCGAGAAAATCGAACTGGACCGCGACCGGTCTAAATGCCGATAATAATTCATGATGACACTCATGACCCCGCTCCATCTCGCCGGGACTGAAACAAAGTGCAGGACCTTAATCATCACATATCCTCCGTAAGCCCTGGTATCTTTTTCTTCCTATAATCAGGGTTATACCAACTAGCTTCTGCTAGTATAACATCTTTGCCTAAATAAGGCAACTTTTAATCTATAACATTTCCTTAAAATATTTCCCAGTTTTCTAGATTTCATGCCGGAATCCCGGTGATTTTCAAGGATTTTTGCTTGTGGTTGCTATAACCCTGATTATCGGAACCACTCAGCTCATCACCATCGCACGCTACCAACAGAAAAATAAGGACTGGTCTGTAGAAATTATGATAAGAGTTCTCCATTTTGTTTCCACTCCGGCTACCTGGAGCGGCGTTATGAGTGTCATTATGAACTATTACCGCCACATTGACCGCGAGAAGATACAGTTCGACTTTCTTTGTTTTAATAAATGTACTGAGTCATACGCGCCGGAAATTACTAGATTGGGAGGGCGTCTCTTCTGGATTTCTAAGCCAGATGGATCTCCTAAGTCCTGGGCGGAAATGGCTCATTTTTTTCGGGATCACGCGAACGATTACACCTGGTTCCATAACCATGAGGTGTATCTTTCCTTCCTTTTAAAACCATTGGCAGCACACTATGGAATACAAAATTTTATTGTCCATAGCCATGCGACCCGTTTTTCAGATCGCCCACTGGCCGCTATGCGGAACCGGATTCTCTGTTTTCCGATCCGTTTTCTGAATTGCTACCGCTTTGCATGCTCGCGCGCGGCCGGGGAATTTTTATTTTGCCCACAGCAGACTGGAAGATCATTTTATCTTCTTCCCAACGCGATCGATCGAAAGCGTTTCTCTTTTAATAGCAGCATCCGCAGACAGGTCCGCGAAACATTATCACTAAACGATGCCTTTGTCGTTGGACACATTGGGCGGTTTGTACCGCAAAAGAATCATCGTTTTCTGATTCAGGTTTTTCATAAGGTTGCCGCAGATATTCCTGCTGCCAGGCTGTTGTTGATCGGTGA
>ENA-OPMG01002156-OPMG01002156.1-human-gut-metagenome-genome-assembly--contig:-NODE-2156-length-9696-cov-2.883103_pt1 | contig 9696 bp, 8 predicted proteins | sample MGYA00241522_ERZ501741 | MGnify/ENA primary metagenome ERZ501741 (study PRJEB25962, sample SAMEA2042616) | human gut metagenome | biome: human gut; feature: human-associated habitat; material: faeces...
CCTGTACCGGGCGGTGTAGGTCCTATGACAATTTCAACTCTTATGAAAAATACTCTCAAGGCTTGCAAAATACAGAATAACATTTGATATACTCAAAAAATATCGGGAAAATTGTTGACAGAAAGTTTTCTTTGTGGTATAGTATATAAGCCGCATATTGTGGGTTGTAAGTGATTCGTTCCACCTGCACATAGCGAGCCCAATGTAAAGGATGGTACTAAAATGTACGCAGTTATTCAGACAGGCGGCAAGCAGTACAAGGTAACTAACGATGAGGTTATCTTCATCGAGAAGCTTGACGCAGAAGCAAACGACACAGTAACATTTGATGTTGTGGCAGTCGGCACAGACGACGGCATCAAGGTTGGCACACCGCTCGTTGAGGGTGCTAAGGTTACAGGTGAAGTTGTAAAGAACGGTAAAGGCAAAAAAATCAGAGTTTGCACTTACAAGCCTAAGAAGGGCGAAAAGAGAGCAAAAGGTCACAGACAGCCTTACACACAGGTTAAGATTACTTCAATCGAAGCCTAAAAATGACTACGGTAACATTTTTTAAATCAGATGATATAATTTGCGGTTTTGAAATATCGGGACACTCCGACTTTGCCGAAGAGGGCAACGATATTGTATGTGCGGCAATCAGTTCTGCCGCATATATGACTGCAAACACTGTCACCGAGATTTTGCATATTAATGCACAGGTTACCGAGGATGACGGTCTTATGAAAGTAAGAATGTCACCGAATGATGCTTTAAAGGCTTGTGATATACTCTCAGGCTTAAAGCTTCACTTAACTGCTCTTTCGAAGCTGTATTTTTGCCTTTCAACATATTAGCTTGACAGACTGGAGAAAACTTGCCTATAAACATCAGCAAACGATTGCGCAGATTGTCCGGCATTGGATCGTATATGGCAGTATATGGAATATCCGGATAAGGTGCATAAAGTGGATCGTTTCCTAACAACTCCTGTATAGCATCTTTAAAAGCCTGCGGACATTGTTCATCTAATGGGTCTGGTACCAGACTGGCAAAGATTACAGCCCTGCACACAGGAAGTGGACGGCGTGCCCACCATAAATGTAAAGTAGAAATGTGCCCGTGACGAATAGATTTATCACGTACACTTTCAGCCGATATTTCTTTAATCGGCATAGCTACCTCTATTAGCTTTTTTGCTTTTGTCATATCTATGTTTTCTTATTTTTCAGTTTTATTTCTCCATTCATCCAGTGGCAGGTAGTATTGTACTCCTTTATCTTTCCGTTCAAAGATGAGCTTCTTGGCTGGGTTTTGAATACGGTGCAATTGTGGCTTAGATTTGCAATTCACTACAATATAAAGCCATGCACTGTTTCCTAGTTGTGCCAACCGGTTCATTTCATTCTCCGACAGCATAACTCCATCGATTCCTGAACGCCCTTTGACCTCAATATACCGTTTAATATCCAACTTGTTGATGCTCCGGATATCATATCCTAAGTTTTGGCTGGAAACATCTTCCGCTTGCCATTCATTGGCAGCCTCATACTCGATAGCCATGTTTATAGCTATGGCTTCTACTTCATCGTCTCTTTTCATACCATAATGTTGCTCATACTCCATTTGGCTGAGGGGGACGACATAAGCACATCCCAATATTTCCGGAGCTTTGGGATTTATCTGAACCATTTGCTCCATTTCGCGTATGCGTTCATCTTTTTTGCGGAGTAGTTCTGCTTTTCGTTCCATCTTATGCAGCAGCTTTTCCTGTATTTTTATGTCTCCCAATAACACCTTACCTTGCAATTCATTAATTTCAATGTCCAGATCCATGATAATCTGACTGAATGCAGTCTGCAGATATTCTTTCCGCTTTGCAGCATCTGATTCTACAATCTCTTGCGTAGAGGTGAACAGAGGTAAAGTGATATTCTCGAATGCCCATTCGGTGACTTCTTCATTACCTATAAGAGCAGGAGGAGTGATTTGTTTGGCAAATTGAAGAGGGGCATGCAGATCCAGAAACTTGGCTGGTGAAGTTACATGAAACACTCCATTATTATTTTGATAAACAAAACTAAGTTGTTCATTTGCTATACTGTCATCTCCTTTGTTGGGACGGTTGTCTGTAATTTGATTTTTAACGTAAAAAGCAAAATAGTCTTCAGTATCTTCTGGTGAAACAAGAATCGTACCTTTCAGCATTTCGTCTCTGAAAGAATCGCGTACACAATCAATGAGTGCATCAAACAAAGCGTTACCCGGATTGATATAGTGTACCTTACCCAATATGGCATTGGTGTTCTGATAGTCCAGGAATATGTGCTTATCGAAGCAGAACAATAATTTATTGATATTTTCAGCATAGATATTATAATCATCTTTTAGACGTTTGGAAAGTACATCCGGAATGTTTTCCATTTGATAAATTCCGTCCTGTATCATCCTATATTTGCCATCTAAGTAGCTGAAAGTCCTTTCAAAAAACAGATGAATATAAATCGGTTGCAATCGTTTCTCGTCAGAATGTTCTTTGAGGATACGGGCATCTTTATAATCGACTTCACTATGGGCGATTACTTTTTGTTGTTCTTCTATCTTATTCCGAAATACTTTCTCAATGATGGTTTCATCCTGCTCTATAAACTTATCAAAGGAAGATTCTTTTCCATCAAAGACGGAAGCTATAATAGCATCCAGACTAACATCCTTCAGTACATCTTGAATAACATCATAAACGCGGTCATCACCCATGCTTTGACGAATAATATCCAACTTTATCAGTAAACGGGACAATACTTGTCCTTCCCGAGTGTTGTCCGCCACCATATTGAATACCAGTACATCATTTTTTTGTCCATAGCGGTGGATACGTCCCATGCGTTGTTCTAAGCGATTAGGGTTCCATGGGATATCCCAATTTATTAGCAATCTACAAAATTGAAGATTGATACCTTCGCCGGCAGCATCAGTTGCAATGAGTATTTGGGTTTCAGGAGACATGAAATCCCATTGTGCCTGGCGGCGTTCATCAACCGATAAGCCTCCATGAATGACTGCTACTTTATAGCCGTTGTTGCTTAAACGTTCTCTCAAATAGAGCAATGTGTCCTTGTGCTCTGTGAAAATAACCAGTTTTTCACCATTGATAACTCCCTGACTTTTCAAGAGCTCTTTTAGCTCAATGTATTTCTTTTCTTCTTGATTTTGATTGTACAGGTTGTTCGCCATCTCATAAAGACGTTTCACTTCTTGAGCTTCGGTCTGTATCTCTGCTAAACTTTTTGAAGTGGTGAACAGTTTGAATTTTCGAGGGTCAGATAGGATACCATCCAACGCATCCCGTTCATCGTCTTCCAGGTCATCGTATTGGTCGATGCTATCCACATCCAGTTCTTCTAACTTCTGACGTTGTTTCCATATGTTAGGATTCTTGCCTACTTCATCCACTATGCCTTGTAACGCAATCCAACGTTTGTATAATGTGTTTTTGATGGCAAAAATAGAACTGACTAATCGTCGTTGCATTACAGCCAAAGCCAAAGATACATGAATGTTCCTTGTTTCGGCTGCTTCTTCTTTCTGCTTGGTCAGATAGTTGGTAACATTGTCATAGAGTCGCTTCTCTTCTGGTGTCAATTGAAAAGATACTGTTCTGGTATATCGATCCTTGTATAGATTGTTGCCATTCCAGTCTTTCATGTCCTCCTTTAATCGGCGTATGAAAAACTTATTCAGCCCATCTTTACTTAATTCTTTTACTCTGTCGGCAGCAATATCCTCTGTTGCAAAGATATCTTCGTCTAATAATTGAAGAAGTTTTTTGAACGTATCAGTTCTTCCTCTATGTGGGGTAGCTGTCAACAGCAAGATGTGTTCACATTGTTGAGAAAGTAAGTGTGCAGCTTCATATCGCTTTGACTTATATGTTTTTTGCCCATATTCATAAGCCGATAGCTTATGAGCTTCATCAAAGATGACTATATCCCAGTTTGTATTGCTGACAATGTTCAACACATCCTCCCGACAAATGAAATCAATAGAAGCTACCACTTTATTTGCCGAGCGAAAAATGGTAGGGTCAGCATTAAAAATACTTCTATTGACAAGCGTAAACGGAATATTAAATTTTACTCCCATTTCATCTTCTTGCCATTGTTTGGTCAGGCCGCCTGGGGTGATAATAAGTATACGCTCAATGATCTTTCGCATTAATAGTTCCTTCAATAATAAGCCTGCCATAATTGTTTTTCCTGCACCTGTATCATCTGCCAGCAGAAAACGTATCTTAGGTTGGGGAAGCAAAAATTTGTATACGGCTTCTACTTGGTGGGGTAGTGGATCTACAACACTACAATTGATGGCAAATAGAGGATCAAATTGATAAGCGGAATTTATTCTTTCTGCTTCTGCAAATAATACAAATTTATCGGGATCGCCCTTGAAATTGAACTCTCCATCAGATGTCAATACTTCTAAAGAACTGAACTGTTCTTCTGTAATCACCTTGGAACTGCTTTTATTCGTATTTACTCCTGTAAATTTGAGCGAATACATAGTTCCTAATTTCTGTATTTTGTTAACAACAACAGCTTCTGTTGGTATTAGATTCTTTATTATATTGCCGACTTCAATCATTGTTAGAGGATTTTATAAGATCTTTTACGTCCATTTGAAGGACTTCTGCTATCTGAAATAAGACTTCCAAACTGGTCTGTCTTCTATTGCAAACATAAGAATTGACAATACAGAAACTTTTTCCAGTTTTTTTGCCAGCTAGGTTTGTTTGATACCTTTTCTTCAAATACTTTTTTTATCCGATTCATGGTTTTGTCCATTACAAAATTCTTAATTGTTAAACAAAGATATAAAACAATCTGCTATAAAAAGAGAAAAGAGGATGATTATTTCTCTTGGGAGGGTAAAAAAGAGGTGTAAAGTGTCTACTTAATATCCTTGTTTCATGGTATCACAGGTCTGATATACTATCTATTTGGATTAGAAAACTCTTTATACGAAAATGACGATATGCTCAGCTACAAAGTGCAATATCCATCTAATAGATGGAGGCACTTCGATGTTGAAAGCTGTGACAGATGAGTAGAGAATTAGCCGCGAACTGACGAATAAGGAAATGAATACATAAAGACACAATGAAACAATGAACTGACGGACAGGGAGAATTAACAACGGGTGGCTTTGCCAGTTAATCAGATTGTAGTGTCAAAATAGGTAGAGATGAATTATAATCAGGGAATGGAACAAAGAATAGCCACATTTACTTTTTTTATATAACTTGGGTGTAACAGAATTTATTGAAGGAAGACCCTCGGGTGTTACTTGCGTCTCAAATGCATCCTATCAGTGTCTTTCTAAGATATTTATTTCCATGTATTACCTTTCGGGATTTAATTTTATTGGCACTTTCTTCATTACGAGCTTAAATCCCTGCTAAGAGACTAATGCGGAAGCCGTGAGAGACGATTTCATATCCACTTTGCGTTCTACAATAATAGTAGTAGCTGACCACTGTTTGCCCTAGGGGATTGTTTGTGAGTTATTTTGAAAGGTACTTATTGCTAAGCTCATTCATTTTCAATAGGCATTCTACCTTGTGTATTTTTGCTGAATCGATTTCCATCTTCAACTGCCGTATTACATCCACACCCGTTTCATTGACAATTCCGATTAGTGCATCTTTTATAATATCCGGTCCAACACGGTTAAGAGTACGTCTATGTATCTGCTCTAATAATACTTCGGGGCTGTCACGCCATTAAGTATACACTCCAATGCATTTTTATAACTTTTTGAATCTGTTATTACACCATTGTAGACAGACATTCAACTTGGGAAATTTATAGACAAATTTTTTGTTTAAGTCGAATATCCGACGGTCATACTGACAAAGGTGCTGAATTCCCGTTACTCTTCCTGCCAGGAAATAGTTTAATATAATAGGAATTCTCTAACTTTAGTGAAAAATAATTTTCATGAACTCGCCAAATAGGTATCCGATAGACTCTGGTACTTTGTTATTGCAACTTCGCCTATTGCATTTTCAATTAATAAATTGCGAAATTTGTCTAATTTACTAGTTAAGATACCAAACTTCTCTTGAATTTTATCTCCATTCTCACCTAATATGCACACAAAAACACTATCATTGTGAACTTCAACCACAATTTTTCTCATGGGACATAAGATTTATGGCATAGATCACGGTAAATAAAAAAGTATTTGTGGCTCACACACTGAGACCACTTCACCAACAAGGATGAGAGTAGTCTTGTTTTTTATCTAAGCTTAGGAACAGGATTCAATTATAAAACTCGCATCTTGTAGTTTCCCACTTTACACAAAATAGTGGACGGCGTAAGATATAAGATAATTATAGCTGAATCCTGTTTCTTATTTATATAATATTTTGAGCACTTCCTATTAAACAAAACTGTATGGTGAACTTTTTGTCGTCATTATCTTCCCTAAAAGTATTTCTACTTTACCTTTTTTGTTAATTCATTTAATTGTTCTTGAGCTTTATATATTTCCAAACGTTCCTTGAGAAATTAAAAAATTGAAGGGTGAACGGAGAACTCGTTTATCTTATTCCAACCATCCCCCAGCGAGTATATCAGTTCGTTGACAAAAGCCTCGTCAGGGGTTATGTCGCTGAGTATTTCTCGCACATACACTTTGTGGTTAATAGAATGAAAATTACCCTTTGTATTTGGACCAGCGCAATACTTCCACAACTTCGCATCCTGTTTCCAGTAATGTACATTAACGCATGCAGCCAATGTTTCCTCGCTGCGACCTGCAGTTCTGAAGTCTTGCCCTTTCTTGATATTATACTTACTAGTTACAAGTCGCATCAGTTTCCGGGTAAGTTTCTCTTCCGGTGGAGCTTCCTTACCTAGTTTCTTAATGTCTGAATAGAACAAGTCATGGGACACATTATCTGCATATTCGCGAATACGCTGCTTGCATAGTACCTTCGACTCATTGCTTTGCACCATATCCATAAGGTCATGGTATACCTCAACTGGTACTTGTACATTCTTTAATCTCACGAGTGCCTGGTGTATTTCCTCCATTTCAGGGAATACAAACTCACAAGTGTCATAAATGTTGTATGTGATACCATCCTTCTCAATACAATAGATAAAGTTCTCGTTATATCCCTTCTTAAATGCAGGAATATGATATTCGTGCGATTCAAAATTCTCTCCCAAAACTGTAATCACGCCATCGTGAGCCAATCGAGGTTCTCCAACCTTGTAAGCTATCGATCCGTCTTTGGCTATGGTAAGTTGTGCAAAGTAATACAGATTATTTTTCTTTTTCTCTGCATACGTGATGACGCATCCTTTGAAACGTTCTATCATATACTGAGGCAGTGCCTCTCTTATACAATAGTCCTTAATCAGTATCTGACGGAAGATATTCTTGATAGTGGCCGCCTCAATCTCAGATTTAATCATCACATCTTGGGTAGGAATTTTCTTTTCTATCAGTTCCATTTTCTCTTTCAAATGTCTATAATCCAAAGTTTGGTGTTCGCTATCAGAAAGTTTTTCCTCCTGGTCTTTGTCACCAACGATACGAATGCAGATTTGTTTTCTACGCTTGTCCTTCTCATGCCAACCTTCAAAGCTATTGCCAAACAGCTTTTTGATGTACTCCCTTGATTTCTGCTCTATCAAATTTCGTAACTTTTCTACACCTGTTTCGGTGGTATGACAGGCTATCTCAATCCATGAGGTAGAGAGCATATCACGCAACAGTTCATCTTCTTTCCTGAACTCTGCATCCTGTGCTTTCAATAATGTAGGCTTTTTGTACTCTATTGGATTAACAGACACGTACTTCAAATAGGTTGTAAGAAAGTCCTGCAGCACACTTCGAATAAGATAAGCCTGCGATTCCTCAAAGTGTTCTATATCACTGAATCCTAGGAAAGGTATGTGGTTCTTGTTACCTTTTCTAAAAACAGACGGATGGTTATAGTATTCCTTCGTTCCCTTCTTTTTCTTGGAAGAAAAATAGATTCGTTTTTCATCAAACTCCAAATGATATACCGGAGAATCTTTCTTGTTATTCTTTTTTACCTTATCTTCCTCGGCAAAAGTCAATGTGCGCGCAGTCAAGAGATTATCGTAATCGAAACTAATATGCAGGCCCAACTCCTCACCCGCACTTCTCCCTTTATTATATATGCTACTGCAAGTGCCACAAATTAGTTTACCATGGGCATAGCTCAAGGTTTTATTACGATTTGGAATCATTGACAACAATAGGTTTAGCATATTGTTAGTATGGATACCTTCATCGTAAGCAGGACGATAGGTAATCTGTTTAATTTTGACATTAACTTTCTTCAGACATTCCTGCAGCAGTGCCATTGTGAGTTTCTCCTTCTTTCCACCCTGAACCGCTTGTACTCGTCGAGTGTCAGCCGCAATGTCTTGGAGTCGAGCGCCATCGTGACCGAATCCACCCGCATGTGCTTCACCTCCGAAAGCAGCGCGTACTATTCGATTGGTAACGGTCCCGTTCCGTCCTCAGCCGCACGGCATGACTGTGTTGCAACCATACGACACCACCGAGAATCACGACAGCAGCCAACGGGCATTTTACCGGAATTCTATTCATAGGTCATCGTATTCTCAGGGATAAACCATAGAAAATCATCCAAATATGCCTCCTTTAATAGCACCAGCGCACCGCGGTTTTTCTTCCTTCTGGAAGCGAGGTCTTCCACGACCAATCCGTGCCGGTCCGCCAGTTCGTCGAGTCTCAACTCGGAAAGCTCCGCCGAGACTACGTTTCACGTTTATTGGGGGGCAATGTATCAATAATATTCATTCGGAGTATCTGTAAAAATGTTATATGCCGGATATGGGTTCGGTATACTTCGCCTGAGAGGTTCTTTTTGCAGAAGTAGTTTTTTGAGTATAATGGTAAATATATTAATTATTAGATACTATATTTGGATTTAAGCGTTAATATATTTACTTTTGTGCTATGATGACAAATTCTATAACCCGGGCGATGTCCAATCCGGAGATTATTGCGGAGTTGGGCAGAAGATTCAAGGAATACAGGCTGGCTGGCAAGCTCACCCAAAAAGAGGCCGCCGAGCAGGCCGGTGTAAGCCTTGTTACTTTACGGCAGTTTGAGAATGGAAATGCCTGTAACATCAACATGGGTAATTTTCTTGCACTCCTACGGGTAGCGGACTGTCTGGAACAAATGGATGAGCTGTTGCCAGAAATACCTGTTTCGGCATACGTGCTGGAAGAAATGAAGAGTAAAAAACCGAAAAGGGTGAGACATGGAAAATAATATTGTGAATGTTATGCTATGGGGTGAAGAGGTAGGGAAGCTTTATTGGGACGAAAGGAACAGAAGGGCCATCTTCAACTATCATCCGGATTTCGTAAAGAAAGGCTTGGAAATAGCTCCGCTGACCGCTTCTGTCAAGGGTGGGGCAGCAAAAGGTATGCCTATATCCGGCAATAAGGATAAACTCTATCAGGGATTGCCGCCGTTTCTGGCAGACTCTTTGCCTGACCGGTGGGGAAATATGGTTTTTGACCGGTGGGCCGCGCAGAACCGTATCCCGAAACGTATGCTCACTCCGGTAGATAAGCTCTCTTTCATCGGGAAACGAGGGATGGGGGCTTTTGAGTTCGTGCCAGCCACTCCCGG